>Ga0213860_10000672_pt1 | contig 13661 bp, 15 predicted proteins | sample PICome_3_FD_160118 | JGI IMG/M metagenome (GOLD analysis project Ga0213860, IMG submission 160118) | Coastal seawater microbial communities near Pivers Island, North Carolina, United States - PICO550 | ecosystem: Environmental > Aquatic > Marine > Coastal | place: USA: North Carolina...
TCTTCGTGGTGCTGACGCTAACCCTGCTGGTGCCAATGCATACCCTATTGTCTCCCTTACTTGGATCCTAGCGTATCCTGAGTATGAGAAGAATGATGATGTGAAGGACATGCTCCGCTGGATGCTGACACCCACTCAACAAGGCAAAGCAGACTCCCTTGGTTATGTTCCTCTCCCTGAGGACCTTCGTCAGAAAGCACTTGCTGCTGTTGAGACTCTTAAATAACTTACATATATAATGTATAACCGAAGAGACCCGTGGGGTCTCTTTTTGTTTGGAGGTTCTATGAACATGTATGTAAATCTGTGTCCAGCGTACACAGAAAAAAGTGAAACGCTAACAGTGGATGTTCCTACTGATCAGATGGATGATTTCATGCAAATGGTTCACATCCTAAGTGAGGAGAAGAACATCTCCGCTAGACGTGCCTTTACTGATATGGTACGATATACGTTTGACAACCTTATGGAGAAAGAGTATGACCGCAAGAGTCGTAAGAATGCTAAACGGCGAGGACGTAATCGCTGACGTAAAGGAAGTCAGAAAAGAAGAGGACGGTCCTGCTTTTGCATACAGACTGACTCAACCTTACACTGTCACTATTCAATCAGCACCTGATGTGTTGTTTGAAACTGACGAACGTGCTGCTCCTGTTGACTTTGATAGTCTTGAAGTAGAGTTCACTGTGTGGGTTCCTTTCTCGGCAGAAGAACATATCTTCGTGCCCCTTCCTTCGGTGCAATTCATCTATAAACCGATGGATTCCCTTGTTGAAAAGTACAACCAACTATTGAATCATGGTAAAGATCCTAATTTTGAAGACGGAACCGTCACTATACTTGATCGGAAAGATGACGGAATTGGACGAGGAACCGTCATTGCTGATTGAGAACTGTCACTCGATCGCACCTGATGGAACTCTGTCCCCGTATCCCCTACACACAGATCAGAGAGATTTGTTCTTGACTTCTGACCTGACTTTGACTATACTAGACCCGTCTGCCTCAGTGGCAGATGCGTACAAGCGGTTGGTTAGTTGATGAATTTCTATACGGACGTACTTCTTCTCGGCGATGACATCCTTTATCGTGGATACGAGAACGGTTCACCTGTTCAGTATCGTGAGAAGATCCGTCCTACTCTTTTCTTTGTGCCTAGGGATCAGTCCAAGGCATCTAAGTACAAGACACTCGACGGTCGTTATGCTCACCCGAAACGTTTCGACGGCGCTAGGGCAGCACGCGATTTCATGCAGCAGTATGAGAACGTAGAGGGTATGGAAGTGCATGGTTACGATCGATTCGTATACCAGTTCATCGCTGACAAATTCAAAAACGAGATTCGTTTTGATATGGATCTCATGACGATCTATACGATCGATATTGAGGTCGGTTGTGACAATGGTTTCCCCTCAGTAGAGGCGTGCCAAGAGGAGATGCTCTGCATCACCATCAAGAATCTCATCACCAAAGAAGTAATCACCTGGGGAACTCGTGAATTTACTCCTGATGGCACTGAATATCGGGTGTTCTGGAAAGAACAAGAGATGCTATCTGACTTCCACCAGTGGTGGACCGAGAACACTCCTGATATTATTACTGGATGGAACTGCAATCTGTATGACATCCCGTACCTGTGCCGCCGCTTGGAGCGTGTTCTCGGGGAGAAGTGGAAGAAGTCCCTTTCTCCCTGGAACCGTGTACTAGAACGTGAGATTGAGATCCATAATCGCAAGCACCTGCAATACGATATTAGTGGTGTAGCGATCCTGGATTATCTGGACCTGTACAAGAAGTTTACATACTCTGCACAGGAATCTTATCGTCTAGATCATATTGCAAATGTCGAACTGGGTCAAAAGAAAGTTGACCACAGTGAGTACGAGAACTTCAAAGAGTTCTATACAAAAGACTGGCAGAAGTTTGTTGAGTACAACATCGTTGACGTTGAACTTGTTGACCGTTTGGAAGACAAGATGAAACTGATCGAGTTGGCACTCACTCTTTCTTATGACGCCAAGGTGAACCTCAGTGATGTGTATTCACAGGTTCGCATGTGGGACACCATGATCTATAACGATCTTCAAAAGAAGAACATCGTGGTTCCTCCTAAGGTTTCTACCAAGAAAGATGAACAGTATGCTGGTGCTTATGTGAAAGTGCCTGAACCAGGTGGGTATGATTGGGTTGTGTCGTTTGACCTTAACTCTCTGTATCCTCACCTGATCATGCAATACAATATCTCACCTGAGACTCTTGTTGAGAGGCGTCATGGTGCTGTAAGTGTTGACAAATTGTTGGAACAGGAGGCAGAGATTGACGGTGAGTATGCTGTGTGTGCTAACGGTGCTCAGTATCGTAAGGACATCCACGGTTTCCTGCCTGAAATGATGCAAAGAATCTATGATGACCGTAAGATCTATAAGGGAAAGATGCTTACTGCTAAGCGGCAGAATGAAAGCGCCCCGACCGTTCAGTTACAAAAGGATATTGCAAGGTACAACAATATCCAGATGGCAAGAAAGATCCAACTCAACAGTGCCTATGGTGCCATCGGAAACCAATACTTCCGATACTTCAATCTGGCAAATGCTGAGGCGATTACTCTCTCAGGTCAAGTCTCGATCCGTTGGATTGAAAACAAAGTAAACGAGTATCTGAACAAACTACTCAAAACAGAGGACAAGGATTATGTTATTGCCAGTGATACTGACAGCATCTATATCTGTCTTGATCTACTTGTCAATTCAGTATTTGATGTACAAAACGTTCCTAAGGAGAGGATTGTTAACTTCCTCGACGCTGCTTGCAAGACCAAAATCGAACCGTTCATCGACAAGGCGTACCAGGAACTAGCAACATACGTCAATGCTTATGAACAGAAGATGTTCATGAAGCGTGAGAACATTGCTGACCGTGGTGTGTGGACTGCTAAGAAGCGATACATCCTTAATGTATGGGACAGTGAGGGTGTCCGCTATGAGAAACCCAAACTTAAAATCATGGGTATCGAAGCAGTCAAGTCTTCTACACCTGCACCCTGTCGTCAGGCGATTAGGGATGCACTTAAAATTATTATGAATGGCACAGAGGAAGATGTGCAGACGTACATCTCAAAGTTCAGGAAAGAGTTTGAGAGTCTCCCTGTTGAGGAGGTTGCCTTCCCTCGCTCCTGCAATAACCTCGGTAAGTTCTCCTCACCACGCGACATCTACGCCAAGGGTTGTCCCATGCACGTCCGTGGTTCTTTGATGTATAATTATTATGTCAAGAAGAAGAAGTTGTCTCACAAATATCCTCTGATTCAGGAGGGTGAGAAGATCAAGTTCGTTCACTTGAAGATGCCTAATCGTATCGGAGAGAACGTAATCTCTTTCTTCCAAACACTACCCAAAGAACTTGACTTGCATGGTAGTATTGATTGGGATATGCAATTCGAGAAATCATTTCTTAGTCCCGTCAAGGTTGTCCTTGATGCTATTGGTTGGACACCAGAAAAACAAAACACCTTGGAGTTTCTATTCGCATGAGTTTCTTAAATGATGTAGTAAAGGAGATCGGCAATGAGTACGCTGGTTTCGTTAGTGAAGGCGTTGCTGCTGGCGACGTTACATCTTTCATTGATACTGGGTCTTACCTGTTTAATGCCCTGGTTAGTGGTTCGATTTACGGAGGTCTTCCTTCCAATAAGATTACTGCCTTGGCAGGAGAGAGCAGCACGGGCAAGACTTTCTTTGCTCTCAGTGTGGTTCGTAATTTCCTTACTACTGATCCTGAGGCTGGATGCATTTATTTTGAATCTGAATCTGCTATCTCTCGTGACATGATCGAGAGTCGTGGTATTCCATCTGATCGTATGGTTATTGTTCCTGTCACCACAGTGCAGGAGTTCAGGACTCAGGCATTGAAGATCCTGGAAAACTATATGAACCAGAAGGAACGCAAACCTATGATGTTTGTGTTGGACTCTCTGGGTATGCTGTCCACCACCAAGGAGGTTCAGGACTCTGCTGAGGGTAAAGAGACCCGTGACATGACTCGTGCTCAGGTCGTGAAGGCAATCTTCCGTGTGCTCACCCTGAAACTGGGTGCTGCTAACGTGCCTCTGCTGGTCACCAATCACACCTATGATGTCGTTGGTGCCTATGTGCCAATGAAAGAAATGGGCGGTGGTAGTGGACTAAAATACTCTGCATCGACTATTGTGTACCTATCCAAGAGCAAGGAGAAGGACTCGGACAAGAAGGTGGTGGGTAACATCATCAAATGCGAGGCGAAGAAGTCTCGTTTCACTAAGGAGAACTCTAAAATTGAGACTCGATTATTTTACGACAGTCGTGGACTTGACAAGTATTACGGACTACTGGAACTGGGTGAGCGCCACGGAGTCTTCGAGCGGGTCGGGAATCGCTACAAGATTGGTGGATCTAATCTTTTTCCTAAGTCTATTCTCGCTGATCCCGAGAAATACTTCACCCCCGAAATCATGAATCAACTTGACAAAGCAGCGGAGGCAGAATTCTCTTATGGATCTTGAAAAATATGTTAGGGTCTATGATAATGCACTTGACGTAAACACATGTCGTGCTATCATTGACCAGTCCTCCAAGATTGAATGGGAACGTTGGAATCGTGATGGTCGTCCTCAGTTCGACCAGTTCAACGTTACTGGTGTAGCAGAGGTCCCTCCTATGAATGGTCCATGGACCAAGATTCATAACGAGATGATCCTGTCTATCAGAAAGTATTCCAATCAATACATGGATGATGTTGGGTGTGTAGATCAATGGCCAATGGAAAATGCATTGGAACAACTACGACTCAAACGCTACAAAGTTGGGGAGAATGATAGGTTCGAGTGGCACGCCGACGTAGGTGACCACAGCAGTGCCCGTCGTTTTCTCGCAATGTTCTATTACTTAAACGATGTAGAGAAGGGTGGAGAGACAGAGTTCTCACACACCAAAGTAAAACCTGTACAAGGTCGTGTGCTAATGTTCCCACCTATGTGGATGTTCCCGCACGCGGGTCTTGCCCCCGTCAGCAATGACAAATACATTATCGGCACCTATTTACACTACGTCTAATGCAAAAGATTGAAGAGATTGCTCTTAGCAAACTGATACTTGATGAGAACTATTGTAAGAGTGTTCTTCCCTTTATCAAGGAAGAATACTTTGAACAGTCTGAACTTAGAACTCTCTTCGGTGAAGTAAATAACTACGTTACTCAGTACAATACTATGCCAGAACCACTGGCATTGAAGATTGAGGTTGAGAAGCGACGGGATTTAAGTGCCGAACTCATCAATGAGATTGAGAAGTTTCTTGATGATAGGATTGACAATCAACATTACAATGATGAATGGTTGATGGACACCACAGAGAAGTGGTGTAAGGAACGTGCTATATATCTTGCCCTAATGGACTCCATCAAGATTGCTGACGGGCAAGATAAAGCACGAACCAAAGATGCTATCCCACATATTATGTCGGAGGCACTTGGCACATGCTTTGATGATACCGTTGGACACGATTACTTACTAGACGCAGATGACCGCTACGACTTCTACCACAAACAAGAAGACAAGATCCCGTTCGACCTTGACTATTTCAACAAGATTACGAAAGGTGGTCTACCTAGCAAGACTCTCAATGTCGCCCTTGCTGGCACGGGCGTCGGGAAGTCTCTATTCATGTGCCATATGGCTAGTGCCTGCCTCTTACAGGGGCGCAACGTACTCTACATTACACTTGAAATGGCAGAGGAGAAAATTGCTGAGCGAATTGACGCAAACCTCCTCGACGTACCAGTCAAGCAACTCTCAGACCCCCTCTTCTCAAAGCAACAGTTCAGAAACAAAGTAGATAAACTACAAAAGAAGACGCAGGGTCGCCTTGTTATCAAGGAATACCCTACTGCTTCTGCTCACGTTAACCACTTCAAGTCTCTGCTCAATGAACTGAGTATGAAACGTGGTTTCTCTCCTGACATTGTGTTCATTGACTACCTAAACATCTGTGCATCAGCACGTTACAAGGGTACGATTGTGAACTCTTACACATTCGTCAAAGCAATCGCAGAAGAACTTCGTGGTCTTGCAGTAGAATGCAATGTACCTATTGTCACTGCCACACAGACAACTCGTTCTGGTTATGGTAGTAGTGACGTGGACATCACTGACACCAGTGAGTCCTTCGGTCTACCTGCAACTGCTGACCTGATGTTTGCTCTCATCAGTACAGAAGATCTGGAACAGATGGGTCAGATTATGGTCAAGCAGTTGAAGAATAGATATAATGATCCAACCATGAACAAACGATTCATCGTGGGCATTGACAGATCCAAGATGAGATTGTATGATTGTGATCAATCCGCACAGGACGACCTGGTAGATTCAGGTCAAGACATCAAGGATGAGATCCTTGAAGTAAAATCAACACACAAATTCGACTCCTTCAAAGTATGAGTACCAAACCACCAGGCGGCGCTGACAATGTAAACGTCGATTATAACTCTGCTGACAATGCTTCCAAGGCAGCAGAGAATGTCATGAACCAGATGCAAGACATCAAGGAGAACATGACTGAGAATGCTCAGAACATTGCTGATGATACTCCTAAAACACCTGAGGAGTTTATCAATCAGAAAGGTTTCAATGCTTGGCGTGCTGCTGAGAAAGTAAAAGAGCAAGAGAAGATTGACAAGGACGGCGAGAAGTTTGCTGTTGACTTGGACAAGTATCTTGAATTTGCTGACAACACTTGTTCTGATTTCTCTAAGGATCATGATGCATACATCAAGCGTCTGAATGATCTGAAAGAACTTGGATGCAACATCTCTCGTCTTGACACTGCCGCTGCTGGTCTGTCTGCTGAGGCAGGCGAGTTCATGGAGATCGTCAAGAAGATCAAGTTCCAAGGTAAACCCTGGAATGAAGATAACAAAGAGCATCTGACTAAGGAACTTGGTGACATCATGTGGTATGCTGCACAGGCAGCGATGGCATTGGAGATTCGTCTCGATGATGTCATCTATATCAACACACTTAAACTGGCAAAACGCTATACTGGTGGTGCCTTTAATGTAAGTGACTCTGAGAACCGTGCCCCTGGTGATATCTAAGATATGGAGACTATGGGCAAAGGCACTCGGTGAAAAACAAGGAACTACTGACAGAGAGGCGGATGCAGTGGCTATCATACGCTCTGCTATACTCCTTTCTTATCTCATTACTAATTGTTTTATTATTTCAGGCGTAATTATTCATTGGAACGACAATCAATGCACGGAAAACTTGACCCAGACGAAGACGTAATGAGTGACGAACTAATTTCACAACGCAAATCAACTGCCCTAATGAAGGCATTGCATGACAACATCAAAGATACCATTGCAGAACTTGGATGGGATTGTTATGACGATGTTGTTGTGCAGGTTGGTGGCACCTCAGTATATGAGATTGATGGTGCTGGCACCAAGTGGGCACCTGTTAAGGGTACTCGTAAATATAATAAGGATGCATTCATCGTTATTAAGAACAGGAGTAGGGAACCTTTTGTTCCCTCCCAAGCACCAGTACATGATTGCTAATAAATAGTCTGGACCAATAGTTTGTTTATTGTGGCAAACAAAGGACTACAATTTGAACATGCAGTAATGTATGTTGCAACTAGCAGAATCGTCAACAGAGATCGGCAGCAGGAAAGAGATTTCAAAGATGCTGCTGGTCGATGGGACGGTATACCTAATGATATTAAAGCAAAGGCGGAAGAGATTGTGCTGGACATGGCACCATCAGGCACGCAAAACCAACAAGATTATTTCAAGTCATTCCAAAAGATGAGTGGCGGTGGAGAAGAACCTAAGACTGACATCATGTTTAAGTCTGGTGCCACCACTTATAAGTGCTCCATGAAATGGGGTAAGTCATTCCAGTTAACCAGTGCTGGGGTGGACAGATCAGTTAGTGTCCTACAAAAGGTCCTAGAAAAGGTCGCGATGGAGTATAGTACAAAGAAGGACGCAGCGACACTAGGGTACTTGCAACTACTACTGGAACAAATTTCAAACAAATTCGAGAACGCCACAGGCACCATGCCACAGAACAGGGCAAAAACGCTCATGGCAGACGTGAAGAAAGCAGGTGGTATCAATGAACAACTGCAATCTATCTTGGGTTCTAAGAAGAATCCTCGTGGTGACGCTGTATATGACAAGTTCAAATTTGAACTGACCAAGGAGTGCATGACTGGCGAGATGCTGTTCGGTAAGAACAGTGATAAGACTGCTACTCATCTCTTTACCGAGCATGGTATCAAAGAGATCGATGACAAAGCAGTCCGTGAAGTTATGAAAGTCGCTGGTGTCAGAATATCTCTGAAAGGCAGAGGTAAGGATCCTAGCGGTGTCCGACAAAATGCAATCTCTATTAGGTATGAAGTCTGATGGCAAAGAACACACACCTTGAACACTTAGAAGACGACATCTTCAACCAGGGTTATGCTGGTGGACAGAATGCTATCAGTTTTCTAGAAGCACTTCGTGATATGTTGACAGCAGGTAAGGGTGGTAGTAACACCAAGGTCACAGTTAAGTGGGACGGTGCTCCTGCTATCTTCTGTGGTCGCAACCCTGAAACTGGTAACTTCTTTGTAGGAACCAAGTCTATCTTCAACAAGACTGATCCTAAGATCTGCTTCAATGACATGCTGATTGACCATCACTATCCAGAGGGTCGTCTCAATGGCATCTTGAAACAGTGCTTGAAGGAGTTGCAGAAACTTCCTATCAAAGGAATGTTACAGGGTGATCTACTGTATACTGAGACACCTCCACAAACCACGATGGGTGGTAAGAGGTGCTACAAGTTTCGTCCTAACACCATCACCTACTGTGTAGAAAAAGACACTGAACTAGGTAAGAAAGTTGGTAAGTCCAAAATGGGTATTGTTTTCCATACCAAATACACTGGTAGTAAGATCTCTGACATGTCTGCTTCCTTCGGTGTTGACGTTAGCAGTCTTCAAAACGTGCCTGGTATTGCAGTCTTCTCTGCTGAATTCCAGAACACCAATGGAATTGCAAACCTCAGCAGCACCGAGATCAATGCAGTAAACAATAGTATCAGGACTGCTAAGCGTAACCTGACTGCCTCTCGTAGGTTCCTAGATGAGATCGGAGGCACTCTAAAACCTATGCAACCTGCTGCTCTGTTTAAGATTTTCTTCAACCAGAAAATTAGAGAGGGAAAGATCCCTGCTACCCCTCAGCAGATGCTCGTAGAGTTCAAGAAGTTTGTTGAGTCTAAATATGCAGAGAAAGAAGCAGGGGTAAAGACCCCCAAAGCAAAAGAAAAGTGGACAAAAGCGAAAGAGGAAGCGATCAAATACCTAAATAGTAACAAGTCTGACATCTATCGTGCTCTGGACGGGTTCAAAAACCTGATCACCGCGAAGGAACAGATCATAAACCGACTCAAAAAGATTGAGGGAGTTGGTACATTCCTAGAAGATGAGAAAGGTTACAAGGTTACGAGTCCAGAAGGATTCGTCGCTATCAAGGATGGCACAGCAGTCAAACTTGTTGATCGACTTGAATTCTCTCGTGCAAACTTCACCGTAGCAAAAGATTGGGGCAAATGAGATTTCGTCAGTTCATCATCGAAGCAGCACAAGCTGCTGCTAAGAAGACGACAGCAAAACCAAAGAAGAATGAAGTCGTAGACAAGCACGTCGCGATCACATTCGGCAGGTTCAACCCACCCCATGCTGGTCATGGTAAGTTGTTGGATGCCGTGAAGTCTCATGCTGGTGACTCAGGTAACTATCGCATCTACCCATCTCGTTCTCAGGACCACAAGAAGAATCCTCTACACCCTGAGCAGAAGATTCAGCACATGCGTGGTATGTTTAAGCATCATGCTGATGCTATTCAGAACTCAGAACAGCATAAGAATATCTTTGACATCCTTCGTGACCTACATGACGAGGGTCATGAGCATGTCACCATGGTTGTCGGTGATGACAGAGTAAAAGAATTTGAGAACCTAACTCAGAAGTATAACGGTAAGCACTACGACTTCAAGAGTATCAACATCAAGAGTGCTGGTGCTCGTGATCCTAAGAGTGAGGATCCCATCGAGAAGTTGTCTGCTTCTGCTATGAGAAAGCACGCTCAGTCAGGAGATCATGACTCATTCCATGGTGGTACTGGTGGGTATAAGAAGTCTAAGGAGATGATGCAGCATGTCCTCGATGGCATGACACCTCCTAAGAAACCAGCAAAGACAAAGGCAAAGGAGAAGGCAGCAGCAGTCAAGGAATCTGTATGGGAGTATGCTCCTAAACTTGACTTTGAATCCTTCCGTGACTACTATATGCTCGACCATATCTTCAAGGTCGGTGCAATCGTAGAACATGATGACAGTGGTATCCGTGGATCTGTGGTCCATAAGGGTACTAACTACGTTGTGTTCAAAGACGAGTGGGGCGACGAGCATCGTGCTTGGTTGCAACACGTTAGTGAAGTGAATGAAGATGCTGATACCTCAAAGGATCAGTCAAATTATTCTGCCGATGATGGCAGTGGTAACGATTGGAAAATCGGTACTGATAAATATAGAATGGCGGTGCAGGCAATGACTCCTGGACAGGCAACTAAGAAGTTTTCTGATTTCAGAAAGAATTTCAAGAATAAATAGTTCTATCACTTTAATTAGACTGATGCTAGACATTAAAGTATCTGCTGCCCTTATGGGTTTCACGCAGAGCGAGCAAAGAAAGATCCTCGACGCCGTATATGGTGGCGATACCGTTTCTACTGAGCGCCTGAGTGAAGCAGTAAAGGTGGTCACACAGATCATTGAAGACCATGAAGAGGTGGTAGAGGGTTACGCTGGTTTCCCTATCGAAAAGGAACTGATCCAAAAGAATAAGGATAAGTTCAAAGATGATAGGAACATCGGTAGAGTGATCTCCCAAGGAGGTCAGTCAATGGTTATCACTGGAATGAAGAGTGACGGTCGTTACCAGGTCGTCGGCAAGAAAGGTGAGAAGACTGCTAAGGCACCCGTAGACTTGGGTCTCAGGCAGGAGCACATTGACATCGATGATCTGCATCAGCAGATGGTGGAAGGAATGAAGCAAGCACGTAAGAACGTGGGCGCTTCTACTTGCTGGGATGGTTACAAAGCAAAAGGAACCAAGAAGAAAGGCGGCAAGGAAGTTCCTAACTGTGTTAAGGAAGAGGATCAGATCGACGAACTCTACAAGGGTAAGCACGGTCAGTCTGAGAAAGAGTATCAGGACGGTCGCTCTGATGGCGGCAAGATGGTCTCTGGCGACTCCAAGCACAGTGGCGCAGCATACTCTTCCCGTGCTGTAAAGAACAGTGGACCTAACCCCGCTGGTGGTAGCAAGAAACCTAAGGCACAAGGTCGTATGACCTCTGGCGCAAGAGCGGATCTTGCTTATCGTAAAGCAAACCTCAAAAAAGAAGAGGTAGAGACCGTCGAAGAGAAGAAAGGTCTCTGGGACAACATCCATGCCAAGCGTAAGCGTGGCGAAGCACCCGCTAAGAAGGGTGACAAAGATTATCCTAAGACCCTCAACGTCGAAGACATCCTTCATGACTGGGACGATGAGGAACTGGATACCATCTCCTTTGAGGAGTTGGAAGCGATCTGTGTTGAGGCACTCGAAGAACTCGATGCAGACGTGCTGACTGAGGCACTTGACATCATCGAAGGCATGGAACTCCTCTCTGAGGACTACTATGACTCTGCTGTTAAGGCGTCTAAGGAAGCAAGCAAGACCCCTGCTGCTAAGGCAGGTCGTGCTAACCTCCGTAAGGAGAAGATGAAGGCAGCACTTAAATCTGCTGGGTCTGCTGTCAAGAAAGGTTTGAAGACTGCTGGTAAGGCAGCGGCAAAGGGTGCTGGTTACGCTGCTGGTGCTACTGTTCGCGCTGCTAAGGCAGGTGCTTCGGAGTTCAAGAAAGGTTACGACCGTGGTCGTGAAGGATCTACTACGAAGTCTAAGTCTTCGACTGCTGTTTCTGGTGACACAACCCGTTCTAGTTCTAGTTCTAGCGGTGGATCAGGTGAGTCCCGTGTACGTCTCCGTGATAGAATCAAGTCTGGTATCAAGAAAGTTGTCGGTGGTGCTGCCCGTGCAGTGTCCCGTGGTTCTAGAAACCTGGCAAGACGCATGTCCGAAGAGCGTTATTCCTGGCGTAAAGAAATGGGAATGGACGAATGAAACCTGACCAGAACAAAGAGGTGACTACCAGCAAAAAGAAAGGTAACGTCACCATCAACCCTAAGAAAGAAGATCTCATGTCTGAATCACTAAGAAAGAAAATTCAATCCGAGGTGGAGGCACTAAGAGAATCCGCCAAGAAGAAAGCAAAGCACATCAAAGCAGCCAAGGCAGGTAAGCGTTGGCAAGACTCTGATGGCGATGGTAAGTGGTACGAACCTGGCGAAGATGTTCGCAAGGAAGAGACCGAAGTCACCGAAGGTTCATGTGGTGGTGCTACTGTTGATGACACTGCTGCTAAGGAGAAATCCAAAGAGCGTATGAAGCAGAAGATGATGCAGATGACTAAGGACTTTGACAAGCAGCGTACTGGACGCGCAGCAAAATGAAAGAGGAACTAGCACACCTCAAACAAAAGCGAGAACATGAGGACCGTGATAACCGTATGAAGTACGGTAAACGTTACAAGGAAATCGTGGCAAATAAAAAGAAGGAGAAAGAGAAGTCCACTCTTACAAAGAAAGGGGTCCGCGCACTACATAAAGGTCAGTGGGGTTACATGAAGGATCGTAAATTCACTCCTGATTGACTATATAGAGTAGACCCTTTTGAGTATCAAACCATGCTTGCATTTCTACTTCCCCTCGCATCAAAAATCATTAAGGATGCCGTCGAAAAGATTCCCGACGACGCTGAACTTGGTGAGAAACTGATCGACATCTGCCTTGTTGTTCTTGGTAAAGCAGTGAAACTTACTAAGACTGACATGGACGACAAACTTCTAGAAACGGTCAAGGCAGCAATCGCTTCCCGCGACTGATTTCATAAGGGGACTAAGGTCCCCTTTTTTTATAAATATAAAAAGGAACACAACAATCCGTAGGGAGAACAATGGCAATTTTCGGAAAAATTGATGCCGCAACCTTCTCGAACAACGTCGCGGTCACCAATGGTGACGCCACTGTTACGAAGAACGCAGCGGATACAGTAGCACAAGGCGACATCCTCGAACTGGGTGGCGTTGCTTACGTCGTAGCACAGGTCACCAGCACCACCGCTATCGAACTGCACAAACCATATGCTGGCAGCACTGCTGCTGCTCTGTCTGGTGCTGTTCGCAGAACTGCTCCTAAGGCAGTCGCAGAATTTGTAGTCAAGGGTGGCGACTCTCGCTCTCGTGACTTGGTGTTTGTTGATGACACTGAGCAAGCAGTTGCTGCTAACAAAGCTCGTGGCATCTGGGGTCCTGGTTGGTGGTTGTATGAAAAGTACACTACTGCTGCTGGTGACACTCGCCACAAGGCAGAGTGCATTGCATTCGTACATGCTACTGCCGCTGCTGCTGGTGACGACGCTGATGACACCATCGTGGCAGACGTGCTCGAAACGATTACGATCGGC
>Ga0213860_10000678_pt1 | contig 13605 bp, 9 predicted proteins | sample PICome_3_FD_160118 | JGI IMG/M metagenome (GOLD analysis project Ga0213860, IMG submission 160118) | Coastal seawater microbial communities near Pivers Island, North Carolina, United States - PICO550 | ecosystem: Environmental > Aquatic > Marine > Coastal | place: USA: North Carolina | collected...
CCAGAGTCCTTCGTTCCCTTTCACTTGACTCTGATAATCGACCTTGTACACTTTTAGGTCCGCTTGACTTTCATACTGAACTACGAAAACCTTGACATCCGCTTGGCTTTCATAATCTACACTAAATACACTTTGACCCTTTGATGTTATGAAAAGCAACATCACAGTGATGAATACTGAATACTTCATGAGGTAAAAATTATTGGTCTTTAGTAGCTGAAGCGTTTTCTCGCAGATTCTGTGCAAACGTTAATGCTGTATAAAGATTCGCTACGCCTCCCGTTTCTGAGAGGGTAGAGAAATGTACTTTCTTCTTTTTCGTGCCCGGCATAATAACCTTCTCGTCGTATTTCACGCTGGACATAAGGATGACTTGCTTAACCTGTGCAGCACTTAATTCTGGGTACATTCCACGTATCAAGGTGGCTATTCCACTCACCACCGGTGCGGCCATCGAAGTTCCGCTATTGCTTTGGTATCGGCTCTGTGGTACCGTCGAGTAAATCTCGTAACCCGGAGCGAAAACATCAACTTGAACCCCGTAGTTTGAAAACGGAGCCGCTAAATCTTCGTAATCTCCAAATCGAGAGGCGCCCACTTCTATCCAATGGTCGTATCTCGCGTCTATGACCTCGTTCCAGCCGTTGGGGTAATTCTTATACTTATCCACACTGTGGCCGTCGTTCCCTGCCGCATGCACTAATAGTACGTCGTGCTCTGCAGCATACTGAATTGCGCTCTCCACATATTCATCCATGTGGCCAACATCTTTTCCGAAGCTCATATTGATCACCTTAGCGCCATTGTCCACCGCATAGCGAATGGCATTAGCCACATCCTTATCGCGCTCATCACCGTTAGGAACTACGCGCAAGGTCATAATACGCGCATTTGTCGCCACGCCGTCCATGCCTAATCCATTGTTTCTTTTCGCCCCGATGATACCCGCCACGTGAGTACCATGAGAAGCGTCTGGACCGTATACTCTATTGTCGCCATAGAATGGATTCTTACTGCTCTCTGGGTCATCACCAACCATACTACGTGGTTTAAAACCTGGGTTGAGATGATATTCTAATTGGTCATTGAAATGGGTAAATCCTCCGGTGACCTCCTCTTCGATTTCCCATTGCTCCATACCGTCATTCAACATACGTACAATGCCGCTGGCTACTAGCTTTTTCATGAAGCCTACGTCTTCGCCTTCTTTAAATGCCTCTGCACATTCTACGGTCAGTACGCCATCACAATGCGCCTCCACTTCGCGGTACGCATCGTTGAGGGTGCGCATAAATCCAATGCTCTTCTCCGCCGATTTACGGTCCTTCTTCAGGCGCTTTTGGTATTGCTTGAGCTGCTTTTTTTCAGCACCATTGAGGTCCGATTTTGCGAGCAATCTGTTCATATCACGTACAAACTCCATCTGCTCTGGACCTACTTCACCGCCCGGACCGCTCAAAAAGCTCCAGCCGTGAACATCATCTACGTAACCATTTCCATCGTTATCAATCCCGTCATCTGGAACCTCGCCTGAGTTCACCCAAAGTATATCTTTAAGATCTTCATGCGTAATATCCGTACCGCCATCAATGACTGCCACTACAACGGTTTGAATGATTTTATAGGGGACTAATTCCTTGTAGGCACGCTCCGAACTGATGCCGTTAATGCGGTCCGCGTCTGGGCACTTGTGGTACCAAGTTTGTTCAATGGAAAGGCTGTCTTGAGCAGTTGCAGTAGAATAAAAAAGTACTGCACTTAGAAATAAAAAACCTAGACGTATCATTTTGTATTGGTGTTGGTTTAATTAGACGGTTTATTTATGCTTGAGTCTTATCAACCCTTTTCTAGCGGGTAACCCGCAGAATGTAAAATTGAGTAGAACTCTTCAATGTTTGAAATCTCTTTACTCTTTATGATCAGTTCACTCTTAACCAAGAAGCGAATAATTTCATCGCGCTCCTGAATTTGGGCAACGGCCTTTTCAAATTCTTGAACGTCTGTTTTTAGCACGATAAAGGACATTTCATCTGATACAGACCAATGCTTAAAGAATTCTTTCTCTTCGAATAGCTGCAGTGTCTTTTTCAAAACTTTGCGTTGCTTTTGACTGCCATCATTTTCCAATGACTTTACAAAAGTTTGAAACTCCAGTTTGGCGGTAAATACAGACATTATTGACTCTTTAAGTAAAGACATCACCTTGATTTCTGATGCTCTTTTAAGCAATGGATCATTTAAAACTGCCCTTTGTTCTTCTAATACGTATTTGGAGGTATTAATTGCGTTTATCAGTGAGTCAATTTTAGGAGCAAATGATAAAATTTCCTCCAGCTTTGGGACATATTCTTTTAAATAATACGTGTATTCCTTTTCGTCAATTTTGAATTTTGTTATTCTTTGTTTTTGTGCCACGAAGAGGGGATTAGTCTTTTCTAAATACTCAGTACTAGAGGACGAAACGTTAGCAATGAAAATCCGTGACTGCTCGTTAAACGTATTAATAGAATCTCGAATAAAAGCTTGGCGTTGAACGTACTTATTCGTGGAGTCTATTTTGAATGTGTTTATTGAATCTCTTATGAACGCTTGGCGTTGAACGTACTTGTTGGTTGAGTCTACACGAAACAACTGAATCGAATCTTTTACAAACTGAACTCGAGCGTTATAGGTGTTTACAGAGTCTATCTTAAACTGCGCCTTGGCTTCGGCAGCGTATGCCGATGAAATAGCACTGGCCAATTCTGGAGACCATTGTAAGCTAGGAAACGATGCAATTTTAAAATCAATGGAATCTTGACCAAAATCCCAAGCTTCAATGGGGAAGAATAATTCCATAACCCTGTCCGAAACTTTTGTTATTAAGTAAAGGCCTGGGTTTCTACTTTTATCGTAGTAGCTGGTTTCGTAAATGTCTCTGTATCTACTAGAGAAATCTTGAACATAAACCTTACTTTCTTCGAAATAAGTGTGATCTAATTGTCTCCAGGACGACGGAAAGCCGCATAATACACTTGTCTCGTATTCTCTACAGCTTTTGTTGTAATAATTATACGTCTTGTTCAATAAATCGTCACTGGTGCTGGAATAGCTCATTAGATTTAATTCGTTCAAATTTAAACTGCTTACGCTCAACAGTTCATTTAGTACAATTAGGGGTTGATTACATAGGGTGGTCTTTATGTTGCTATTACAAGAATAGTCTCCGTCATTTATCTGTCTTTGCTGAACAAACGTGTTCAATGACGATCCAAAATCGTCAAGGTCTTGTGTTTTAGACTCATAATGTGTTATAAAAGAGCCGTCAAACGACTCATTGAAGAGGAGCTGACCCGTTGAATTATCTAAAAGTCTTTCGCTTAGTAGTATTCCTTTAGAGTACTTCCTCTCGAATAAATAAAGTATATCATCTTCAGACATCACTTCAATGGATAGAGTCCCATCTAGTTTGCCGTCTACAAAGTTTCCATCCAGCTTACACCAACGCATGTTGTGGTCATGGCCATAGTATTCTTTTTGAAAATCCGCTTTGTACGAAATTTTTCCTGAGAATTTATTTTTATCAAACCTACATGAAAGGGACTCTTGTATAAAGTTATCCTCCTTTTGTTTGATTGTTACATTGTAACTACCGTTCAAAGCACCGTTAAGAAAATTCGATTTGACCCGTAGTTCTTCGCTTCCGTTATCATAGGTAATGGTCCAGCGCCCTGTTTTTCTGCCCTTATCGAATTGTCCATACATCTTATACGGGCGATATGTATCGTCATTGGTAAAAGAAAAGCTCCCGTTATACTCCCTACCCTCTGAACCGTCTAGGTACCTATACTCCGCCGTGCCAACAATTGTACTTGGTTGACTATATCCCCAGCTCAATCTTTCGTTGGAAACTAGTTTGTATCCTCCTTTATAAGTTTTCTGCGCAAGCAGCACAGATGATGGTAGTATAAATACAATTAAAGTGACTGCTTTAAAAAACGTGCCTCTCATATTTCTTGCTTTGAACGAATTGGTTTGGGTTAAAGACTTATCAAAAATAACGTTTTTAACTCTACAGGGTTTTTAACTCATCCATAAGCAGTATCATTCGTTTGGCTCATATTATCATAGGACATCTGTTTACGTTGTAAAGTGGTTTGATTAGGGTTTTGTCCCCTTGTAGGTTCCAAGTAGTGTGACTTGGCCATTCCTTCGTAAACCCGGTTCTGTCTAGGATTGCGAGGCGTTCGCCTCGCGGTCCTGGGCGTCGGTTGGTGTTGTCCTCGAGAACGCCCTTCAACGCTTAGCGTTGTGGTCTTTTTTTATGCCCCACTCCTTTGAGCAAGCTCAAGTCGTGGGGCATAAAAAAAGCCCCTCACTTTCGTGAAGGACTTTTGTCGTTACCCGACTAGGACTCGAACCTAGAATAACGGTACCAAAAACCGGTGTGTTGCCATTACACTATCGGGCAATCATTCCCATTTGGGACGGCAAATATACTGTAATTGGGATTACTCAAAAAAGAGATAAAGAAAATTTTAGGTGTTTAACATTCACTAAGGTCAATAGGGCGTTGGTTTTTCTTATTTTCGAGGCGATTACACCCGGTCTTTCAAGACAAAAGATCAAAAAGCAGAGAATCAGTGAATTACAAAAAGCTCAATAATGTGTTCGGATGGGCAGTGTTTGCCATCGCGACCATCACATATTTTATGACTATTGAACCTACGACCAGTTTCTGGGATTGTGGGGAATACATTGCAACCTCCGTAAAGCTTCAAGTGGGTCACCCTCCGGGTGCGCCGTTCTTCCAGTTGATGGGGAACTTGTTTGGCCAATTCGCTGCTAATCCAGAAAGCCAGGCGTTGATGGTGAACGCATTGAGTGCACTTAGCTCTTCGTTCAGTATTTTGTTCTTGTTCTGGACCATCACAGCTTTGGGTGTAAAGCTGTTGGGTGGACAAGATAAATTAGACAACGCAAGCATCATCGCAGTATTGGGAGCAGGCGCTGTAGGCGCGCTGGCCTATACATTCTCTGATAGCTTCTGGTTCTCAGCGGTTGAGGGTGAGGTTTATGCTATGAGCTCCTTCTTTACGGCTGCTGCATTCTGGGCGGTGCTCAAATGGGAACAAGCCGTTGATCATGATCCTTATGCGAACAAATGGCTATTGCTCATCGCCTACCTAGTAGGGCTTTCAGTGGGGGTACACATCCTTGTGTTCTTGACCATTCCTGCTATAGGAATGATCTACTATTTCAAAAAGTACCCTAATCCTACGCGCAGTGGTTTCATTGTCGCTAACGCGGCTAGTATTGCTGTTCTTGGACTAGTGTTCGCCTTCATCATTCCCATTGTTTTGAAGCTGTTCAGCACTTTAGAAATTAGCTTCGTTAACAGCTTCGGCCTTCCGTTCCACTCAGGTACTATTGCTGCCTCTTTAATTTTGGCTGGAGCCGTGATATTTGGGCTTCTATGGACACGCAAAAAGAACAAGCCTCTGTATCAACAGGCCATTCTTGGGGTAATGTTGATAGTAATGGGGTATTCTACGTTCATTATCCTAGCCATTCGATCTAATGCAAATACGCCAATTGACGAAAACAATCCAGAAGACGCCATGTCACTATTGGCGTATTACAATCGTGAACAATATGGGGATTGGCCCATTCTTTACGGAAAGTCTTTCAATGCTCCATATGACCGCAACAACCCTTTCGATGACGGTAAACCAGTGTACCAGCGCGGATATGCGGTGATGAATGGCCCTAAGCAAGTGACTTCATTTAAGTTGAAATCAGAAGCCGAGGCTTATGTTGAGGCCAACGGAGACAAGCTTAGTATTGACGGTAAGTATTTGTTGACTGACGACAAGAAAGGAAGTGTGCCGAACTATGATCCTACATACAAAAGTTTCTTCCCGCGTATATGGAATGACGACCCTCAGTATCGTCAGAACTACATCAATATCATGGATATTAAAGACCCTGAAAAGCCAATCACATTTGCGCAACACGTCAGGTTCTTTTTTGAATACCAAATAGGTAAGATGTGGTTCCGTTACTTCATGTGGAATTACAGCGGCCGTCAAAACGATGAACAACACCGATATGAGATATCTAAAGGAAACTGGATCACCGGGATTCCTTTTCTCGACAGCATTAGGCTCGGTGAACAAAGTAAACTGCCTGATCATTGGAAAAACGATCCTTCGCGCAATACCTACTTTATGTTGCCGTTCCTCCTTGGGATTTTTGGGCTCTACTACCAATACAAGAAAAACAACAAGGATGCTTGGGCAGTAACACTGTTCTTCCTGCTCACCGGCATTGCTATTGTAGTATATACCAACCACAAGCCTTTCGAGCCGCGAGAGCGAGATTATGCCTTCGTAGGATCATTCTATGCATATGCTATATGGATTGGTCTTGGGGCCCTAGGTTTATGGGACACGTTGCGTTCCAAGATGAGTCCACAGGTGGCTTCTTACCTAGTTGTGGGAGTTACCATGCTTGCCGTTCCTATCCGAATGGCTGCAGAAAACTGGGATGATCACGATCGTTCTAACCGCTACACGGCGCGTGATATCGCTAAAGCCTATCTGGACAGTTGTGAGCCAAATGCCATCCTCTTCACCAATGGTGATAACGATACGTTCCCATTATGGTATGTACAGGAGGTAGAAGGATACCGTACAGACGTTCGTATCGTCAACCTCAGCTTGTTGAACACCGACTGGTACATCGACCAACAACGCCGTAAAGCTTATGACGGAGAGGCTGTGCCGTTCACCTTTGATTGGAACCAATACGTTCAGGGAACGCGAGACGTATTGTACTTCCGCGATCTTGGAGTCAAGGGGCGCTGGAATGTGAAAGATTTTGTCGAATTCACAAAACGTGATGATAGTCAAGTAAAATTCAAGGCTAGTGGCGGGAAAGAGCTTCCGTTATTCCCACAAAAGAAATTCCGTATCAACATTGATAAAGAGGCGGTATATGCCAACGGTGTTGTAGATATCTCTGATAGCACAACCGTAGTTGACTACATTGATTGGAACTGGAAGGCTAACGTTATCACTAAGCGAGACTTAATGGTAATTGACCTCATCGCAAATAATAATTGGGAACGCCCTATCTACTTCTCAATAACTGTTGGTAATAGCCCTAAGTCATACTTCTGGCTTAATGACTACTTCCGCCTTGAGGGTATGGCATATAGATTTGTGCCTCAATTCAGCCCCTCAAATAACCCGCAAGGCATTGATTTCGGTCATGTGGACACAGACATCATGTTCGAAAACCTGCTGAATAAATTTGAGTATGGGAATATGGAGCTTCCAGGTGTTTACCTGGATGAGACCAATCGCCGTTTGAGCTACAATCTGCGAACCATTTTTGGCCGATTGGCCAATGAACTAGTCATCGAAGGCAAGAACGATAAAGCTGTCGAGGCACTTGATTTTGCTATGGAAAAAATGCCAGTGGAGAAGTTTGGCTACAACTACTTCATCTTTGGTATCATTGACTCTTATTACAAAGCTGGCGCAAAAGAAAAGGCGCGGGACATCATATGGGACTTCGCAGACCAATTGGACGCTGAGCTCAATTTCTACTCATCCTTCGATCGTAAGGATAAGCGTGCAGCGGCAAATGAGTGGCGAACCAATCTTCAGTTCTACCAAATGCTTTTACAAAACGTACAGGTATATGACGACAAAGACAGCGTTCAAAGCCTCTACCAGCGATACAACAACGCAGCAGCGCCATTTGGCAATGCACAAGGCTAGGAGCCTGAGTTAGTCAATTAACCCCCGGGGCGCTCCGCGCCCCGGGGGTTTTTTTATGGGGTTTAGGATCCGGGCGCCTACGACGCCCGGATCCTACCTTATCCAAAATCCAATTGCATTCTCTGTATTCGCGATACCAACGACTCGTTCGACATGGTCTCGCGCAACCTGTCCACCAAAATAGGGAAGGCCAACGGGGTTGGGGCGTCGATGTGATTGAGGACCCATTCCTGCTGAGCGATGCGCTCCAAAGCGGCCCGAATTCGTGCTTCTTCCAGCTGGAACTCGTGTACCTCCTCTTGGGCTTGTCTCAGCAAAAGGTTGTCTGGGTCGTAGTCGCGAAATACCTCATACATGAGCTTGGTAGAGCTCTGCAGCTGCTTCGTGCTCATGTTCTTGCCCGGATAGCCCGTGAAAAGCAGGCCAGAGATTTGGGCAATGTCGCGGAACCTGCGTTGGGTCAACTCGCTTTCATTGAGGCTGCTCGAGAGGTCCGAGCGGAGGTGGTCCGTGCTGAAGATATCACTGTCTATGGCGTCCTGAATAGGGATGGGTTGGTCGCTTAGGACCTCAAACCCATAATCATTCATCGCAATGGAGAAGGTCTGTGATCCAAAGTGGCCCAAGCGGTGGCCCAGGAGTAGCGCCATTCCTTCGTGGGCAAGACGCCCTTCAAACGCATAAACAAAGAGGTGGTAGCCCTCGTCGTCCTCGAGGTATTCCATGAGGAATTGGTCGCGGTTCGGCACAATGCTGCGTTCTTTTTGCAGGCGAATGATGGGCTGAATAAGCGCAAGCTCCGGATCTTCGAACGAATGCATGGTCGCGGACTCCTCGATTTTCTCTCTAAGGTATCGGCCCAATTCTGCACTGAGCGGCATCCTCCCGCCCATATAACTAGGCACCGCCCCCTTCGCGTTTTTCGCCGGGCGAACGGTTGCTTCTATGCCTTGGAGCCGCACGAGCTCGAGGCATTGTCCTGCAAACCAGAATGGGTCCCCTATGCTCAATCGAGAGACGAAATATTCCTCCACTTGGCCCAATACCTTTCCGCGCTGCAATTTGACCTTCACCAGCGCTGCACTGACGATGGTGCCTATGCCGAACTTGTGGCGCATCGCGACCTTTTTCGAAATCACCTTGTGCACCCCCTCTTCCACCACGACCTTATGGTAGTCGTCGTATCCACTCAAGGTATCGCCGCCGCGAACCACGAAATCCAAACACCACAGCCATTCCTCGTAGCTGAGCGACATGAAACTCACCGTCTCGTGCACCTCTTGCCATAGCTCATCGGCGACAAACCCACCGCCCACGGCGCGGGTGACCAAATACTGTATCAACACATCCATGCTCCGCAAATACGGCATGCGGTCTTCATTGGTCTTCGTATCTATAGCCTTGCGCAACGCAGCACATTCAATCAATTCCAAACTGTGGGTCGGTACAAAAAATATCTTCGAGGTCGCGCCCGGTCGGTGTCCGCTTCGGCCCGCGCGCTGCACAAACCTGCTCACCCCCTTCGGCGACCCGATCTGCACCACGCAGTCCACCGGTCGAAAGTCTACACCCAGGTCCAAGGACGAGGTGCACACCACAGCCTTTAATCGGCCATCGTACAAGGCTTCTTCCACCCAAGTGCGCATCTCCCGCGAAATAGCGCTGTGGTGCATGGCCAGTACCCCCGCCAGTGACGGGTCGGCCTCCAACAACTTCTGGAACCATATCTCCGCCTGCGCCCGAGTATTGGTGAAGATCAGGGTGCTTTGATTTTCATAGATGAGCGGAACGACTTGGTCCAATAAACGAATGCCCAAATGCCCGGCCCACGGCAGGGTCTCCACCTCTACCGGCAGCACGGCCTCGACCACTAAATCCTTTTCAATATCTGCCACAACCCATTGTCCTAGCTTCGGAGGATTTGGGCCCAGCAGCACCTCCATGCTCTCTTCCATATTGCCAATGGTGGCGCTAATGCCCCAAGTTTGCATAGCGGGATTGAGCACGCGGAATCGGGCCAATAAAAGCTCACATTGCACCGCTCTTTTGCTGCCCATGAGCTCGTGCCATTCATCCAAAACGACGGTCTGAAGGTGCTTAAACAACTTTTCGTGATCCTTCTGAGCAAACATCACATGAATGCTCTCTGGGGTGGTAATGAGGATCTCCGGCAGTTCCTTTTTCTGACGCTGCTTGATCTTCTGAGGCGTGTCTCCAGTGCGGATTTCCACCCGCCAATCACTGCCCATGCCTTGTACCGCCCGCTCCGCACTCTGCGCAATTTCTTTCGCCAACGCCCGGATGGGGGTGATCCAAATGATCTGACAGCCCTTGGCCGGCTCCTGCAGCCCGCGCGCGATGGCCGGCAATAATAGCGAATAGGTCTTCCCGCTTCCCGTAGGTGCGTTGACCATGCCGCTCTCGCCGCTCAATAGCGCGCTCCAAGCTTGGGTTTGAAAGGTAAAGGGCGACCAGCCTTGATCTGAAAACCAAGACCTACAACGTTGCAGGGCTTGTGGCTGGGCCGCCACCTCTTAAGAACGTATTTTCCGAACCAGCCACATGAAGTCGCTGAGGTATTCCGGGTAGTTTTTATTGAAATGGAATTCTTGTGGCTCACCCGCTTCATTGAACAAGTTGCCGACGTTACTCACGAGCAGCTTTGAAGAGAGCGGTACAGAACCGACGTACATCATCCAAGCGTGCAAGTCGTGCATGGCGTTGATCCCGCCGAAGGGACCGGAAGAAACCGTCACCACGCCCATAGGCTTCTTCGCATATTCAGGACGGAAGTAGTCTAGCGTGTTCTTTAATGCTCCTGGCATGCGTCCATTATATTCTGGAGCAACGATGAGAATCCCATCGGCATGTTGAAGGGCCTCGCGGAACTCTTCGAGGCACTCTTGGTGTGGAGCACCAGCACCATAGACTGGGAAGTTGTACTCTCTAATGTCCAGAAATTCTACTTTGCTCACATCCGGGTTGGCATTGAGCTGGGCGGCCAAAAAGGTGGCAACTGTAGCCGTTTGAGACTGTGCTCTGGGGCCGCCTTGAATAATGGTGATCGTCATGGTAAAATGGCGTTTTTGGAGTAACGCCTAGGAAAGGTAAAGGTTTAGACCTTCTTCCCAAACTTGGGCACGCGGAAATAATCCGAATTCGCATCTGGCGCGTTCTTGAGCGCATCCTCCTTGCTGATCATGTTGGCGACCTCATCCTCGCGCATGACATCGACAGACTTACTCATCTGCATCAACGGTTCTACGCCGTCTAGGTCTAAGGATTCAATCTTAGCGACAAAGCCCAAAATCTTTGTCATGTCACCTTGCATCGCATCTAGCTCTGCTTCCGACAACTCCAAGCGGCTCAAGTGTGCCAAGTGTTTGATTTGTTCTCTGGTGATTTCCATGGGTCCAATGATCTACGACAAAGATAAGGCAAGTTTGCCGGTGTGGCCATGGTTTTTTAGGTCTGTCGCCAACGCCACATAGCAACGGTTACTAAGTTCTTCAATGGGATTCTCGGCCTTCTCGTCCGGCCAAAACTCGCCCAATACTTTCGTATCGACCGGACCTATGCTTGAGGGTTGGCCCCAATCCCCTAGTCTGAATTTATTCTGGTAAATACTCATTAAGACCACCGGTATATTGTTGTCTACCGCTAGCTTAAATGCACCCGCTTTGAATCCACGCAACAATTGATCTTGAGGAGGGATGCCTCCTTCAGGATATATACAAACACTAAAGCCCTCTTTTATTTTCTGGTCGGCATCAATCATCGCTTGTTTACGACCGCTAAAAGAACTGCGGTCTACTGCAATAGAAGTCTGCTTAAAAAAATAACCAAACAATGGTAGTTTCAATAATTCCGCCTTCCCCATGAATACCACCGGTGTTGGAGAGGCAATAAACGTCATTGGAATGTCTAAATCAGAACCATGATTTGCAGAGAGAACGACGGGACCCTTATGTTTCATTTGGTATTTGCCCGGCCTTGGCCAAACCCCCATTAATATCAAATACATCCAAGACCATACTTTCGTTACTTTGAAAAAGTGGTTATAGTTTCCGCCGGGACGCGCGGTCCATAATAATGCCGGAGATAAGGCCAGTATTGTGACCAGGGCCACAATGTAGTACCAGACGTGGTGGATGTAGCTGAAAATTTTCACGAGGCTAAAACCCAAGTTTTTCACGAACGCGGGACAGCGTAGCTTGCGCTACAGGGCGTGCCTTTTCGGCACCTAGCTTGAGGGCAGCTGCCACCTCTTCCGGGTGTGCCATGTAGTGGTCAAATTGCTCGCGCGCCTCAGCAAACTCCTCAAGGACGAGCTCTAACAGGGCGGTCTTCGCGTGGCCGTAGCCGAAGTTACCTCCGCGGTAATTGGCCGCTAATTCTTCTACTTGCGCGGGCGACGCCAACAGTTTGTAGAGCGCAAAAACATTACAGGTTTCTGGGTCCTTCGGATCTTCCAATGGAGTGGAATCTGTCTGTATGCCCATGATCTGTTTCTTCAACTGCTTCTTCGGCAAGAACACATCGATGACATTGCCGTAGCTCTTGCTCATCTTGCGGCCGTCCGTCCCCGGAATGGTCATTACAGATTCAGAGATCTTAGATTCGGGCAACACAAAGGTCTCGCCGTATTTATGGTTGAAGCTGGAGGCCAAGTCTCTAGTGATTTCCAAATGCTGCTTCTGATCCTTGCCCACCGGCACGATATGCGCATCGTACAACAAGATGTCCGACGCCATCAATACAGGGTAATCGAACAACCCAGCATTTACGTCGCTAAGGTTATCGCTCTTGTCCTTAAAACTATGTGCGTTCGCCAACATCGGATATGGCGTAAAGCAGTTCAGGTACCACGTAAGCTCTGTACATTCCGGCAAATCACTCTGAGCGTAGAAGACCACTTTCTCTGGATCTAGTCCGCACGCCAGCCAGGCCGCCGCTGTCGCCAACAGGTTCTCACGACGTACTGCCGCGTCTTTCACTGTGGTTAAGCTGTGCAGGTCCGCAATAAACAAATACGCTTCGTTTTTCGGGTCCCTGCTCATTTCAATTGCCGGGCGAATAGCGCCTAAGATGTTTCCTAGGTGCTGCCTGCCCGAGCTTTGAATGCCTGTGAGTACTCTTGCCATTGTTATTATTTAATCAGGGTAAGCTCCAAATCAATGTCCGCCCAGTAGCTGCTGTCTGCAGGGATTTGCATGAAAGAGGTTCTCCAAACTTGTTCTGTGGGTAGGCCGCTCACCATCTCAAAAGAATAACTTACGCTATCGTTGTCCATAACCAAAACACTATCTGAACTTGTGATCGACCAAGCACCGCTACTGATCAAGCTCACGGGCACTTGGATAGTGTTCAAGTTCGCCACAAACTCCACGTGTAAATTCCCCGTATCCGGCATCTCATAAAGGTTGACCTTGCCGTACAATTGCGTGCCCAAGCCACTGAATTGCATTAACGCGCTTGGGTTAAGCGGGTTTGGCATTTCGCCGCTGTAGGCTACTTGGTTGACGGTCCATTCGCCCAAAACGTCTTGACGCACAAACACCTCGGTTGGTGTCGGCTCGGTATTACATGCCGCCAATATTACTGTACTCAGTATTACGATTAAGGATCTTACTTTCATGATTATACGTTTGAAGTGCTAAAAATAACTGGGATTTCGGTTTTGGAGACAAATACTTTCAAGAGCTTTTGCGAAACGAACTGAGGCTGGACCAATTCTCCTTGCTCAAAGGCCTCCACAAAATGTGCTTTATCGGCAAAGGCCGTTGACGAAGATTCTCGAATTACGGCTTGCATCGGCGTATCTACCTTGACCGGG
>Ga0213860_10000683_pt1 | contig 13555 bp, 11 predicted proteins | sample PICome_3_FD_160118 | JGI IMG/M metagenome (GOLD analysis project Ga0213860, IMG submission 160118) | Coastal seawater microbial communities near Pivers Island, North Carolina, United States - PICO550 | ecosystem: Environmental > Aquatic > Marine > Coastal | place: USA: North Carolina...
TCCTGAGGATACATATGCTCCTGTTGGAACCTTTAATAATACCACATTAGGTGAGCATTTGCTTTTTGGGACCAATAGATTTGATGGTGATATAGGATTATTCTGGGCGTATAATGTTGTTTTACACCCTAACGTAATTGAAAAAAATTATGAAGCGTTTAAAGGTAGATACCAATGAGTGTTATAGGTGGGCCAGATATTGTTAATGATGGATTAGTTTTATCACTTGATGCTGCTAATACTCGATCGTATCCAGGATCTGGTAGCACATGGTTTGATGCTAGTGGTAATAATAAAGATTTTACCATTGATGGTGCAACATATAATACTAATCCGAATAGATTTACGTTAGGTGATAATGAAGGTGATCACATTGAAAGAACAGCAGATGACGTGATTGGGGGTTTTACTGCAATATCAACCTCTATGTGGATAAGTCATAGTGATCAATCTAAAATAGCTTTTATTTCATACGATACCAGTGGTCAGAGTAATGAGTATTTACTTTTTAGAAATGTAGGAACTAATCTTCTCACGTTTAGAGGGGTCCCTAATGTTACACATACTATTACTTTCCCAATAGACACTTTTTATAACTTAACTCATACCAATAATGGGTCAACCGATAAAATTTATATTAATGGAGTCGAAGTTTCATCGAAATCACTTTCATTAGGAACTATAGGATCATCGGGAAGACTTTTATTTGGTCAAGAACAAGATTCTGTAGGAGGAGGATTTGACAATACTCAAGATTTTACAGGATCATATGCAAATATAACTATCTATAACCGAGCATTGTCCGCATCCGAAGTATTTCAAAATTATAATGCATTAAAAAGTAGGTTTGGATTATAAAAATTATAAATAACTAAATAAATGCTAATCTGGGGAAAGTGAACCGATGGCCAATAATAAAAAGTTTTTAGTCAAAAATGGACTACAAACTTCCAATATAAGTTTTAAAGATTCATTTAATGGTAACGAAATTACCATGACAATGAACGATTCGTCAAAGACTCTTTCATTTGACGGAACTGCAGGTCAATTATTTTCCATTTCAGATAGCCTTGGTGGTGTATTATTTTCTGTAAATGATATATCCGGTATCCCATCATTAGAGATTGATGACCAAGGTATTGTTAGATTAGCAGAATTTAGTGGTCATGTACTTATTGCAGATAGTTCAGCATCACAAAATACAAGTAAATATCCATTACAAGTTACTGGTGGTATATATGCCGACTCAGTTAATGCCACATTATTTGGTGATGGTTCAAATATAACAGGAATACCAACTGTAGCATTTAGTACAATTGCTGTTGCCGGTCAGAGTGATGTTGTTGCTGATGCTGCAACTGATACGTTAACACTTGCTGCTGGTTCTGGTATTACAATTACAACAACTGCTGGTACAGATACAGTTACATTTTCTGCATCCGGTGGTGGTGGTGGTGCCGCGTCATTTGATTCGGACGAGGATACCATTTCTGGTACAACAACCACTCCAATAAATACATTTGCAGTTGCAGCAACATCAACAAGAAAATATATAGCAACAGTAACAAACGGCACAAAATTACAAAGTTCAGAAATGTTATTAATTGGAAATACAACAAATGCATATTTAACTACGTATGCAATTGTTAATACCGATTCCAATTTAGGAACATTTACAGCAGATTTAAATTCCGGTTCGGCAAGGTTAATATTTACACCAACGCTATCTGGATCAAATGTAGTTAAATTAAAGTTTACGGACATTTCCGTATAAATAGTGGTAAGAGGAAAGTATGCCAAATAACAATTTTAAGGTTGAAAGTGCAATCGAAATGAGAGATTCAGATGGATCCTCAATGGTTTTACATCATGACGGGCAGATGCAAAAAACAGATACCGCTGGAAATACAATTGACACAAAGGTTGCTTCTCAACAAGATGCAGTTGCTTTGGCTATAGCTTTAGGGTAGGAAAATGGCAAAAAGATTAGTACATGATTATACATTTACAAGGGATTCCAGTGATGGTACGAAAGGTAGTCTCGTATTACATGAAATTGTACCACAGGATAGATTATTATTAATTACAAATGTTACAGATGGTGATAATCTTTTCACTTTTAATGATCCGATTAACAAGATTAATACAATTAATTTTGATTATGATCTAAATACAACTACCATTGAATTAGCAAAAAATACCTCAACCATGACCGACTACCTGGATGATAGTGCAGGTGGTGGTGATAAATTACAAGTTTTTGTTGAGGATCAATTCCAAACTGTAGAATTTGCAGAAACCTATATTGATCCTGTTGCAAAAATTAGAGTATCAAATCCAGAAAACCTAATTGATACTGACTTTGAATATGGATTACAGTCATCAAAATGGGAAACATTGGAATTAGTTAAAAATATTCCAACATTTTTTAGTAGAAATGGTGATCTTGCACTTGCTATTACATCAATGGATATAACACCAGGTAGTGATGCCGTAGTTGTTACGTGTTCTGAAAATCATGGTGTTGCAAGAGGTACACCAATTCTTGTTCAAGGAACTAAAAATATATTGGCAGACGGTGGTTTTGTTGTTACAGCAACACCATCAAATACTGTATTTGAATACAAGGCAAAATCCACATTTAGTGAAACTGCCGATATAAATGATACATATACTCAAGTTTTTGTAGGTAGTGTTTATCAAGGTACAGAATTTGATCTTGAAGGTATTGCCGGTATTACGTCAAATGAAGCTACAGGACAAAGTTCACTTACTGTTCAAACAAAATATCCTACACTATTTAATGAAGGCACTAGTTTCTTCATGTCAAATAGTTTTGCAAAATCAAAGGCAACATTCCTGGCCGATAGTACTGGTGTTGATCACAGAGGCTTTTTTGAAAAAACAAACAGTTCCGTTAACGATACGGCAACGGGTGAGGCAGGTGGTTTTGCAATTGGTGCCACATATCCTTATGCGTATCAACCAGCAAATATTTCAAACTGTGCATTATTAACACCAGTATATTTTGATGCAACTGCCATTACCATTGATACGGTAAATAATCAGATTAATTTTGGATTTGCCCATGGACTAGTTCAATATTGTATCGTTAGGTACTTTATTGGTGAGGGTAATACTACAATTGGTGGGTTATCAGAACGTAATTATTACGTTAATGTAGTAAATAGTACTACGATTGAATTAAAAACTAGAGCAGCTGCTAGTACGGCATACAGAGTTAATTTATCTAGTGTTGGAACAAATGGTGGGGTTTCAAAAAGTTGTCTTGCATCCGGTGTTACAGCCTTCACAGGTTATACCAACGGTCTTTTCTACTTTGATTATTATACTAGACAACATTTTAATAATAACGACGCCACTGCTCGAGCACACTTATCTCCTGTAGAAAGATGGGGGTTATATTGCCAAAATTCATATTTTAATAATTCTTGGGATTTTGGATTTAATGGAGGCGAAAATCCTAACCCTGCAGATTTACCAGAAGGTGGTGCTGGCGGCACTAATAATCATTTATACTATCCTTATGGTAGCACTTCAACAACAAATAATACCAATTATAGGTATTATTATATGCGGGTAGCAAGAGATTTTGCTGGAAGTTTTAACTACGGTAGAACTAGATATAATACATATGGTGATTATCAACCAGATACAAATGACGATCCACAAAATTATAGATTATGGGTAGCATTTGAAGAGTCTCCAATTGGCAATTCCATTTATTTTGCTGACCACGGATTAAATACAGGAGATATTGGTGTACTAACGGCAACTGGTGGTTCATTACCAACAGGAATAACCTCCGGGCAAAATCTTACTATTACAAAAATTGATGATAATAGGATTAAATTTACAAATGGTGGTACGGCAGTAAATATAACCGATGTTGGTACATCAACAGCAACGTTTAATATTACTGCAACAATCATGAATTTAAATAATGATACAATAAAAATTATTGATAATACATTAAATAACGGCGATACTGTAACTTATAATAATAATGGCGCATCAAACGTTCCAGGCTTGGTTGATGGAACCGAGTATTTTGTATTTGAAAAAACAACCGATAGAATTAAATTGGCCACAACAGTTACTGGTTTTGATGAAAATGTTGATGTTAATATAGATACAAAGGCAACTTCAGGAACAAATAGAATTGATGCTGGCGGTAGTGGACAAATACTTTCAAACAATAGTGGATTTACTGGTAGTTTATCAACTGGAGATATTGTTAAAATAACTCAAACATCTGGCGCAAGCGGACATGGTATTACGTCTGGTGCCTTTTATTTTGTTAGAAAAGATGGAACCCAAAGAGCCGATTTATTTCCAACAGACTCTGATAGAGTTGCCAGTACAAATCAAATTACCTTAACTAATACTACATCGGCAGGAACATTAAGACTTAGAAAATCAACACTGGTTGATTTCACAGGAAATGATTCTGGTACTCATTCACTTCTTGCCAACTTTGTTGGTGCTGCTGATGGTGTGTTTACACTGGATTCCAATATTGGTGATTCTGGAACAAGATTTACTATATCAAGTAACCAACAAGTATTAAGAAGAGATTTGAGTTTAACAAATTTAGAGGATATTGATACCAGATATGACGCAATTAAATTAAATAACCATGGATTTATTACTGGTAATGTTGTGTTATATCAACAAACGACCGGTACTATTGTTGGTGGTTTAGCAGATTCAAACGAATATTTTGTTAAAAGGGTTAATAATAATTGGTTCCGATTGGCAACCTCAGAATTAAATGCAAATGATTCAATCAATGGTAGCTTTATTACTTTTGATAGTGCTGGTGATGGTGCTGCCAAATTTACGGGTACATCAATTGTTGGAGAAACTGCAGGTAAAGGAACGGTTGCCACGGTAAGTGGTTCAAATGAGGTTACTGGAGATGAAACCCTATTTACCTCTAATTTTAATAAGGGCGATATATTAAAAATTTATTTCCCCGAGCAATTAACAACATTCACAGGTGCCTCTGCTTTCTCATCAACAAATAGAATTAACGTAGTTGATACTTCTAATTACACAAGTGGTGATACAGTAGTGATTACCGCCCCTAATGGTAGTAGTTATGTCACTAATCAAAGATATTATGCAAGAGTCATAAGTGGCACTGAAATTACACTTCATCCAACTTATGCCGATGCAGTGGCAAATTCAAATACTGTAAATAATACCGTTACTGCTGATGTTGATGGTTACAGACAGTCTACAATTGGTCGAACATTTGAATCAACTATTAATTATGTAAATTCAACAAATAGATTGGAACTTGATACTGCTGTGGACGAAACTACCGATTCAGCAAATTATGCAGTAAATTCACAATTACTTATTCGTGCAGATGGATTTGCATTACACAGACCATATGATGGTGGTGTTGAGTTAATACCATCCACAAATCCTGATGGAAGAATGATTCGTCAAACTCGTAAATATTTCCGATATCAATCTGGTAAAGGTATTCAGGTTTCATATGCCGTTAACTTTAAACCTTCGGTTGATATTGAATCATTTACCAGAAGTGGATCAACAGGAACCATTACAACACGATATCCACATAGAATTAATATTACTGATTCTGCTGATGGTATTGATATTGTTGTTGCAAATGCCACAAACGGTAATGATTTTTGGAACGGAACACATCGTGTTACATCAAAGGTTGATGATTACTCATTTACTGTGGCATTGGATGGAACACCATCTGATCCATCGGCAACTGGTATTCCGACATTTAATGTAAATGCGTGGAATAATTGTTCATTACGTTGCGGATTATTCGATGATCAAAATGGTTTATTCTTTGATTACAACGGACAAGATTTAGGATGTGTTGTCAGAAGTTCAGTACAACAGTTAAGTGGTACAGTATCAGCAACTTTTAAGGAAGGTGATATTGTTGGTACCGGCACAAGGTTCCTATCACAATTAAGTCAAAATCAAGATATTGTTATTAAAGGACAAACATATCAGATTACCAAAATTTCATCTGATACCTTATTACATGTATTGCCTTCATATAGAGGTATTACACAAAGTGATATAATTGTCACAAAAATTGAGGATAATAGGGTTTCACAAGAACAATGGAATATTGACAAATGTGACGGTAAAGGTATTACAGGATTTAAATTAGAACTTAATAGAATTCAGATGGCATATATTGATTATTCATGGTATGGTGCTGGTAAAGTTCGATTTGGATTTAAAGACCAAAATGGTGTTGTAAGATACGTACACCAATTTGTTCATGGTAATAGAAAAACAGAAGCTTATATGAGATCTGGTAACGTACCTGCTCGATATGAATTAAAAAATATTGGGTCTCCTACGTATGTTCCGGCATTGGCACACTGGGGTACTTCCGTTATTATGGATGGTACATTTGATGATGATAAGGCATATGTTTTCACGGCCAATTCATTGAATAACTCAGTTACGGTTGGACAAACTGTTACGGCAAATGGTAGAATTGAAGATATAGGTGGTGATTGGCAACAAAGGTTATTTAATAGATGGAATCTTCTTGGTCATGCTATAACACTATCCACTGGTTCAACAGATTTGGCTACGGTTACGGATGGTATGGCAATTACCGGCACAGGTTTAAATGCTGGTACCAAATTGTCAAACCCAATTTCAATATATCCAGCGCCACAACCATATCAACCATCAATTGATTCTAGACATAGTTATACAAACTCAACCAGACAAACTAGAACACTATTATTAATTAATCAAGCTCCTACAGGAACTACATCGGTTGATTCAGATTACACAATTACAATTTCTGATACTGGTGGTGGTCAAAACGTGTCCAGAGATTTCCCACTAATTAGTATTAGATTGGCACCATCTGTTGATACAAACACTCCTGGATTCTTAGGTGAAAGGGAAATTATTAACCGAATGCAGTTAATTTTGAACGAGGTTGATATTTTGACAACACATGGTTGTATTGTTGAATTAAGATTGAATGGTAGATTGGATAATAATGATTGGCAACGAGTGTCAAATCCATCATTAAGTCAATTAATTTTCCATAATGTTACTGATACAATCGATGGTGGCACAATCGTGTTCTCATTTAATGCTGAAGGATCATCATCTTCTACCAGAGCACCGGTATTGACATCTAGACTTCTTTCAGAGGTTGCAACATTAGGTAATTCAATACTTGGTGGGGATAATATTTTCCCTGATGGACCGGATGTTCTTACTGTGATTGCAAGATTAAGAGAGGACGTGTCAACGGTTACGGCATCTAACCCATTACAGTTACAAGGTAGAATATCCTGGGCAGAATCACAGGCATAAAATATGGCAAATCCAGCAAATAGAGAACAATTAATCGAATATTGCAAAAGGAAACTGGGTGAACCTGTTCTTGAGGTTAATGTAGACGATGATCAAATTGAGGATAGAATTGATGAGGCAATACAATATTGGCAGGAATATAATTCGGATGCTGTATATAAAACTTATGTTTCATATCAGGTCACTGCTGATGATGTAACAAATAAGTATATTACCTTGGATAATGATGTGTTATATGTTACAAGATTAATACCCATAGGACATTCTGAGGGTTCAAATACTAATATGTTTGACATTAAATACCAAATGATGTTAAACGATATTGCCGATATGCAAAATTATGCTGGAGACCTTGCGTATTATCATCAATTACAGCAATACATTTCCTTATTGGATATGGAATTAAATGGTGTTCCACAAACAACCTTTGTAAGACATCAAAATAGATTGTATATACATGGAGAGTTTCAGGATCAAGATATTAAGGCAGAAGAATATGTTATTTACGAAGCCTATAAAACAATTAATTCAACAACTTTTACAAGAGTTTGGAATGATAGGTGGTTAAAGGCATATGCCACAGCTCTTATTAAGGAACAATGGGGAATTAATTTAATTAAATTTGAAGGTATGCAATTGCCTGGTGGCATTGTATTAAATGGAAGGCAATATTATGAAGATGCTCAAGCAGAGAGAAATGACCTAGAGGAAAAGATTAGATTAGAACACGAATTGCCCGCCGACTTTTTTATAGGATAAATCATGAGGAACTTTGCGTTTTCCGAAAAAGTTAGATCAGAACAAAATCTGTTCGAAGATATTATCATTGAATCATTAAAAATTTATGGTCAAGATTTATACTATCTTCCACGTGATATAGTCAACGAAGATACCATTTTTGGCCAAGATGTTCCTTCTTCCTTTAATTCATCCTACCGTATAGAAATGTATATTGATAATATTGAAGGATTTAGTGGCGAGGGTGATTTATTTACCAGATTTGGTGTAGAAATTCGTGATGAAGCAACATTTGTTGTTTCACGCAGAAGATGGCGACAGACCGTAGATAAATATGATAACGATATTACCGGTGATAGACCACGTGAAGGTGATTTAATTTATTTACCCTTAACAAATAAATTGTTTGAGATAACACATGTTGAGCATGAACAACCATTTTATCAAGTTCAAAATTTACCAGTATATAGATTAAGAGCACAACTCTTTGAATATAATGACGAGGATTTGGATACAGGTGTTGCTGCGATTGATAAAATTGAAAAGGATTATGCGTACACATATAAACTTACATTGGCAGAATCTGGCGTCATTGAAATTGGTGAAACTGCAACACAAACATTGTCAAGCGGTGTTATTATGTCTGGAGAGGTTTCAAAATATTCAGATTCCGACCAAATTTTACATTTAATACATGTTGGTGCTAATGACGGCAATTATCATACCTTTACAACTGGTACAATTACCATTGACGGTGTTAATAAAACAGTTACCGCGGTAAATGAGGATAATAAGATATCACAGAACGAACAGAATGATATATTCTCTAATTTTGGTGGATCGGATTTCTTGGACTTTACAGAGGATAACCCATTTGGAGATCCGGAGAATAATTAATGGAACCAATGTATAATTTAGATTCAGATGAAAGTTTAAACCTTAGGGATAGTGACGTACCTGAAGGTACCATAATTTATAATACGACACATAAAAAATGGCAAGGATGGAATGGAACGGAATGGGTAAATTTAAATGAGTGATGATATTTTTGATTTTGGTTTTACGGCAGTCGATGAACAAGAGCTTGAATCTGTTCAGAAGGCCACTACACAATTAGACCGAGTTGCAACCACGGCTTCAACGACACAGGAAAAATTGGATAAATTATATAATGCAATAACACCACTTTTAAATAATTTAAAAAAGAATCCAGAAAAAGAATATATATTGTGGCCGGATAGGTTAACAAAAGTCGAGGCTTTTGAGGATCATTTACAGAAGATTTATAAAGGTTAATAATGTTTGGAACTTATTTTTACCATGAAAAAACGCGTAAATGTGTTGCAGCATTCGGAAGAATGTTCAATAACATTTATGTGCTGAGAAAAAATAGTTCCGGAAATGTTATTTCACAGGTTAAGGTTCCATTATCATACGCGCCTAAAGATAGATATTTAGATCGTATTAGGGAAAATGAAAGTCTGACGGATAATACTCAGGTTGCAATAAAACTTCCTAGAATGTCGTTTGAAATAACCAGTATTACATATGATACAACCAGACAATTATCAAAATTAAATAGCGTAGCTACAACGGGTACCTTAAATAGTAATAGAAATAAATTATTTACTGGTGTTCCATATATTATATCCTTTCAATTAAATGTATATGCAAAAACACAAGATGATTCTTTGCAAATTGTTGAACAAATATTGCCTACGTTTAATCCACAATATTCATTAACACTTATTCCGTTTCCTGAAAAATTTCCAAATTACAGAGAGGATTTACCTATAGCAATCCAAGGTGTAGGTTTTCAAGATGATTTTGAAAATGAAATTGGTGCTAGAAGAACAATAATTTATACTTTAGATTTTGAAATGCGAACACAGTTTTATAATGATATTGCATTGTCCAGTATTATTAGGCAATCAAATGCAAGAGTATTTAATATGGGTGTTGGTAATGCAGACTCAGATATTAGACTTGAAACAATACAAATTGATCCAAATCCATTAACTGCCATCGGATCGGCCGATAGTGATTTTGGATTTACAACTACATTCTATGGAGCAAACGATAGTGACGGATTCTAACAAAAATAATGATTATGAATATTCACGTGAAACATATTATGAACTTCTAGAAAAGGGTAAAGACGCCTTGGACACAATGGTCGAGGTGGCTCGTGAATCCGAGCATCCAAGGGCCTATGAAGTTCTATCTGGTATGATTAAAAATTTATCAGATGTTAATGATAAATTAATGGACCTAAATAAAAAGGTAAAAGATTTAGAAGATGAGCCGAAGAAAATTGAAAATCAACAAAATAACATTTTCCTTGGATCGACTGCTGAAATCCAAAAATTATTACAGCAGGGTGACGTAATTGATTCTGAACCAGATACAAAGCTACTTAGGGAATCCTAATGTTAAAAGAGATGGTGTACTTCAAGAATGGACACCTGATCTTTTAAAAGAATATAAAAAATGTATGGATGATCCCATATATTTTGCTGAAACCTATTGTAAGGTAATATCACTTGATAAGGGTTTGGTTTCTTTTGAATTATATCCATATCAAAAAAATATGTTTAAACAATTCCAGGAGAATAGGTTTAATGTCATACTTGCATGCAGACAATCAGGAAAGTCAATTTCAGCCTGCGCCTACCTTCTCTGGTTTGCCTTATTCAATTCAGAAAAAACAATTGCAATACTCGCCAATAAAGGAGCAACGGCACGTGAAATGTTATCGAGGGTTACCCTCATGCTTGAAAATATTCCATTCTTTTTACAACCAGGCAGTAAAGCCCTTAATAAGGGTTCTCTTGAATTTAGTAATAATAGTCGTATCCTTGCCTCTGCTACTTCTGGTTCCAGTATTCGTGGTTTGTCTGTTAATCTTCTTTATTTGGATGAGTTTGCTTTCGTGGAACGAGCCTCTGAGTTTTACACGTCGACCTATCCCGTGGTATCGGCAGGAAAAGACACAAAAATAATAGTAACATCTACGGCAAATGGTATCGGTAACATGTTTTATAAAATATGGGAAGGTGCCGAGCAAGGAACTAATGAATTTAAACCATTCCGTGTTGATTGGTGGGATGTTCCTGGCCGTGATGAAAAATGGAAAGAAGCTACCATTTCAAATACCAGTCAATTACAATTTGATCAAGAGTTTGGTAATACATTTTTTGGTACTGGTGACACATTAATTAATGCCGAAACATTAATGTCATTAAGGGCAACAAATCCTATAAAAATTTTGGAAGGTGGTGATGTTTTAATTTATAAGGAAACGGAAAAAAAGCATGATTATATCATGGTTGTAGATGTAGCGAAGGGAAGAGGACAGGACTATTCTACCTTTAATGTGATCGATATTAGCGTTCGCCCGTTTGAACAGGTAGCTGTGTATCGCAATAATACTATCTCGCCTATCCTCTTCCCAAATATTATTTATAAATACGCAAAAGTCTATAACAATGCTTATATAGTCGTTGAATCAAATGATCAAGGTTCCTTGGTTACAAATGGATTATATTATGAATTGGAATATGAAAACCTACATGCTGAATCCGCCATAAAAGCAGATGGCCTAGGTATTACCATGACCCGAAAGGTAAAGCGATTAGGTTGTTCTGGCATTAAGGATATACTTGAAAATAAAAAATTAAAGGTGGTTGATGAAAATACAATTATTGAGTTATCAACATTTGTGGCAAAAGGGCAATCATACGAGGCCAATGATGGCAATCATGATGATTTGGTAATGAATTTAGTTATGTTTGGTTATTTTATTTCAACAGAATTTTTTGCTGATATGACAAATATTAATTTAAAACAAATTTTATTTGATTCAAAAATGAAACAAATTGAGGACGATATGGTTCCTTTTGGGTTTATTGATGATGGAGAACAGTTTATACAGGAAACTGAAAAGCCTTCATGGTACGTGGAATATGATTAAAAACCTAAATTATATAAATAATAACATTGAACAACCGTATTATGAAAACTTATTAATATTAACCGAAAAGGATTAAAGTTATGGCACTATTTACACCATCACAATCTCCTGCGGTTGTCGTAAAGGAAATTGATCTGACCGGCGGTGTGCCGAATGTTCAGACATCAACTGGCGCAATCGTAGGTAATTTTAGATGGGGTCCTGTGAGGGAAAGAACTTTGGTATCAAATGAAGCTGATTTGATAGATAAGTTTGCTACGCCGGACACCACTAATAATATTGATTTCCATGCTGCTTCTTATTTCTTACGTTATTCTCAATCACTATTTGTAGTGAGAGAGGCCACTGCTACTGCTGTAAATGCTCAGCATGTTAAAAGTAGTGATAGTGCGAATGCACAACAAATAAGAAATAAAGATCATTTTGATACAATAAGCTTTGCAAATGGACAATCATATATTGCAAGATTTCCTGGAGATTTAGGTAACAGTTTGCAAGTTGCATACTGTCTACAGGATTCCAATGATTCAGCATTTGCTGGATGGACTTATAAAGGCAGTTTTGATGCTGCTCCTTCTACTTCTAGTTATGATACTGCTAGAACTGCCGTAAATACTGGTGTGCATTTTGCAGTTGTAGATCAGGACGGTAGATTTACTGGAACAAAGAATACAGTTTTAGAAACATTTCCATTTCTATCACTTGCCTCAAACTCAAAAAATGATGACGGATCAACTGCATTTTTCAAAGATGTAATTAATGAAAGATCATCATATATTTATGTTACAGACCAATATGATTCTGATTTATCATTAGCAAATGGTAATGTAGGTACTGCATTAAACCCTGCTGTAAATCAGGTATATAATGTTGGTTCATTGCGTGGTGGTGTATCACTTACTAGTGGTGGTGCTTCTGGTGCGTTAACAACATCCGAAATTGCTACTGGATTTGATTTATTTGAGGATACAGAACAAGTAGAAGTTGATTTTCTAATTGCAAATGGTATGAGTAATTCCACTGATCAGGCAACTGTGACCAATGATTTGGTAACCATTGCCGGAACTACACGTAAGGATTGTATTGTAATATCATCACCTGCAAGAGATGATGTTGTGGATTTAACAGATGCTTCTACCATTACAACCAACATTACTACAACAATGGGCGATTTTACTAAATCATCCTATCTTGTTGTTGATGGTAACTATTTGAAGGTATATGACAAATTTAACGACGCATACATTCAAATTCCTGCCGCATCTTCTACTGCTGGCCTCATGGCAGAAACAGATAGAAACGCAGCACCATGGTTCTCACCTGCAGGTGCAAGACGAGGACAATATCTTGGTGTTACATCAATTAATTATAACCCTAATAAATCTCAAAGAGATACTCTTTACAAGGCAGGCATTAACCCAGTTACAAATATTGCTGGTGGTGGTGTTACCTATTTGGTGACAAAACTGC
>Ga0213860_10000687_pt1 | contig 13531 bp, 4 predicted proteins | sample PICome_3_FD_160118 | JGI IMG/M metagenome (GOLD analysis project Ga0213860, IMG submission 160118) | Coastal seawater microbial communities near Pivers Island, North Carolina, United States - PICO550 | ecosystem: Environmental > Aquatic > Marine > Coastal | place: USA: North Carolina | collected...
GTTAATCTTCTCATTTAATTCGAATTTGGGTTCAGGTCAAAATTCATAGATTAAATTCATAACTCCCTAAATATCACATGAATGCCGAATTTTTACGATGAAATGTATAAAGCAGCATTTTCTACCGTTAAAAAACACAAAATCTAGTATTTAAAATTTCCAAAATAAAATGTCTTAATTAAATCCTATATTCTATTTTTTATGTAATTTTTTTTATCAAAATATTAAAAATCGACAATAAAATTCACTGCAAAAACAAAAGTATTTCATCGATTAAATATGCTTTTAATCCACTTATAATGCCGTTTATCTAAGATATACGCATTTAAAATGTTAAAAAATATAGTTAAATTTTCTTGGTTTTATGGAATATTTATATAGATTTGCTTTAGAAAGTCCAAATCAAACCCATGAATATGAAAACTAAAATTACACTTTTTAGTGCTATTTTTTTGCTTATGATAAGTATGAGTTTTGCTCAAAAAAAAGATAAGAAATCTCAAAGTATCATCGCAGGCAAAACAAGTATTTCAAAATACCATAGCCGAACAGATTTAGATAATATGCCAAAAGGTGAATTATTGGTATTATATATTGAAAGAATTGAAGTAATAGTAAATATTTTACCAAATATTGCCTTCGCAACGAAGCCTGGAGTAACAATGGAATCATTAGGTATCCCAGAAACCAAAGAGAATAAGAAGGCATTAGAAGAAAACATTGAAGCTTCTGGTGAGTATTTTGAAAGTACCATAGAATTTCAAAAAAAGATTCTACCCTATTCAGACACATCAGATCTCATTGCTGCGATATTATTCTATGAAGAGACCCTAAAATCACTTCATACATATGACGATTTTAAAACAAATTAGTTTTTTTATTTTGATTTATATTTAGTTAGTTATTAAACCTCGGCATTAAATGTCGAGGTTTTTTTATTCTTGTGGTTTGGTTACGTCTCTAAAAATGCTTCATATTTTAACCATTTTGATATTTTTAATATATATGTAAGAAAATAAAACATTTTATTATAATTAAGTGTATTTCATCGATATTATTTGTATTTCATAGGGTTTATTCATAAGTTTGGTTTATTATCATAAAACCGACCAAATTTTATTAACTGAACTGAACTACTATGAGAAAAATTACATTTACTACGCTTATTGCTTTTTTATTAATTAGCAATTGTTTTGCTCAACAAGAAAAAGGAATTATTGGCTACGATAATTGGCTAGATACATGGACAGAGTTTAAACCAAGTAAAATTGAATATGATGAACCTACACAAATTTTGAGTGGTAGGATTACTATTGACACTAAATTAACAAAACGTAATACCTATCTTTTAGTAGGTGATGTATTTGTCACTGATAATTCAACACTAAGCATAGAACCAGGTACAGTGATCTTAGGTGATTTTAAAACTAAAGGTACTCTTATAATTAGTAAAGGTTCAAAAATACTAGCAGAAGGAAAGCAAACAGATCCTATTATTTTTACTTCAAACAGAAGTGTTAAGAAACCAGGAGATTGGGGCGGAATTTTTGTTTTAGGTGATGCTCCATTAAATGTACATGGCAATGAGTCTTCAGTAAACTACGGACTTAGACCTTCTTCTTACATGGATATTGTTTATGGTGGCGAGAATTCCGTGAGTAATTCTGGAATATTAAAATATGTAAGAATTGAATTTGCCGGTAAAAGAACAAAACAACACGGAAATCTAAGTGGATTGACACTTGCAGGTGTTGGTAGCGATACTATATTGTATAATGTAATGGTAAGTTATTGTGAAGGAAATTCCTTTAATCTATTAGGTGGTAATTTAATATTGGTTAAAATGGTTTCGTTCCGTTCGAACCAAAATGACTATAAATTTAATTATGGTGCTCAATGCAACTTAGTTAATTCTTTGGCTGTAAGATCTCCTTACGTATCAAGTCCTGATGGTTCCAGAGCACTATATATTTCTTCATACGACTTTAAGGAAGATGTAGATCCAACAAAAGAATACACAAATATAAACGCAGAGAATTTAACATTACTAAATATAACTAACGATTTAGAATCAGATATTGAAATTGGCTTAGTACAAGAAGCAATTTATATTGGAAATGATACTTCGTTTGTGAGTGACAGAAGCGTTATATCTGGATTTAATCCAGCTGTAGTAATAGATGATAAAATTAAAATGAATAATACCAACCTAAGCAAAATTGAGTTCGTTAGAACTTATTTTAACAACTGTAACGGTAATATCTTTAGAAAAGGATACACCAACAACGATGACTTAGAGAGTTGGTACGGTAGTAGAGCATTTAACAACGTATATTCAAAAGGACCAGATTCAGAAACTTTTATCGGTGCGAGCCATAAAAAATATCCTGATTTTAGATTAAGAATCAACAGAATTATTGCATCTAACGATTACTTTGACGATGACGATGATTAAAAAGTAATTACCCCAAACAAACCTATTGCTTGTAAAAAAATTACAGTACTACTTATGTTAACCCCAACAAACCTGAATAAATTTATTCTTAGTCTTTGTTTGCTTATTTCAACCTTTCAAGAGCAAGCAAAGGCTCAAGTTGTTTTAGGTACACCAAACTTAGGGTTTACGCAAGCTTGTGCAAATGATACATTTAATACTTATAGTTTGTCTTTTGTGTTTTCACCAGAAAGTGCATTAGAATCATCAAACCAGTTCAGTATTGAGATGTCAGATCCAGACGGTGATTTTTCAGATTCAACCATTATATATATTTCACAACCAGGTGAGTTTACGACATCACCTGTTACACTAGAATTTTCAATGCCAGAAACTACGGCTGGTGAAAATTATAGATTAAGAGTAAAAAGTAGTGCTCCAGCCTCAAATAGTTCTGGTTCAACAAATTTCGCTGCATATTTTAAATTACAAGATTCTCCATTTACTATAAATAATCTAGTTTCTACTGGTGCTTATTGTACTGGTGGAAGTTATTTATTAACAATAGATAACCCAGGTAACGGTAATAATGATTCTCCATTAAACTATCCATCATTGACATTTAACTGGTTTAGAGAAACAAGCCCTACTACATCTGAATTTATAGCTGAAGGTCCCACTCTATCTGTTAGTACAGAAGGTACTTATTTCGTTGAAACCAATTATGGAACATGTACTTCAAACTCATTTTCCAACAGAGTAACAATTACAGAAGCTTCTTCTGGAGAAGCTGATGCTACGATTGCCTCTAGTTTAGGAAATCCATATTGTCCTGAACAAGGAAATACAACACTAAGTACAATTGGTGGTATTAGCTATCAATGGTATAAAAACGGAGAAATAATTCCTGATGCAACTGAACAGCAATTGCAAACTAATGAATCTGGCACATTCTCAGTACAAGTAGATCTTGGAGATTGTTCTGCTTCTGGAACTATTGAATTAGTCAGTGAACTATTTAATAGTGAAATTAATGTAGACGAAATTAACAGTATTGAAGATGGCGAGTCTATTACTGTAATAGTAACCACAGATGCGCAGGCACCAGAATTTCAGTGGTACTTTCAGAATCAACTTATGTCAAGTGAAACATCAGATACTATAGAGGCTTCAAGTTTTGGTGATTATAAAGTTGTTATTACGGAAACTTCGGGATGTAACAGTTCAAAAGCTTATGAATTTACAATTGAAGAAGCTCAAGACCCATTTCCAGATGTAGAAAAATTACCTAATGTAATTAGCCCGAATGGTGATGGTATTAATGATACTTGGGTAATACCTCAAAAGTATGTAAGTGGTACAAATACAGAAGTAATGATAATGGATAATCGTGGTGTTGTGGTATTTCAAACAACTGATTATCAAAACAATTGGCCGCAAACAAACTTGAATTTAATTAGTATTAATAAAGTTTTCTATTACATCATTACAACAGAAAATGATGAAACAAAAAAAGGCTCAATAACAGTAGTAAAGTAAAATGAGAATGACACCTATCATACTGATTATTATTCTTTTTTCTGTGCAATTTACAATTGCACAAGAAGAAGATGGTGTTGTTGCTTTAACTTTACCAGTTAGAAACTCGTTAACTTTTAACAGATTTGCCTTAAACCCAACATTCAGTTTTGTTAGAGAACAATCAAAGTTCATTAGTCTTTATAACAAGAGAGAATGGGTACAGTTTGAAGATGCACCTTTAACCTATATGGCAGGTTATACTGGAAGATTTGGAGAAAATATTGGAGCTGGTGTGAGCGTATTTCAGCAAAACTTTGGTGTATTAACAACTTTTGGAGGAATTTTAAACTTTGCTTATAATGCTAGAGTTAGCCGAATGAACAACCTAACATTTGGTTTGAACATTGGTGCCTATAGTAGTGGTATTAATACATCTAGTGTTGTTACAAACTTTAGTGATCCATCATTAAACAATGTGCCATCTAATTTTATTCTTACAACAAGTCCTGGTATTAATTATGGTACAGAGTTTTTTGATTTTGGAGTTTCTATGAACAATTTGGTTTCATACAATTTGCAGACTTCGGAAATGATTGAGGACAATCCTGAGCAAGGTATACAAGCTCACGCGATGTATACTGGGTATATGCAAAGTCGTGGATTTTTTGATAATGCAAAGTTTTCTGCCTTGGTACGTTCAGAATTTAGAAGTGAAGAAACAATAGTTTCGGGAATTGCTATGGTAACGGTACCAAAAGGTATATGGGCACAAGTTGGTTACAATTCAGTATTTGGCCCTTCTGCAGGATTAGGTTTGAATATCACTACACAGATTGCAATTGAATATAATTTTGAAACTACAGTTGGAGATCTTAATAATTTTGGACCTTCACATGATATTACATTGGCTTACAGGTTTAAAGAAAACAAAAACTACTACTATAGTGGTGATGACGAAATAAGTGGCCTAATTTCAACTGAGCCTAGAAGAGGTCGTTCAAGAACAGTATCTGCTTCAAGAAGACGTAAAACAAATACAACATCAAAGAAAGCCACTACTGCAAAACCAGTAGCAATTGTAAAATCTTCTGAAGAAATAATCAATCAGGAAAATACTTCTGTACAAGGAGAGCAAGATGCCAAACTATTAGAAGAGCAAAGAGCTAAAAAAGAGGCTGAAACTCAGGCTAAACTATTAGCAGAGCAAAAAGCTAAAGAAGAGGCTGAAACTCAGGCTAAACTTTTAGCAGAGCAAAAAGCTAAAGAAGAGGCTGAAGCTCAAGCTAAACTATTAGCAGAGCAAAAAGCTAAGGACGAAGCTGAAGCCAAGTTACTCAAAGAACAAAAAGCCGAAAAAGAATTAATTACAAATCCTAAAAATGAGTTTGGTAAGACCATGTTAGGAATGGATTCTATTGTTGAAGCAACTAAAAAAGAGCAAGACAAACTATTAAGTGATTATAACGCTATAATAGAAATTAAAGATGAAGATTTAAAAGCACTTAAAGAAGAAAATGACCTAAGCGAACAAGGAATAACAGTTGCACCACGCCCATTTAAAAGTGTTACGGCAGAAAATAATAAACTAAATGCTATTAAAACTGATTTAGAAAGGATAATTGAAGATCAAAACAAGAAAATTGAGGACTTGAAATCACTTTATGAAGAACAAACTAAAATTGGAGATACGTTAACTAATGAGACTGTTTTATTGTTTTACAGAAAGAAAATAAAGCGTTTAGAGGCAGAGCAATTGAAGGCCCTAGAAACTAAACAACGATTGGAAGTGCGATTAGAAACTATTAGAGTAGCAACAGAATTTGAAAAAAGAAGACGTATCGTAAGAGCAACCTATGATAATGAAGAGGAGCGTTATGCGCAAGATAGAGCAACATTAAAGACAATTAAATCAACCACGTCCTTATCAGATAGACCATACTCTGAAAATGATTTTGATTTTGGTGAAAACCAGGGCAATAGTATTAAGATACTTAAGAATATCAATAACGTAGAAAGTGGATTCTATTTGGTGCTTGCAGTACATAGTAATATTGCTAAAAGAAATGACTTTGTTACTAAGGTTATTGCTTCAGGTAGACAAGATGTGGATTTCTTTTACGACGTGAGTACAAGCAAATATTACATCTATACTGATAAATTTTATAGTCTTCAAGAAGCAAATGAAGCACTGAACAAAAAAGGAACAAGACCATATAATATAAATATGTCCCTCATGAAAATAGAAAACTAAATAGTTAAGCAATGCTATGATTTAGTCTGAGCCCTAAAGACTATTTCAAAGTGAAAATTTAAAAACCATGAAAAGACCTACATTTTCAAGAATTATAATTCTAATTACCATTCTGGTAATGGGGCTTCAATCATATGCCCAGAATTATGAGCCATTTACACCAAGGTTTAATCAAGATTTAAAAGGGGATATTATATTAATTGGTAATAATATTCTTGGACCAGATAATAATCCATTTAATAATTTAAATATATACAACCATAATGTAGATATGCAATATATCGATATTGATGGTGATCCTTCTACTTTCAGCTCGTCTAGTGCAGACTTAGAAATTCCTAACCCAAACTGTTTTAGAATTATTTATGCAGGTTTGTATTGGGGTGCTGTAAACCCAGGCAGTGAACCAATAACGGAAGTGAAATTCATGGGTCCTGAAGGAGGATATAACGATATTACAGGAACAATAATATATGACTCAAATGGTACGACTGTTGATGGTGGAGATAGTTTTTCTTATGCGTGTTTTGCTGACGTTACAGACATTGTTACTGGATTTGGAAACGATTTAGGAACATATACTGTTGCCAATGTCTCTTCTGCAACTGGAGAAACTGCAACATTTAATCCATTTAACGGTACGGGTCAATCAGCTGGTTGGTCGCTATTTATTGTATATGAAGATCCAACATTACCTGGTAAATCTATTACGAGTTTTGATGGTTTCAGTGCCATTAGTGTTCCTGGTGGAAATCCAACATTAGATATCCCAGTGGATGGTTTTAGAACGGTCCCTGCTCCTGCTCCAGTTAGAGCAAATTTTGCTTTTGCAACACTTGAAGGCGATAGTCCAATTCTGGGAGATCAATTATTACTAAATGGAGTTAACCTTTCCACAGTTGATAGACCTGCAACTAATTTCTTTAATAGCTCAGTTACGCGTTTGGATGCAACTCCTGTTACAAATAGAGTCCCAAACAGTGCTAATACTTTAGGATTTGATACTGGTACAATTACGGTACCTAATCCAGGTAATTCTGTAATTGCTAATGATGCCACATCTGGAGTTATTACTTTAGAGACAAGTGGTGATACTTATTTTCCGTATTTCTTTGCCTTTGCTGTAGAAATCATCGAGCCTAACATAGTTCTTACAAAAATAGTAGAAGATGATATGGGTAACGATATTGGTGGAGAACTTGTAGATTTAGGAGCTCCCCTCAACTATATCATAGGATTCCAGAATACAGGTAATGATAATGCCACAAATTTTCTAATTAGGGATATACTACCAGTTAATATCATCTTTAATTATCCAACAGACTTAATTTTACCACCTGGAGTTACTGTTGCCAGTTATAACTCAACAACTCGAGAAATAATATTCAATATTGATAATTCTTTAGTAGAAGAGAATGATCCTGTTTATGAGATAAGAATTGAAGTACAAGTAGTAGATTCATGTGGCGAACTTGCTGATGCCTGTTCTAATATTATAAATAATCAAGCCTTTGCAACCTATAATGGCTTTTTTAATCCAACGTTTCAAATCACAGATGATCCAAGTTTAAATAGCAATACAGGTTGTTTATTCACTCCACAAGCAACTAATTTCTTGGCAGATTTAGACTGTCAGTTTATAGAGGAAGTTATATTATGTGGTGATTCTGTAGAACTAACGGCAGCTAATGGATATGATTCATACACATGGTCCACAAGCCCAACTGGTGCACCTGTAATTGGAAATACGCAAACAATTACTGTCAATGCTTCTGGAACTTATTATTCCTTTAATAATGCAATTGCACCTTGTCAATCTATTGAGCAACAATATGAAGTTCAATTATTTGGAGGAGATGTTGAAAACCCTGTTATTCCATATGCAGATGAAGTTGTGACTTGTCCTAATGATGGTAAATTATTACCTAATATTTTCTTGTGTGGTGCTGGTGATTCGAGATTTATTGAAACAAATATTGCCAATACCACGTCAATCATATGGGAACAACTAGACGAATCTAGTTGTACTGCTGTTGTAGATCCAGATTGCGCTAATGAAGATAGTTCATGTGTTTGGAATCAAGTGGCTACAGGACCAGATTTTCTGGCAGATTCATCAGGTCAATTCAGACTTACTTTAAACTATCCAGGAGGATGTTTTAATCAGTTTTACTTTAATGTTTATGAAAACATACTCAATCCAACGGTAGAATCTAATGACATTATTTGTGCTACGCCCGGTAATATAATTGTAAACGACGTACCTAATGGATATGAATACAGTTTAGATGGTGTAAACTACCAATCAAGTAATTTATTTTCTGTAAGTACACCTGGTACTTATACTGTTTATATAAGACAAGTAGGTATTCCTACAAACCCATGTATTTTCTCAGTACCTGAAGTACTAATCAGAGACAGAGATTTCTCTGGTGAGGCTACAGTAATTCAGCCTTTATGTAACGGCGGACAGGGTAGTATACTTTTAGCTGCAAATGATATTGACCCTCAATACTCCTACTCTATTTTTAATGGTGGAACTTTGGTTAATAGTGTTGGGCCCATAACAGAAAACACATATAATTTTGAGAACTTAAATACTGGAACTTATACGGTAACAGTTGAATCTGAAAATGGTTGTATCTATTCTGAGGATGTTACCATTACTGATCCACCATTATTAACGGTTACGGCTGCAATTACAATACCTTTATCTTGTACTGATGGTGAGATTACCATTTACCCAGTTGGAGGAACACCACCTTACTTTTATTATATAAATAGTACTACCGATTTTCAAACAGTACCTGAATTTACGGTTAGTAGTGCAGGTACATATGATATAACGGTTGTTGATTCTAACAACTGTAGTGCAGACACAACAATCACTGTTGATCCAATCCCAGAGCCAGTGTTCAATATTTCAACCACAGATATTTTATGTGGTGGCACAGGTGATCCAGGTACAATAACAATAAATGTTACAAACCCAAATGGAAATAGCATTCAATATAGTATTGATGGAGGAACTACATTTGTAAATTCGAATGTATTTTCTGGTTTGACTGCAGGTGACTATGATGTCATTATACAATACACATCTGGAACAACAATATGTAACACAAATACTCAGAGCGTTTCAATAATTGAAAACACAGCCATTTCAGGGACTGCAGAGTTAACGAGTCTGTTTTCTTGTATAGGCGATGGAACTATAACCGTTACAGGTGTTACTGGAGGAACTCCTCCATATACCTATAGTATTGATGGCACAAATTTTCAATCTAGTAACGTATTCAATAATTTAACTCCAGGAACATACACTATTACTATCAGTGATGCTAATATTTGTACATATGTTGCAAATACAATTGTAATAGATCCTATTGACCCACCAACTGATATGGAGTTTGATAATACTCCTATTACTTGTCCAACGAATACGAGCACAGTTTCTATAACAAATACTATTGGAGGGACGGGAACTCTTGAATACCAAATTATAGCACCTGCTGCTTCAACAACGGCATATCAAATATCAAATAGCTTTAGTGGATTAATTCCAGGAACCTATACATTTCAGGTAAGAGATGAAAATGGATGTACATATGTTGAGTCATATACATTAGACCCAATACCATCTCCTTCTGTTCATGTAATATTAACACAAGATCTTAACTGTACTATTAGTCCAGATGCCATATTATCAGGTACAATTACTGGTCCTGCACCTTATACATATGCTGTTTCAATTAATGGTAGTGCTTATGCTCCATTAGGAAGCACAGGGACTACATTCAATTATTTAACTTCAACAGACGGAACCTACCAATTTGAAATTACGGATGCAAATGGATGTATAGCTGAATCTTCTATCATTACAATAAATCCTATGTCAACACCAGATATTAGTTTTATAGTACAAAGTCAAGATATTCTTTGTAATGGTGAATCAAATGGTTCCTTAGATATTACAATTGATACCTCAGCTGGTACACCTCCTTTTACAATAAATATTTATAATGATACAACTTCCACGGATTACGGAAACCAGACATCAAGTTTACCTGCTGGTTCATATACAATTACTTTAACAGACGCTAATTCTTGTACAGATACAGAAACTATTGTAATAAGCGAACCAGACGCAATAAATGTTAACTATAGTACAGTTAATATTACTTGTGGTCCAGGTGGAGTCTCTCAAGGTTCAGTAATTATAGATTTCGTAACAGGTGGTACAGCACCATACAATTATTTTGTTACTGGAACTAACGGTTACGCCAACTCAGAATTAAATACTACAGGATCAACTTCTGTAAGTTTTGATGTAGTTGATTTTGGTTTATATGAAATTAATGTTGTTGATGCTAATGGGTGCTCTATTCTTGTACAAGATGTGCTTGTAGCATCTCCTCCTACAGATTTAGATATTAATATTAATACAACCGTTAACTGCGCAACTGGTGGAGAAGCTGTAGTAAGTATAGGAACTTCCTTAGTTAGTAACGGTCCATTCTTTTTCAGTATTTACCAAGGACCTATTTCGGTTTACCCTAATCCACCCGGTTCTTGGATACCTGAGGATGCGCCAGGCAGTCAATCAGCAACTTTTATAGGTCTTACACCTAGTGTGAGTTATACCTTCATTGTTTATGACCAGTCAACAAATTGTAGTTATTATGAGCCGGCAACTGCTCCTATCCCAACCAGTTCAACTCTTACACTAAGTGCTGTAGGATCAAACAATATTACTTGTACAGGGAGTGCGGATGGTAATGTATCATTTACTATAAATAGTATTTACGGAACTGCTGTAGATGTAAACTATGAATTATTTGATTCATTAACATTAGCTAGTACAGGTATATCAGGCAGTGGAACAGTAAATGCAACTGGATCCTTAACTGTTACAGATTTAGGACCACTGGATTTTGGAAACTATTATGTTTGGATAAGCGAAACATCAGGACCCAATGCAGGTTGTGGTATCGTAACTGCACCTTTTAATATCACAGAATCTGCCTTTCCATTAGAATTGACAGTTAACATAGATCAAAATGCAAATTGTAATGCAAACTCTGGTATAATCAGTGCATTTGGTGAAAATGGAACTGCACCATATGAATATCAATTGACCACAACTGCAACTGCTCCTTTAGCATCAGATAGTGGATGGTCTTCAACGAGCACTTTTAACAGAGATGCAGGTAATTATTATGTTCATGTATTAGACGCGTATGGATGTATTGTTTCTAGTCCTGTTGTAATTTTACCTCAGGATGACACACCAGTTATTTCAGCCACAATAGTTGACAGTTGTTTGCTTTCTGATGGAAATTTTGAAATAGATGTAAACTTAGACACTGCTGGAATAGCGCCGTATAGCATCAGTATTGATGGTGGTGCCTTCCAAACACAATCGTTCCCATTTATCATTTCAAATTTATTTTCTGGTACGCACACTATTGAAGTTCAAGATGCAAATGGATGTGGCAATTTAGTTAGTGTTGATGTTTATGCTCCAATTGAGATTAATGGTTCACTTTCAGCTACACCGTCATGTAATAACGATGATGGCGAAATTACTATTAATGCATCCCAAGGTTCTGGGAGTTATGCCTTTAGTATTAATCCTAATCCTGCAACAGCAGTATTGACAGGTAATACATATTCAGGATTACCATCTGGAATTTACACAATAACTGTTACAGACACAGTGACTTTATGTACAGAAGACCTAACAATTGCAGTTCCAGAAGCAACACCTCCTACTATAATTACTACACCATACTTGGTAACTTGTTTTGGTGATAATTCAGGTAGCTTTGATTTACTAGTTAATGGTTATAACAGTACCTATACATATGAAGTTTTTGATACTACAAATACTTCAATATTTGGAACTGTAAACGCAAATACGTCTACTAATCCAATAAATGTTAGTGGATTAACCGGAGGTACATATACAGTTGTTATAACGGAGACCAATGTTCCATTTTGTAATGCTTCGACCGATGTTATAATTCCTTCACCAATAGATGATTTAACGGTTACAGCGTCGGAAACATCAAATGTAACTTGTGATAATAACCAAGGAACAATTGTCGCAATTGCAGAAGGCGGTTGGGGAGATTATGAATATGAGTTAACAGGTGACGCGACTATTCCGTTTTCAAGTAATGGTACATTTACTGGATTATCAGCTGGTAACTATACTATTAATGTAAGAGATGCTGAAAATTGTATTGCTTCAACCAATATTATTTTAGATATACCAAATCCAATTTCTGCAGATTTTACTCCTAGCACAAATAGTTTATCATGTTTTGGAGAACAAAATGGAACTATTACAATTGATCCTGTATCTGGTGGACAAGGTAGTAATTATACATATACATTAAATACTATTTCACCAACAGTGAGTTCTTCAGGTCCACAAACATCAAATGTGTTTACTGATTTAGCTGCAGGTACATATTCGGTTACCATTGAAGATGGATTCAATTGTACTTTAACTTCGGTTGATATTGTTATATCAGAACCAACACCTGTAAATGCCAATTTAGTAGTTAACACTCCCCAGTCTTGTAATACTGAAACCACTCTTACGCTAAGTGCTACAGGTGGAACAGGTTCTTACACATATAGTGATAATCCTAACTTTAGTACTATTCTAGGTAGTTTTACAGCGTCTACAACTTTCACTGTAACTCCTGGAACTTATGCCTACTATGTCAGAGATGCAAATAATTGTATTGCATCAATTTCAAATGAAATCACTATAGATCCTTTACCTGAGCTTTCTATTGTTTTAGATTCTACAAATCCTACAATTAATTGTGCTGGAGATAATAATGGATCAATTACTGCAATAGCTCAAGGTGGTTTAGGAGATTACGTATATACCCTTCAAGATGGAAATGGGAATGTAATAACTGCCACACAGAATTTACCAGGATACTTTATTGGTTTAGTGGCAGGTGATTATATTGTATCTGTAGAAAGTCTAGATTGTTCGGTTACATCGGCTCCAATTTCAATTACTGAACCTACAACCGCTCTTGACGCTACAATTGCCATAACAGATGTAACATGTACAGGTACTGAAAATGGTGCCGTGGAAATCACTTCATCTGGAGGGACAGGAATCGTTAAATATGCAATTTCACCACAATTGAATCAATTTTTCGAAACGAATGCTTTTGAAAATCTTTCTCCTGGTGATTATGATTTGATAGTTCAAGATGAATTAGGATGTTACTTAACATTTAATTTCACTATTTCAGAACCTGAACAAGTAATTCTAAGTATCGCACCAGATT
>Ga0213860_10000688_pt1 | contig 13530 bp, 14 predicted proteins | sample PICome_3_FD_160118 | JGI IMG/M metagenome (GOLD analysis project Ga0213860, IMG submission 160118) | Coastal seawater microbial communities near Pivers Island, North Carolina, United States - PICO550 | ecosystem: Environmental > Aquatic > Marine > Coastal | place: USA: North Carolina...
TAAAAGCATACGTTGACTCACAAGTCGCATCGGTTCCAACTGGTGATATTACATCAGTAACTGCTGGTGACGGTTTATCAGGTGGTGGAACTACAGGTGATGTAACACTTGCAGTATCAGTTGATGACAGTTCAATCGAAACAAGTTCAGATACACTTCAAGTAAAAGAAGGTGGTATTACTAATGCTATGTTAGCAGGTTCTATCACAAACGCAAAACTTACTAATAGTGCTGTTACAGTTAACTCAAACTCAGTATCACTTGGTGCCGCAGTTGTCCTAGACACTGATGATATCGGAGAAGGGTCAACCAATCAATATTTTACAAATGAAAGAGTTGACGACAGAGTAAACGCATTAATTACTGCTGGAACAAACATTTCAACTTCGTATGACGATGCAAACGGAACACTTACAATTAACTCTTCAGGTAAAACAGAAGAAGAAATCGAAGATATCGTAAACGGTTTAGTTGTCGGTGGAACAAACATTACATCAACATATGACGATGCTGCTGGAACACTTACACTTGCTGGTTTATCAGATTCAGACATCAGAGGTTTAGTATCTGCTGGTGGTGATTTATCATACAACAGTGGAACAGGTGCATTCTCATTTACAGAAAGAACAGATGCAGAAGTTAGAGGACTTGTATCAGTAACAGATTCAGGTGGAGATGGTTCACTTGCATATAATTCATCAACAGGTGTAATTACATATACAGGGCCAAGTGCATCAGAAGTCCAAGCACATATTACTGCTGGAACTGGTGTTTCAATCAGTTCAGGTGCTGTAAGTATTGGACAGGCAGTTGGAACATCAGATAACGTTTCTTTTGGAGACCTTACACTTTCAGGTGACCTAACAGTTAACGGAACTACAACAACTGTTAACACTGCAACACTTAATGTCTCTGATAACATTGTTGTTCTTAACAACGATGTGACTGGAACTCCTTCAGAGGATGCTGGTATTGAAGTCGAAAGAGGAAGTTCAACTAACGTATCATTACTTTGGGACGAGTCAGAAGATGAATGGACATTCGGTTCTTATAATGTAAAAGCAACTTCTTTTGAAGGTGCATTAACTGGAAACGTTACTGGTAACGTATCAGGGTCTTCAGGTTCTTGCACGGGTAACGCCGCAACTGCTACATTGGCAACCAATGCAAGTGGATTAACTGGAACACCTAATATTTCAGTAGGAACGATTGCATCAGGAGCGATTACCATCACAAACGCAACAAATAGTGGTGGAACAGCGAGAAACATATATCAATCAACATCAGCACCTTCTTCAGGTGATGGCGCAGTTGGTGATTTATGGATTTTATACTCTTAATAAATAAGAGTATATTACTTAATTAAGGATAAGATAGGATATGGCTTCAGGTTCACAAAAAGTTAAAACACCCGCTGGTTGGAATTCAACTCAGGGTGCATGGGTTAAAACTGCATCATCCACATGGAAAGCAGTTGACCAAATCTATGTTAAAACACCTACAGGGTGGAACGATGCATCAGGTCAACAAAGTGTTCAACAACCGTATCCTTATATTGCGAATAGTCAAACACCTTATATCGCTAACGCACAGCAACCTTATCCATATATTGCTAATGCTCAGACCCCATATATCGCAGATGCACAGCAACCTTATCCTTATATCGCAAATGCTCAGAGTCCATACATTGCACAGGCAAGACAACCTTCTACGTATCAACATAGGTCACCATTTACATATCAGAATCCAGTAAGTGCTCAAGAACCAAATATAAGAAATGCTCAACAACCGTATCCGTATATTGCGAATGCTCAGAGTCCTTATATTGCGAATGCGAGACAACCGTCAACCTATCAACATAGGTCACCATTTACATATCAGAATCCAGTTTCTGCTCAAGAACCAAATATAAGAAATGCTCGACAACCTGCTGCTTACAGAAATCCTGTTTCTGCTCAAGAACCAAATATTAGGAATGCACAACAACCTGCTGCTTACAGAAATCCAAGTAGCGCACAAAGTCCTTATATTGCGAATGCTAGACAACCTTCGACATATAACTTTAGGTCACCGTTTACATATAGAAACCCTGTAAATGCTCAACAACCTAATATTAGAAATGCTCAACAACCTGCTGGATATAGAAACCCAGTAAACGCAAGACAACCTACAATTAAGAACTCTCAGTCACCGTTTACATACAACGCAAGATATCCTGCTACATACCCTGCTAATGCGAGACAACCATTCACGTATAATGCAAGGTATCCTGCTACATATCCTGCTAACGCAAGACAACCGTTTACGTATTCGTTTAGAAGTCCGTTTACTTACAGTTATAGAGCACCTACTACATATACTTACGATAATTTGATTTATACACTGAGTGGAACTAGTGGGTTGACATCTAATGGATATACTTACTTCATGGGATTTACTGATGGAACATATGTTGGTCTTGGTGTATTGGGTGCAAGTCCACAATCACCAACAATAAATGCTCTTTGGACAGGTTCAAGCAAGATTATGTTTTGGAAATCTGCACCAACTTATCCTGCTTTGTTAACAACTAATTTCTTTATGCAATTGCAGGGCCCAGGCAATGATTTAGCAGCTAATGGTTACACCAAAATAAAAATTTCTTCGCCAACTTTGAGTGAAACCACGCTACCAATTCCAAGTATAGAAGTTACTAATCCAAATGGAATGAAATTTTATCCTTTCCCAGCACCAACCTATATGACAACAGGTAACCAAGCTTTTACCATGAAATTTTTTAAATAGGAGAATATAATAATGGCATTAACATATGGAACAGTAACTTACACGGGAGACCCCCGAGACGATATGCAACCAAATGACTCTATAGAATATGCAAGAAAAAGTTTTACTTATGAGTTTTTGGGTGAAACAAAAACAACAACAGTTGGTGTCCCTAAGATTGATTTTACTGTTGGAGGAACTTTTGATGAAGTTGCTTGTGAGGAATATCTTGATGGACTCATAGAATCCAAATTGATGCAAATAAGAATTGAAAAATGGTTTAGAGACCCCGAAACTGGAGAGACAATATCTGTATAGGAAATAAAAGATGGCAATAGGTAATACACAACAACCAAATATAGGAAATGCTAGACAACCTGTTATCGGGAATGCTAGAAATCCGTTTACCTATCAAGCATCTTATAGGGTTCCATATATTGCAAACGCAAGAAACCCATTCACTTATCAAGCATCTTATAGGGTTCCATACATTGCGAATGCGAGACAACCTAACACATACAACTTTAGGTCTCCATTCACATACAGAAACCCAGTATCATATAGGGTTCCGTTTACATATAACTTTAGGTCACCGTTTACATATAGAAACCCTGTAAATGGTAGACAACCAACAATCAAAAACGCACAGGCACCGTTTACTTATCAACATAGACAACCTGTAATTTATCAGAATCCAGTATCATATAGGGTTCCGTTTACGTATCAACATAGGTCTCCGTTTACCTATAGAAACCCAGTATCATATAGGGTTCCATTTACGTATCAACATAGGTCTCCATTCACATATAGAAATCCAGTGAATGGTCAAGAACCAAATATACGTAATGCACAAACACCATTTACGTATCAGAATAGACAACCAGTTACATATGAAAGACAAGGTAGAACACCATTTACGTATCAACATAGGTCTCCGTTTACCTATAGAAACCCAGTGAATGGTCAAGAACCTAACATAAGAAACGCTCAGACACCGTTTACTTATCAACATAGACAACCAGTCACATATGATAGACAAGGTAGAACACCGTTCACATATCAGAACAGACAACCTTCTACATATGCAAGACAAGGTCAGAATCCTTTCACGTATCAAAACAGACAACCTGCTACATACGCAAGACAAGGTAGAACACCAGTGATTAGATGGGATGGTGACTTGAATCAGTCATGGCCTGGAACACCAGTCTCGTCTTAAAATAGTTCACTAAATAAGTGAACGGAGTATATTATGGATAAAATCAAAACCTTAGAGGAACTCATTGGCAAATTTCCCGATGGATTTCCCGATTTAACGTCTGCAGAAAATCAACATAGACACTCTGCAGAACAATTTCATTTAGGTTCTCTCAATCTAAACACTTTCACAAAAGATTCAGAAACATATAAAATGTGGGAGTGGATGTTCAATCAAATGCCCAAACTTCGTATGGTTAAGTGGGGTGACATCGAACAGATGAGACGGGATGATAAACTAATTACATTCAACGGTCTCCAATTCCAGTGTAATACATATCATAGATTTTTACCCGAAATATACACCTCAGGTCAACCCGACCCTGATATGCCAGGCGCAGTAGTCCCATCAAAATTTAAAACTTCTAATTTAGATGGTGAACAAGTTACCATGGTTGAAATAATCAACGAAGAATTGGAAGACGGTGATTTTGTTGCAGATAATTTTGAACAGAGTGTTCAGTCAATGTATTATCACTCTGCAAAAGCACACTGGTTAGTTCAAAGTATTCAGAAAGATGGATTGTGGAATCCTATTCAAGGTTACACTACAAACGCTGGTGGTAAAACACAATTAAGAGTTCATCCAGGCAGTGTAAGGTCAGGTGTCTTTGAAGAAATGGAAGACCCAAACATGGAAATGTTGATATGGGATACTTTCAATCAATTAGAACATGTAAAATCTATGACACTTGATGAAACTATCGAATATTGGAAAGTGTTGGTAAACAATAAAGAAAATTCTGCTCACGACAATATGTCATTGTGTTGGACTAATCAAACCATAGAATTTCAATGTGATATGAGTAGTATAGACTTTAGAAAATATGTATATGCTCATAATGAAAAAGTTACAAGACTTGCAAAAGGTAAACCATTAAACATTTATATAGGATACGATAGTAATCATAATAACTTAGAAGATGTATGTAAAAAATCTTTAGAGTTTAGTATAAAAAAATCGATTGGAGGTGGGCCTCATACTGCATATAGTATCTTCGACCCCGAGATAAAATTTTTAGATGTATCTAAGATTCCTGAATATACTAGACCTTACGAGAATCAATCTACATGGTTTACATACAGCAGATTCCTAATCCCCTACTTAGAAAACTATGAAGGATTCAGTTTGTTTATTGATGATGATTTTATATTTAAGAAGAATCCTTTGACTATGTTCTATTATCTAAATCCTGATGATGCAGTTGCATGTATTCAATATCCACAAATGAAACATGATGAAACTAAGTTTGATGGTGAAGTAAATATAGATTATCCTTGCAAACTTTGGTCATCTATGATGTTCTTTAATAACGGTCATCCCGATTGTAAAAAGTTAACACCCGAAGCAGTAAACACTTGGACTGGTGCTCAATTACACCAGTTTGAATGGACTGATAAAATAAGTAAGATTCCTGAGAAATATATATTTGTAGAAGGATATGATGACCCTGAAGTGAAATGGGATTATAGTGGTATTCACTATACAAGAGGTGGGCCATGGATAGACGGGATGGATTCTAATCACATAAATAATTTAGAAGACTATAAAAGATTTAAAAACATGTTGCCTTTTTAGGTAAATTGAGGTATAATAAAGTATGAACAGATTAATCTATACAGAAAATAATCAATTAATTATCAGAAAACCAAATGGTTTAGAATGGGATTATGAAAACGTTGACAAACCTGAATTAGGTTTTGATTATGACGTATTGGTGTATGATGATATTGAAGTTATCGTAGAAAATTATGACCACAGCAAATGTTGGGATGATAATGATAAAAGACCTTTAACAGATAGTGAAAAACAAGCAGTCGAACAATATATAGAAAATTCTGAACCACCAATAGGTGTAACACTTAACAATCAGTATGTAGAAGATTTGAATAAGTATGTAAAGTTTAACATCAAAGAGTTTACAGAAAAGTATGGTTTTGATGATTTAACTGAAGTTACATTTGCTGGTAGAGAAGGTTCTAATCATCCTTATAGGTCAAATGCAAGACGTGTAATGGAATATGCAGATGCACAATATGTAATTTATGATGGACTTGTCAATGAAATCTTTGCAACTAGAGAAGACCATTTAAAACAATTAGAAGATTATCAAAATCAATTACCAGTGCCAAATACCATACCCGACCATGAGAGGTAAGGTATGGAAATCGTCTATCTAGACAGACCTTTTAAAATAAAAGAGTTACCATTAAAAGACATCTATGTTTTAGATGACTATCTTGCACCCGAACTTTGGCATCACTTTGACCAACAAATATGTCAAAGTAGTATATGGTCAAAGACCAATCAAGTAAATGCTGACAGTCCTACTGGATTGCCTCATCATCAGTTTTGGGGTGCAACATATTTTAGAGGTGATGGTCAAATAGAAGATGGGATGTCTCAATCAGATGTTCTATTTGCAAAGTATTTCAATAGAAGAGTTCAAACTGAGTTTGGTTTTAAATGGGTAAGATTTCAATATATGGGACTTAATTCTCAAACTCAAGGTTTACAAGGAACCACTCATTCGGATTGTGAAGACCATGATGAATGGAATATATCATTTCTTTATTATCCAAATAGATATTGGAATCCAAAGTGGGGTGGTTCATTGAGATTATACGATGAACATCAAAGAGGAATTGATGGACGTGATGAACATGTTAAGAATCATCAAATAGCAGAAATAGAATTTAAACCAAACAGATTAATTATGTTTGATGGTAGGATTCCACATGGTGCTGATGCACCTCATCCGTCTGCAAGATATATAGATAGAAGGTCATTAGTTTTAAGAGGAGATGAAGTAAGACTAGTTGACGAGGAAGAATTTTTTTATGCCAACGATAGATTTTCACACATATGATGCAGACACCGTAAAGAACTTTAAACCAGTTCTTGCGAAGAATATTGTTCCCGAATGGTGGAGAAGTATAAAAGTTGCAGAATTAAACAAAGGACAGATTCAACAAACAATTCGTGCTTGTCCAGCAATGGATGATTGGTTGAAGAGTGGATGGATTATAACTGCAAACAGAGATATAGAAGTTATCAATGGAACTAATCCTGAAGATAATGCAGAGAGTGTAAGATTCGCTGCATACGACCCAAGTGGTCAAGATTATCATTCACGTAGTCACCCTACAACTCAATTTGCAGATGCATTCGAATACTTAGGTAGAGGAAGTCAGATAAAGGATGCATTTAAAATGAGAAATGCATGGAATGTAAAAACACCTCCAGGCTATTCTTGTTTTTATCTAGACCCTTTCTTATTTCAGAATAAATATTTTGCAACATGGCAAGGTATAATTGATACCGATACTTTTAATGTCGGTATGGATAATGCACAAATAATTTTTTATCCTAAGGTAGACCATTCGTTTGTTATCAAAGAAGGAACACCTCTAGTGCAAATCATTCCATTCAAAAGAGAAACATGGAATGCAACCTACACTGTAAAGACACATAAATCATGGACAGACAATAGAGGAGAAGGAACAACAGAATTCGAAAAGAGTGACACTACAAAATCAATGCAAGAGTGGGGACAATTAATGGAAGAGGAGACTGTAAGAAACTTTGGGCCATATAGAGCAAAGGGATATTGGAAACCTAAAGGTAAAAATTTTAATGAGGAAAGTCCACCACCCGAGTGTCCATTCCACCAAGGAGAAGAAGATGGCAGTTAGATTATTATTTCCAACACATGTATTTCATAGAAATCTTTTACAAGAAGGATTGGATGATAGTAGAGGTGTCTCTGAAGAATACTTGGGTATGTTGAAAGATGAGATGGATGCAATGAGAAAAAGAGACCCAGTGGGTAGACAACTTTCAAATGCATACACTGGTTGGCAATCTAAAGATGGTTGTGAGTCCTCTCCGATATTTCAAAAACTAATCAATAGAATTGAACACTTATTTTATGATGAAGTGTTTCCTTTTCATGGTTTGAATCCACAAATTGCACATATGAAATTGGGTAATTGTTGGGCAAACATAAACGATTTCCTTGCATGGAACAAACCACACTTACACAATGGTTGTTGGTATAGTGGTGTATTCTATATTCATGCAGATGGTGACGAAGGATGTTTTACAGCAGTTGATACACATGCAAAGGTAGTTGCAGACTTTCCACACTCTCCAAGAGGTGCTACAAGTTGGGACTTTGACCCAAAAAGTGGAGAACTTGTATTGTTTCCTAGTGGACTTATGCATATGGTAGAACCAAATCCTACCAAGAAAGATAGGTATAGTGTGTCATTCAATATAGAAATGCACTATGATACACCTACTGCAAATGCTGGTGAAATAGAAAATTACAATCCTGATGAATTTGTCTTTGATTTGGACGAGAGAGGGAACCCAATCTTCTAAATAGTTGTATGGAAGAAATAACTTTACAACCTCATTTACTTTGGGATATTATTATCACACTCATAGTGGTTCCAGCAGGATTTCTTGTGAGGTCTCTTCTAGCAGAACAGAAACGTATCGACATTCTTATTAATAAAACAAGAGAAGAAATCGCTAAAGATTACGTAACACGTGACCAAGTCGAACAAGATTTCGAAAGAATTCTTAACTCTATTCAGAGAATAGACGAGAAAATCGACAAACTTCAAACTAAGACATACTTCGAATAGGTTCAAAAAACGTATAAATAGTAAGAGGAGAACTTACTATGGCAGAACCAAACAGCAAAGCAGGATTAAAAGAATACATCAAGAGAAAACTTGGTGCCCCTGTTCTTGAAATCAATGTCGATGACGACCAATTTGACGACAGAATAGACGAAGGTTTACAATATTTCCGTGAGTATCATTATGATGGTTCTATCAAAATGTATCTCAAACATCAACTTACGTCAGATAAATTAACTGCAATGAGAGGTGATGAAGACTTCACTGAAAGTGCAGCGGGAACTCATGCGTATACTGATGAAACTTTTAAACAACAAAACAATTATATTGTCTTACCTGAATATGTATTATCAGTTATAAACATATTCCCGTTCAACGACAAACACAATCTTAACATGTTTGACCTTAGATATCAACTAAGATTGAATGATATCTATGATTTAACATCTACAAACATTCTACAATACTCAATGATACAACAACATATCAGTTTGTTAGACCAAATGCTTGTTGGTCAACAACCTATCAGATATAATACACATATGAATAGATTGTATCTTGATATGAACACTCGTAATATAAATGCAGATGAGTATATCATTATCGAGTGTTATAGAAAACTAGACCCAACAGACTTCACTGATATTTACAACGATATGTGGTTGAAAAAATATTGCACTGCATTAGTCAAGTATCAATGGGGTGAAAACCTTTCTAAATTCCAAGGTATACAGTTGCCTGGGGGTGTAACATTAGATGGGTCTCAAATGAAACAGGAAGCACAAGAAGAGATTACAAGATTAGAAGAAGAGTCCCGACTGAATTTTGAAATGCCAGTCATGGACATGATGGGTTAATATTATGCCAACAAACGTATTTTTTAACCATGCAGTTCAAACTGAACAACACCTTTACGAGGATTTAGTAGTTGAGTCTTTGAGAATGTATGGACATGAGACCTTTTATCTACCAAGAGAGATTGTAGAAGAAGACTCCATCTTTGGAGAAGATATACAATCTAAGTTTGGTGATTCATATAGTGTCGAAATGTATATTGAAAATACAGAAGGATTTGAGGGTGAAGGAGACCTCATGTCTAAGTTTGGTATTGAAGTAAGAGACCAAGCAACTTTTATTATATCTCTACGTTCATGGGAAAGATTTATTTCCTTAGATTCAAACCTTGCAACATCATTAAGACCAAACGAAGGAGACTTGATTTATTTCCCTTTGAGTGGTTCTATGTTTGAAATAAAATTTGTAGAACATGAAAATCCTTTCTATCAAGTTGGTAAACTATTCGTATTCAAATTACAATGTGAGTTATTCGAATACAGTGGAGAAGATTTCGATACTGGAAATATCAATATAGATTTAATCGAAGACCAACAAGCATATCAAATCGGAATGACACTTGCAAATTCTTACACTGGTGGTGATGGAAATTATGTTGCAAATGAAAACTTAACAACAGTCATAAGTGGTGTAACCACAACGATTGGAGAGGTTGTAAGTTGGACTCCATCAACTAGAAAACTCATGATTAAAGATAACACTAGAACACTTGCTGTTGGTGATACGGTTACTGGTGCAAACGGAACTGCAAGAGAAATTACATCGATTGATGATGTGATGGATATGACAAACGACCCACAAGCAGACAATAAAGACTTCGAAACAAAAGCAGATAACTACTTAGACTTCTCAGAGACAAATCCTTTTGGTGAGGTTACATAATGTTTGGAACCCATTTTTATAATGAAACTATTAAAAGAAGTGTATCTATTTTTGGAACACTCTTTAATAATATCAAAGTTAAAAAAATCAAAGACGATGGAACTGTTCTAACAGAACAATTAGTTCCTATTTCATACGGCCCAAAACAAAAGTTTCTACAGAGACTTGCAGAGGAACCAAATCTAAATGACGGTAATAGAAGTGCAATCTCATTACCACGTATGGCATTCCAGTTAAGTGGGTTCGAATATGACCAAGCAAGACAACAAAATAAACTTATAAGACATAGTAAAACATCCTTAGAGACGGGTGGAGGTAATAGAAAATATCAATATAATCCAGCACCTTACAATTTAACATTTACACTTGACGTTCTTGCGAAGAATATGCATGATGCATTACAAATCGTAGAACAAATTTTACCGTATTTTCAACCTGAATATACAGTTGCAATGAAAATGATTGATGATATGTCAGATACAAGAGACGTTCCAATCATTTTGAATAATGTATCTTATAGTGACGAATATGAATCAGACTTCCTAACAAGGAGAGTAATAACATATACACTAGAGTTTACTATGAAGTTATACTTCTTCGGCCCTGTATACACTGGTGGTATAATTAATTCAGTTATTGAAAGGGATTATATTACAGATGGTGTCGCAGCAGGATTCACATCTACACAAATAGATAACAGTGGTCTAGTAAAAGAAGTTAAACACTACGAACCTGCTTTCTTGGAAGTATCGAATGCAGTTTCTAATAACACAAGTGTAACTTTTGCAAGTGCAATAAATAGTAAGATAAGTGTAAACGATGAAGTATTCGGAACAAACTTATCTACAAACCCTACTGTTTCAAGTATCTCTGAAGATAGATTGACAGTCGGATTGTCTAGTGCTGTAACTTTAGATGCAAACACTAGACTTAAATTTGTAGGTTCTGTAGACCCAACTGATACGTTTGTGGTTGCAGAAACAGTGAGTTTTTATGATGACGGTGCTGATTCCACATACTCTGAGGATACAACAAGTGATTCAAGTTAATTATGCCAAAAGATATAGACAAACAATTAAATAACCTTTTAGATATCGACAGCGAAATCAAAAAAGAAGCAAAGGTTGTTAAACTCCCTTCCCGTTCAGATAACATCGAAACGGACTACAAGTATGCAAGAGAGAACCTCTACAACCTCGTAGAACGTGGTCAGGATGCATTGGATGGAATCCTTGAACTATCTAAAGAGATGGAAAATCCACGTGCTTATGAGGTCGCTGGACAGATTCTAAGGACTACTGCCGATGTTGCAGAGAAACTCTTAGATGTTCAAAAGAAAATTAAAGATTTAGAAAAGGAAGACGAACAGAAGATAGGAACACAACATAATCATTTATATGTTGGTTCTACATCAGAACTACAGAAGTTTCTGAAGAAGTCTAAAAAAGATGACACTCAATAAAAACGAAGGATATCTCGGTAACACTCTTGTAAAAAGAGCAGGTATTGAAACACAATACACTCAACAAGAGATGCAAGAATACATGAAGTGTTCTGAAGACCCTACACATTTCATCGAAAATTATACACAAATTATATCACTAGATGAAGGTATGGTTCCTTTTAGACTTCGTGGATATCAAGAAAATCTAATCAATCACTACAATGACAATAGATTTAGTGTCGTTCTTGCATCACGTCAGAGTGGTAAATCAATCACATCTTGTGCATATCTCTTATGGTTTCTATTATTTAAACCTGAAGTAACGGTTGCAGTTCTTGCTAACAAAGGTGCAATTGCAAGGGAAATGATTGCACGTATCGTAACCATGTTAGAGTCTGTTCCATTTTTCTTACAGCCTGGTGTTAAAATTCTTAACAAAGGTTCGATTGAGTTTGCGAATGATAGTAAGGTCGTTGCAGCCGCAACTTCTTCAAGTTCTATTCGTGGATTGTCAATCAACCTACTATATCTCGATGAGTTTGCATTCGTAGATGATGCAGAGACATTCTATACTGCAACATATCCCGTGGTTACCTCAGGTAAAGACTCAAAGGTTATTATTACCTCAACTGCAAATGGTGTAGGTAATATGTTCCATAAGATATATGAAAGTGCAGTTCATGACCAATCAGAATACAAATCGTTCCTAATTAATTGGTATGATGTGCCTGGAAGAGACGAAGAATGGAAAGCAGAAACCATTGCAAACACTTCAGAAGCACAATTTGAACAAGAATATGGTAACAGTTTCTTAGGAACTGGTAATACACTTATCAACAGTAATACACTTCTCGGTCTAAAAGCATGGGATGGTGAATGGTCAAGAGACAATTTTACAATGTATAAGAGACCAGTTGAAGGTCATACATACATATGCACGGTTGATGTATCGCAAGGTAGAGGTTTAGATTACTCTACATTTACAATATTTGACACTTCAACAGAGATTTTTGAACAAGTTGCAACATATAGAGACAATATGGTATCCCCTATGTTGTTACCTGATATCATAAACAAGTATGCAACTGGATATAACAAAGCATTAGTTATCATAGAAAACAATGCAGAAGGTGCTATGGTTGCACAACAATTACACTATGATATAGAATATGACAATGTTTTTGTCCAAGGAATGACAAAAGCAGACGATATTGGTGTAAAGATGACCAAAAAGATTAAAAGAATTGGTTGTTCTACACTCAAAGAGATTTTGGAAGAAAATAGGTTAAGTTTGATTGACAGAGTCACGATTACTGAACTTATGACTTTCATAAATAAAGGGATGTCGTTTGAGGCAGATAAAGGTTATAATGATGATATGGTTATGAATTGTGTATTGTTTTCATGGTTTATTACAACAGAGTTTTTCGTTCACTTAACAGACACTAAAGTTAAAGACCTCCTCTACTCAGAACAACAGAAATTAATAGAAGATGATATCCTACCCGTGGGAATTTTTGGGAAACACGAAGCAAACGGACAAAATACCTCCTTTGTTGACTCAAAGGGTGACCGATGGTTCCATATGGAAAACGGATAGTCTTAGAATATAGAAAGTTATAAATATAACAGTAAAACAAACTTTTTACATTAACAGGAGAAAAGTATGGCATTTC
>Ga0213860_10000693_pt1 | contig 13506 bp, 15 predicted proteins | sample PICome_3_FD_160118 | JGI IMG/M metagenome (GOLD analysis project Ga0213860, IMG submission 160118) | Coastal seawater microbial communities near Pivers Island, North Carolina, United States - PICO550 | ecosystem: Environmental > Aquatic > Marine > Coastal | place: USA: North Carolina...
TCAATGGGTTGCGCAACTTTACATTTTGTACACTCTCTTTGTGGTGACATGATGTTAATATGAATATAAACATCATTATATTACGCACCTCCCCTGTACTTATTCGCAATCTTCTTGAGATTCATGAGATTTGGGAAGTCCGTATCTTCATCCTGTTCTCGTTTTTCCTTCTTCTTTTTCGGAACAATCCACGAAACGTATATGTCGTGGTCACTCACCAAGCGAACAGTGAATCCACCTAAGACAAATTGCCTGGCTACATATTTCGCAGCCAGTCTCCTGTCAAATACGGGATATCCAATTAGGAATGCTGGAACTGTTAAGAATATCTGCTTATGACCAAGTTCGACAGATTGTTTAATTTTAGAAGAAAACTGTTCGTAGATTTTCATGTAGATTTCCTTTTTTATCTGCTTTCTCTTATCATCAATCTTGGTGACGTCATTGATGCTTAACATTACAATTACTGTAATTTATTTTTCGCCGAATCAAACTCACTCTTGGTGGGTACAGCCACCTCCTTCACCAAGTTGTATTCGACAAACTCCTTACCCGCCGAACCTTCAGTGAATGCACTGATATCACCGGGAACCTCAACACCGATGGGCTGAGAGCGGAGAGACACGATACGAGACTTACCATTCTCTATCTCGAACGTCGCAACGACGGAGAAACCGAACGAAAATCCATCCTTCTTGATAGCCATGAACATGCACTCATACAACTGCTTATCATCCTTGACATACTGCTTGATGGCGGTAGTCTCTATGATGTAGGTGCAGATTCCGGTACGCTTAGAAATTTCCTTGTTCGCCTTGAGAACAAGGTCTTCCATCATGTCGTTGTCAACACTCGCTTCAACTTGGGTGTATCCACTGAGGTCTGGTCTGGGATCATTCATCTTGACAGAACCCACAGGCTTGGTGTATCCTGAGAGACCGAAAGCCTCAGTGAATCCTTCAGTGTTGGTAGTCAGAAGAATCACCACCACGACGAGGGCGAACACTAACAAGTAATTCATATTTACTATTATGCGTTAATTTTTTTTTACAAAATACCATATAGATAGTAAATGTCACTGCTGATATATAGTCCACGTTGCAAACATTCCATGGACGTGATTGAGTATATCAACAAACATGCCCAACTGAAACAATTGGTCCATTACCACAATGTCAATACCCAGGGTATTCCACCAAATTACAGAAACAAAATCAACCGTGTACCCACGATGCTCACCAAGAATGGAAAAATTCTGGTGGGAACCGAAATCAAAAACTGGTTAGACTCTCTTCTGCCAGCTAAAGAGATTACACACAGTTCGATATGTGGTTTCGGTGGGTGCATGACATCACTCGATGGACAGGGTGATAGCTCCGATATGTTCTCTCTCGACGATTATGGACGTTCTTTGCAACCATCCATGACAAAGGAACTCGAGGAAAAAATCAATCGAGATGTGTCCAAGGGTGTGGCATATACAGATTTAAAGATGTAACGCACATTTCATAGTAAACATGAAGCTGGTGACTATTCAGGCGTCAGCTTTTAAGTCGACGTTTGAAGTTCTTAAGGATATTTTGAATGACGTGAACATCTATTTCAAACCTGATGGTATGTACATCGTCACTCTGGACACTGCACGTACATCCCTCATCGATATTTACCTCGCTGCCGATAACTTTGAAGAGTATTCCTGTGACCAAGAAGAAATCATCGCAGGTATCAACATTTCGAACACTTTCAAACTTCTGAAGACTATCACAAACAACGATGTGCTTCAAATCGAAATCAACTCCAAGGAATACATGGATATCGAAATCTCCAGTGAAGCCAAGAAGACAAACACAAAATTTCAACTCAAACTACTCGACATCAACGAGAGTCGTATCGAAGTTCCAGGTATTGAAATGACGACTGTGACAACTCTACCATCCACCGATTTTCAGCGACTTTGTCGAGATATGTCTAACATCGGTACCGACATTGAAATCAAGCGAACTGGAAATCAACTCATTCTCAAGTGTGAAGGTGATTTCGCCAATCAGGAAACATCTATTGAATGTCCTGATGGAAGTCCCGATATCGCTGGACTCTATAGTCTCAAGTATCTGAATATCTTTACAAAGGCGACGAGTATGTGTGCGTCTGTGCAAATTATTCAAGAAACAGGGAATAGGTTTTTGATTCTAAAATACAATGTTGCAAACTTGGGTGAACTCAAATTCTACCTGGCGACTAAGGTATCTGAAGATCAGTAGTGAAATCGTCCAACGTGGATAGCACCTTTTTCATACCCAATGTATTCGATAGAATAATCTTTGGGAATTGCTTCTTCAAAACATCCTTGTCATAGTATAAAAAGTGTTCGAGTGAAACCTTCTGTCCGTGAAAGTCATTTCTCGGACCACTATAACGTTTCACCTTTTCAGTAATGTTTCGCATTGGCTTATCATCATGGTCAACAATCCAAGCACTACTCAAAGGGATACTGAAATGCATAGCATTATCTTCGTTTTCTCCTGGCCTGAAATCGATGTCATTCGAAATTGCGGTGTAGGGTTTACCGTTGAAGTAATATCTCACACGAAGAATGATCCACTTGACGTTCTGTGGAATCATGGTGTGTCTAAATTTCTTACCTGTGACATTTGTATGGTATTCATCGAGGATACCATCTTCCCAGTCCTTACTCTCGTTTAACCAAAATTCATCTTCAATCTGGTACTTCATGTCATGGTCCACCTCATATTCAATCTCTTCGGAAATGATGGAATAGTCACGGGGTGTGGTAAGATACTTGTATAGAAATAAAATATTACTTAAAAGTTTGAGAAGCATTTCTTTATAAGAAATGGAAGGTAATTTTTTAAGTAGATATAACAATCGAATAGAATATTGGAGTGACCTCATAAAGAAAGACCCGGAAAACAAAAGTAAATATGAATCTGAGATGGCTGATTACATCATGAAATGTATGCCCTACATGAATCAACACACCGAAGAAAATGAAGAGGTCACGAATACCGATAACATATTTAACGTGAAAGAAACCGTTGGACTCAAGAGGAAGGATATTTTCACCGACTATCTCGTCGAAGTCGAGAAGCAAAATATAGACAGACCCCGAGAGAAAACCAGAGACAGATGTCTCAACTGTGTAGAGAGTAACATTTTCCATTTCCATGACACGAGTGACCTGGTTTGTGACGGGTGTGGCGCCGTGATTGCATCTCTCATCAGTGAAGAATTGACATACAAGGAAGAACAGGAAACTTCGGAGAAAGTTGTAAACTATTCGTACAAGAGAGAAAATCACTTCAACGAATGGTTGTCTCAATTTCAGGCGCAAGAGATGACATCGATACCAGATGAAGTCATAGAGCAACTGAGAGGTGAACTCAAGAAGATGAAAATCAAAAAGTTGGAAGATATTACTCACGCTAAAATTAGGGGACTTTTGAAAAAACTGAGACTCAATAAGTACTATGAACACGTTCCATACATCACAAATATATTGAACGGTATCAAACCTCCGAGTATGCCCCAAGAATTAGAGGAGTACCTGCGGATTATGTTCAAAGATATTCAACGTCCATTTGATGAGAATTGTCCGAGCGAGAGGAAAAACTTCCTCAGCTATTCCTACGTCCTCTATAAATTCTGTGAACTTTTGGGTGAAGACGATTATCTACAATACTTTCCACTTCTAAAGTCAAAAGAAAAGTTGTATCAACAAGATGTAATCTGGAAGAAAATTTGCCATGACCTCAGATGGGAATTTATTCCCACTGTATAATAAATGAAGGCTAAGGTCATCATTCCCCTCAGCAACTCGGGGATTCTCAGTGAATATGGTTACGAAGATGTTAAGGAAAAGTCTGAACTGGCTCGACACCGTGCGCTCATGCGTGTTGTCAGAGCGGGTGAACCACCACTCGGTCTATTCAGACGTCTCAACGTTCTCATGATTCTCTTTAAAAATAAAGACCCTAAGCTGTCCAAAATTTTTAAGAAAGATAGAGATTGGGTGAAAGAGAAACTATTATAAGATGATACTCATCGACCGAATAATTCGCATCCTCAAAAAGGACATCTACCTACCAATGAAATGTTATGCAAACAAGAAACAAATTGTCAACCCCGGTGACAACTGTGCATGCAAGAATTTCTGTAAAAAACCTCCATCGGGTGGAACCCCTGTATACTTAGAAATCAAGCCTAAGTATGACACCAAATATCGATATCGTATATAAGTATGCAAGATGAACCCGCACTTCTCGCCCTATATGAGTTGGAGACTAACGTACTTCCTCACTTAGAGACGATTAATCAAGCCGATCCTGCCATTGAACACTGTCTTCAAGAAGCTCGGACCCTCCTTCGTAGGGCAGAAGGTATTCTTCGAGCGGCTGTAATAGATCCGCAGAGACAGTATGAGGAATCCCACCGGTTCTATCGAGCATTGTATCAGGTTCTTCCTCTTCTGATTGCACTTGAATCCTTCGAACCTCAACCTCCCGACCAGGATGAGGTGGGTAGTTTACCAGATACGCTTCCTTCAGACCTGTCAGACGAAGATAGCTTCGAGCCTGTAACTCCACCGCATCATTCAGAGTTTTGATAATCTTAAATTCTAGAATAGTCTTGTTATTGATGATAATATCCGCTCTCAAGTTCCCAATCACGTGACCTCTGAATGGAATCGTGATGATACGTTCCGACTCATACGGAATACCCTTCTCTCTCAACAAAACTTCCATCGCATTGTGATACACTCTCTCACTGTGTCCAGGACCCAACTCGGAATATATCTCTCGAGCGAATGCCTCGATATCCATTTGTGTCCCATCTATTTAAATCTTTATTTAAGATAAGATGGTGAATCGTATGAATGTCGACCCCGTGATAGGTACCAAGCGCACCAGAAATAATAGCGGAAATGGAAAGGTTCTGAAAACATCCGGGCGTGAAGTCGAAATCCAGCCCATCCAGATTGGTGTAGGTATGGGATGTCCCCGAACGGGTATACCCAGATATCTTAAGATGGCTCAGAATCGCTTCGATGACAGAGGTATCGTATCGGCTTTTTTTGATTATACGGTTGAAACTGGCAATTATGGTATCGTGAAAAATATCGATAAAATTACCAAGAGGTACGGCACTCCGAATGTCAATTCAAGAATCATCCCTTCCAAGCGAGTGCATTTTTTCATGGTCGGTATGCGAGTACCCCAAGGTGGTCACGCTGTGAGTGTTCTCGTTGACCCCATCAAGAAATATATTTGGGTGTTTGACCCCCACGGCGAATCTTCAAAACAGACTGTGTATGGGCAGACAATGCGTAAAAAAATTATACCAATCATCAAAAATATGTGGAAAATTCCAGTTCAGAGAGTCAGGTATTACAACGGTCCCAACCTCCAAGCTGACAACACCCGTGGAACGTGCTCCACATACTACGTGACGTTCATGGATATGATTCCATATTTACTGTCCGGTCAGGCAAACATCAATCAAATCGAACGTCTCGCCGCCATGAATGGTACCGCAATTCGTCAATTCTACCTTAACTTTGCTCCTCAAAATGTGGGAAGAATCGTCACAAAGAATATAAGGAAAACTTCTTGAAGTAATGTAGGATGCCAGTATCTAGGCGGGTACATCTACCACCCAGACTCACCAAGGACCTTCGGGCAGTGAGTAAACTATCATCCAAGAATCGCTGGGAATATGGAGGTAAGGCTGATTTCAAAATAAAAAACGGCCAATTCGTATACAAAGGTTTGACCTATGCTACGTCGAAGGAGAGAAATCGTGTTGACGTGAGCGCTTTGAAAACTGAATGGTTAGACGCCCCCATCGCATATCATACACATCCAGGGGTGTTGAGAGAAATTCCAGATGATAGTAGATACACCATCTTTACAACTCTCCCAAGTGCTGCCGACTTTGAAGCATTCATCAAAGGATTTCCGGACATGCAAGTGAACATCATATGTGACGCACATGGATACTACATCATTGATATTTTTGAATCCGTTAAGAAGAAAAGATTACCATTACCTCACCAAGTCGATATAATCATGCGTGGGGTAAGGTATGAAGATTTCTTACTGAAGCGTGGTTTTGGGGAAGAGAAATGTGAATACTTTCATACAGAATTGTTAGAATGGAAGTCATACATAAATGATGATTTGTGCCCCCAACTTCAAAAACTTTTTGGAATTTCTATTCGATTCTACGGATACGAAGATACTCCACCTAGTGTAATCATCTACGCATGAGAGCATCCTCCAACTCATCCACGACATCCCAAGCCCAATGACATTCCTCCGAGTGGAGGTCTTCCTCGCATATCTCCTGTGCCTCTTCTATGGCTTCCCTAAAGCGTAGACGAAGTCTCGGATTATCCGGAATGATAGGTTCCCTCTTGATGGGTGGTCGTCTATACAGCTGATTTAAGGTATTCACCCTCGTCTTGGCCAACTTGATTTTGTAGAGGTGATTTTCAGAGAAGGATGCGATGCATTTCATAGATTTAATTGTGTTAAAGATTTTAAGTCACTTGTTTGTATAATGTCCTACAACGTTCAAGAGTGCAACTACAAGTATCGTGTTTCTTCCCTAGAGAAGGTCGTCGATGGTGATACTATCGATGTTTGCATTGATTTGGGTTTTGATGTTCTCACTCGCCAGCGTGTACGCCTTCTTGGCATTGACACACCAGAGTCTCGCACTTCGGACGCTGAAGAGAAGAAGTTTGGTCTCCTCTCCAAGAAGAAACTCAAGGAGTGGTGTCTAAAGGCGGTCGCATCTGAGAAGGATGATATCGAAATCGAACTCAGATGCCCGGAGGCAGATTCGAGGGGTAAGTTTGGACGCATTCTCGCAGAGGTTTGGGTATATGATGAAGGTTGGACGAATGTTAACAAGTGGATGTGTGATAATGGCTACGCCGTGCCCTACCACGGACAAAATAAGGGTGATGTAGAGACTATGCACATGGCGAACCGAGAGAAGGTTCGTGATCAATTGTAAGGATACTTTCTAACCCATAAATTACAAATCCATTTTTCACCAGACTTTACAGGTTTCCCACCATGTAAAGCTTTGGACGTGTCCAGTTCGTAATTGTCAAGTGTATCGAAGAAGAGAGCATCACCGGCATCAAGTCTGTACTCTATACCCAAATTCGTGAACGCAGTCTCACCACCCTCATAGTCATCGTTGAGTGCGAGAATGAAAGTGTACAGACGTGGATTGTTACCATCGTTTATGATATCTTGGTGAGGTTTGTAGTGTCCACCTGGTCTGTATCTGAGTACCTGGAGATTCTCACAATTATCTACAGGTCTATCTATGTACTCGAGACAACGGTGAATGATGGCGTCGACGATGGGGTCATCACGAGTCAACCACGCAGTCTCACTCTTTCTTATCGATTCATCGACAACACGTTTTTCGGAAACTGTAGAGGGCTCGAGTTCCTCCTTAGCCTCAGATATTATGTGCTTCCTCTCTTCGGGTGATAAAAAATTTCGAATTACCTTGGGTTTGTTATACACTGGTAATAGATACATCACAACTAAAATCAGAAACACCAAAAGTATCATCTTACTGTACTCACACATAAATATTTCTGGGTATTCTACAGTTGTATCTATTTCTGATGGTTTCAAAAATTTCATTAGCATAGTCTACAATTTTTTGCAGCAAGTCTACAATTTCATCGTGACGCCCAGGTTCAAGTACATATTGTCGAAGAAGGTCTCCACCAGTGTTTGCTATCATTTCTAAGATATTCGAAAGGTCCCTAGATTTATCTCTAAACTTTTCCTGACGCTGTAAAAAATGTTTAAAATCTTTCTCTTCGATGTCGTTGAGCATGTAAGAGACCCGTACCTGTAAATTGTTAATCGGTCTTAAATCGAGATACATGTGTTCACGCTCCATCTGATGAACAATCATAGCATATTGAAGTATCTCATTCGTGGCACCGATTTCTCGGAGCTCTCTGAAGGATGGTATTCCACCACATGGGATGTCACCATGTTCTCTGGACATCATAGCCTTTTTCTTAAATTCGATGAAATGTGGGTTGTGTATACGACCCGTCTCAACTTCACCCGTTCTCCAGTTGAAGGCGGTGTGACAACTTATACACCACATCTGTGCACAACCACTCGTCTTGTGAATGACCGTACCACATTTGGGACACGACTTACTGTCTCTGTTCAAAAGTTTCATCGTCTTTACAACCTCGGGGTCACACTTATGACCATCAGTCAGTCTTTCATTACATTCTTTACAAAAATTGCAGTCACACAAACCACAAAACCAGTTCTCATTTAGAAATCCCTTACATTCTTCAACCGGACACTGACGCACGAATTGTCGAGGTTCGTTATCTACGATTGTCCCATTTTCCCTTAGTCTCTCTAATTGTCTGTACGCCATTTCCATCTCCTTGTAGAGTCGTTGAATATCTGGATGAAGTTCGGTTATCACCGAATCCGGTTCAAATACTCTGTACCTATTGTGTAACTCTATGAGCTGTTCCTTTTGACTCCTTATCATTCGTCTCAATTTACGCATCGTCAATATTCGTTCAACTTCTGGTTGTGTCGAGGGCATGAGTGCCTTTTCCCTCTCGAAAAGTATATTTTCCCTATGACGACGTAATTCCGTATTTCGGAAATACTTCGTACAAAACGAATCTACAAATTCACGATTCCATAGTGTCTTGCATCCCATGCAATGTGGGTCCTCAAATGTTGAAAGGATGTATCTCTGTGAACAACTTCGACAACTGACTAAATCACAAAAGGGACATTCAACTTTTTTGTGATTTATCTTGTTGAACTTTTCACAGCAGACATCACAATTTTCCATTAAATTAAAGAAAGTTTTATTCTTTAAATTACAATCACTGGCAGGCTACAAAAGTTCTAACCATCTCTCCCATATCGTCCCTCCCATAGACGGTTTGTGTGAAAAACAGTACATGCTCAGCGTCAGTATATGAGTAGCGAGTTCCTCGGTACTTCTCATATATTTCCGATATCTCAAGGACATTGTTATCACACCAATCGATCACATCTTCATCCGTCATGTTTCGATGAAGACCTTTCTCAATATAGTCACATACCTCGTCACAGAGAGGCATATCAGTCACAACCATGCAATCGTCGTCAATGTCCATCATTTTTACTTAATTTATCTCTTTTTGGGAATTGACTTACGTTTAATTTGTTGCTTTTTTTGTGTCGCTTTCACACTTTTTCCGGTAGTCTTGGCCAGTTGCTTGTTCTTCTTTCTCAATTCAGCCTTCGCCTTACGCTTAGCCTCCGCAGCCTCACCCGCCTTCCTGATTCGCTCCTTGTTAGCACGGACGGCATCGGCCTGTGCCTTCTTCTTAGCCAGGAGTTCAGCCTTTCGCTTTGCGGCTTCTTCTTGTACAGCCTTTCGCTTTTTAGCCTCGACTTCCTTGGCAGCTTCAGCCTTGGCGGCCTCGGCCTTGCGTCTCTTCGCTTCCTCATCCTTGGCAGCTTCGGCCTTGACGTCTCGCTGCTTTTGTTGTCTCACCTTCTGAGCCTTCTTCACAGACACACCGAGGCGCTTAGCGTTGATACGGTTCTGCTTCTTCTGTGCCTTCTTGTTGAAAAGACTGGCAGCGGCGGTAGTCGTCTTACCCTTGTTGCGGTCAGTCGCTGCCCTTTGCTTCTTAGCCAAGAGAACCTTCTCAGCACCCGTCGCTGCGTTGAGTTTCTTCTTATCTTCGGCAATCTTCGCCGCACTCTTCACCGCATCCATGACCTTCTGCTCCTTCATCTTCGTGACGGCACCTTGGAACTTTTTGGGTGTAGGTGGTTGCATTGCCAGCGGATTCTCCATAACTTTGAATTGTTCCCCCTTGAAATTCTTGTCTGGAACGAATGTCTCGGTGACACCACCCTTCTCAAGTTTCATCTTACGAACCTTGTTCCTGTTTTTCTTACCACGGAAAGCTGCCTGAATCTTGGTCGCAGCCTTAGTTTGTTTGTTCTGACTGGCCTTGACCATCGAACGGACCTTATTAATCGTCGTGTCAGAGTTTCGAATGACCTTTTCGAGTTCTTTACGGTCGGGGAGATTCTTGACCGTGTTAATCATGGTCAACCGCTCGTTCAATTCCTTCACGAGAGGGCGGGTATTCTGCATACCACGACCACGGGTCAGGAACTTCTCACGAGCCTTACCACCTATACCGAAACCAACAAGCTTGCGAGTTTTGTTGAGGACGTCCTTATCAACATCACGCTCCTCCTTACCACGTGTAAGGTCCTTCACACCACCGGATACATTGAAGAGTTTAGTCGCCTCAGCTTCCGCCTCTTCATCATTCTTCTTATCTCTACGTCTTTCACTTCGCTTTTTGAGAATTGCTTTAATCTTGTTGTCAACACGTTTGACATCTTCAGCAGTTTTAATCGCTTCGATGTTTTTCTTCATGAAACTCAAACCACCCTTTTCAGCCATCTCCAATAGTTTGGGTTTGACCTTGTTGTATTTACCTTCCTGAGCCTTGACTTTGTTAATCGCACCAGCCACGAGAGCCTTCGATGCATTCGCAATGTTCTTATTCTCCTTCGCTTGAATCTTTCCTATCGCACCAGCCACGAGAGACTTCGAAGCCGCTGCGGCGTTCACTTCTACCTGCTTCTCTGCGGAAGCCTTGATCATGTTCAGGTTCGCCTTGGGGTCATCTGTCTGTCTGATGTATTTAGCTTTGTTACCAGCGGGGAGTGCGAGACCCTCGAGATATTTTTTGAGCTCATCGACACGGAGACGCTTTTCAAAAATATCCCTCGTCTCCTTCATATCATTTTTGAGTCGTATGGCGGAAGATACGAGCATACGCTTTTGACCCATGCGGAATTTCTTGGGGTCTGTACGCTCGATTTCGTTGCGAAGTTTTACCTTTTGGTTGAGTTTCATCTCAAGGTTTGTCAGCGTTTTCATGTTCTTGGCCTCCTCTATAGCCGGTTTCCATAACCCTATAGTTCCACCAACACCACGGATGTTACGCTTCGCCTTTTCCAAAAGATTCTTCTTTTTAGCCTGAAGGTCAAGGTTTTCAACCACCTTACCAGTGTCGAAATTATCAACCTCCTTAACCTTGGCACGTTCCTCGGTTATCGATTTACCCTTGAGACGACCCGCACCCCTCTTACGAGCCTGGTTGAAAATCGTCTTGTTCTTAGAAGTATTCCACTTCTGCATAAATTCAGTGACATCGGCATTGGTGAGACCTTCGATTTGTTTGAGTTTGAATTCAACGCCCTTTCTGACAGTATCATTGGGAGCGACTTCGTTCTTCTTGTTAGGAATCAACTTCTTGAACCTGTTCACAGCCTTGATACCACCCATAGGTAAAATGGGCTTCTTCTTGTTGTTAGGTACGACCTCATTCTTCTTGTTGGGAACGACTTCGTTCTTCTTATTGGGAACGACCTCATTTTTCTTGTTAGGAATCAACTTCTTGAACCTGTTCACAGCCTTGATACCACCCATGGGGAAAATAGGCTTCTTCTTGTTGTTAGGTACGACCTCATTCTTCTTGTTGGGAACGACTTCGTTCTTCTTGTTGTTGTTAGGTACGACCTCATTCTTCTTGTTGGGAACGACTTCGTTCTTCTTGTTGTTGTTAGGTACGACCTCATTTTTCTTGTCATTGGGTACAGTCTGTTTGGCGTTCAGTGCATTCTGGGCCTTCTTCAGTTCTGCGTTGTAATTCTCGGGTTTAATGTACTTTACCTTTTGTTTACCGAATATCGATGGTTTAACCTTTTCAAGAATATTACGAACATTTCGGTCCTTCTTCACTTTATTCATCAGTGCCTGTTTGTTCACTGTGTTCAGTGGTTGACCATTCGCAAATGCAAGAAGATACGCCTTATCTACATCCGGAATCGAAAGTAAATTCTTTTCAACTTTTTGTGTATTGGCCTTTGCCGCAGATTCTTCTATTTTGCGTTTAGCATTGTTATACAAACGCTGGTAATTTGCGTTGTTGACATACTTGATAACTGGTTTAGCAGTTGTTCCAAATATAGTTTTACCCTGAGCGTTTGCGATTAGTTTAGCTAACTCTCTATCTTTCGAAACCTTTTGTTTGAGTGTATTTATGTTGAGAGTGTTAAGATTCTTACCAACCATATACTTATTCAAGTAAGCCCTGTTAACATTCGCTTGTTTGGCAATGCTATTCAATTTAGATTTCTTTGCACGTTCAGCGTTCAGCTGAGCTTCTTTTTGCTCCTGTTCCTCAGCCTTTCGATTCAGTTCCCTCATACGTTGCGCATTCTTCTGTTCCTGAATCTTGGCACTCTCCTGCTCTTTCACGATACGGCGTTGTTCAGCTTGAGCGTCTTTTCGCTCCTGTTCTGTAGTCGCCCTTTCAGCCTTAGCCTGAGCAGCTGCAATTTCTCGTTCATATGTTTGCTGACTCATGACTCGAGCTTCCTCAAAAATGTCATCGATGTTCTTGACATTTGTGACACGGCTCATGAACGCATTTCTCTGTTGGGGAGTCAGCTTGAGAGTTGCGAGAGAACGCTTGAAAGAATTCTTGGCATTCTTGACAGCCTTTTCTCTCTGTTGAATGTTTATACGACGCTGCTCTTCTTCGAGTTTTGCCTCGTTCTTTTTTAATTGTATGGCTTTCTGCTGCGCTTTCTTTTCAGCCGCATTCTGCTCCTTTTCTATACGAAGCTGTTCAGCTTTGGCGGCTTTTCTCTCTTGTTCAGATGCAGCCTTTTCAGCCTTAGCCTGAGCGGAGGCAATCTCTTGATTGTATCTTTGTTGATTCAATGCTCGAGCCTGGTCAAAAACGTCGTTTATATTGTCAACAGTTCGGATTCTACTGAGATATGAAGCTCTCTCCGATTTGGACAACTTTTTCAGTGTGTTTAAGTCACGAGAAAATGAGGCTTTCGCATTCTTAATAGCCGCCTCCTTCTTAGCCAAAGTCATGCGTCGCTCTTCTTCTTCGAGACGATTCGCATTCCGCTGAGCTTGTATTCTGGCGGCATTCTGTTCTCTTTGAATACGCCTCTGTTCTTCGAGAGCAGCTTTGCGCTCCTCTTCACTCTTCGCCTTTTGAGCACGTGCTTCGGCATTTTGAACTTCTTGTTCATACCTCTTCTGGTCGACAAGCCGGGCGTTTTCAAATATTGTGTCGAGGTTATTAGCCGAACGCACTCTCGACAGGAACATATCAACTTCGGCAGGTGTCAACTTCTTTAAAGTTTTCAAATCCTTCTTGAATTTTGTTTTGAGTACCGTCATTTCATTCTTGGGTCCACCAAATATACCAGCGAAAAGGGATGGTTTTTTATTGATAGGCTTCACAGTGTTATTGGGCTTGACGGTGTTGTTGATAGGCTTCACAGTGTTATTGGGCTTGACGGTGTTGTTGATAGGCTTCACAGTGTTATTGGGCTTGACGGTGTTGTTGGGCTT
>Ga0213860_10000694_pt1 | contig 13501 bp, 11 predicted proteins | sample PICome_3_FD_160118 | JGI IMG/M metagenome (GOLD analysis project Ga0213860, IMG submission 160118) | Coastal seawater microbial communities near Pivers Island, North Carolina, United States - PICO550 | ecosystem: Environmental > Aquatic > Marine > Coastal | place: USA: North Carolina...
GTCCGACTTGCATCCGATCGCGTAGGAGTTCTCCCTTCGAATCACGTGACGCCAATTGGTGGTCTCATCGCAATCGGTCGGCTTCACCCATGCGGAAATAGTGAACGAGGTGGAGACCTTGCCCAAGTCATACCCCGCTGAAGTGGATGGACCGAGGAGATAGGTCGTTGTGGAGGACCCTGTGGTCATCAGCGTGACCGCAAGATCTTCATCGGTGGGACCAGGGCGGAGGCTCTGCGAATTTGGAATCTTGATATCGTCGCACATGTAGGGCGCTGAAGAGCCCGTACACCCGTCCATTTCGAACCTGTATCGTGACTCGTCCCAGGTCGCTCCAGAGATGGTCCCGTTGTTGTTGTAGCCGGACAGGTCAGCGAAGTCGGTTCCGCTACCTCCGTAGGATGTGGTATTGGTGGGATCGAGGTGCAAGCGAACATCGCCGCCCGAACTCGCTTCACTCACGCCTCCGGCGGGGCGCACATCGCTTTTGGTGTCTTCAAGCACCGGATAGGTCCAGCCTTGCAGCGTCTCGATGTAGGCGGTTTGCGCAAGGGCGAACATGAGCAAGGAGAGTGCTGTGGCCTTTACTTTTTGATTGAAAAAAAGCATGCGCTCCCCAAATGTTGCCATTGTCTACCAAAATATAAGTGCATGCCCATTACTACGCGGTATGTGTTTCATTAATGACCTACCTTGAGATGAATATAAGAAATAAGTTCGAAAATTTGTATACCAACTTTTATTGGTGGTCGTCATAGTTTCCTGTCAAGCAAATACGGCATAGCAACACGATATCGAGCGTACAGTAAGGTGGGGGTTTTCATGATATTAAATACAATTTTCAACGAAAATTGCTTAGATACAATGGCAAAGATGGATGATGAATTCATCGACCTTGTTGTCACATCGCCGCCATATGACAATTTGAAGGATTACGATGGGTACACATTTGAGTTTGAGGCAATCGTCAAAGAATTGTACAGGGTGATGAAAAAAGGCGGCATCGTAGTTTGGATTGTCAACGATGCAACCATCAAAGGCAATGAAACGGGAACCTCGTTTAAACAGGCCCTATACTTCAAAGAATGCGGGTTTTTCTTGCATGATACAATGATTTGGTTCAAGCCCAATAGTTTCAACTTTGGTTCAAATTACTGTTACCGTCAGAGTTTTGAATACATGTTCATCTTCAGCAAGGGTAAAGCAAAAACCGTCAACCTCATCAAAGATGTTCCTTCAAAACTCGGTGGTCAAACCGTCAAAGGAGCCCGAAAACATCCGAGTGGAGTTCGGGATGAAGTGCCCGACTTTGTTGTTGATGAATTTAAACGAAGGGATAACGTGTGGTTTGTCAATGTCGGAACAAAAAACCATGGCCACCCAGCAATTTTTCCAGATGAGTTGGCTGGCGACCATATTCTAAGTTGGAGTAATCCAGGCGACATTGTGTATGACCCAATGATGGGTTCGGGTACCGTTGCAAAGATGGCCATCGAACATCGACGTCAATTTATTGGTTCGGAGATCAGCGAAGAATACACCAACAACGCCCTCGATCGAATTCGACCACTTCTCGAGCAACAATCATCGAAACTCACTTTTGATGAAAAATAGAACCACGACAAACAATTGGCAGTAAATTCACTTGTTTATTTTTGATATTGGCAGTTCACTTAAATAAGAACGAAATCGATTCATCATCGAGGAAAATGCCTGCACCAACTCGAAATACGGTCATGCCCCAAGCCATCTTACAATCATCGGTTATGGCGAAACAAGAAGATGAATCTCCAGTCATCATACGCCAAGTTGGTCAAACTGCGGGGAGTGATGATTTTCTTACCCGATTCACAGAAGTCATCATGTTCGGTGGAGCAATGCTTGCGATTTGGACCGGCTTGCTCGGTATTGCGTTTAGCGACGACGCTACAAATTGGAATTACCTCATCCTCTTTATCGGAGGATTTGTTTCTGCAGGAATTGCTTTAGCAATGGTTGAATTTCATGGGAGAAAAAACGAGAATGTACTCATGCCCTCGCAAAATTACATCCTTGGCGTATCGTTCTTTTTCATGGCTGTTGGATTGTTGTGGGGGATTCGATTTATCGCTGGATGGCTCACCTTCGAAGAGCCCCTCGGCACATTCTCCGTATTCGGAACTAAAACTGCACTTGAGGCGGATTGGGTACCTAATGCAAACCTCATTTATGCTCAAACCGCAGGGGCCATCGTCCTTGTTCTTGGGCAAATTCGACTCCTCCACAGGTACTCTGGAGAACTGACCTTCTCATGGACGGTAGCGGCGAGTATTCCTCTTGCCCTCCTCCTTGTCGGTGTAGGGCCGTGGATAGATTATTCCAACAGTGTCGTATCCTATGAATTGGGTTCTGCTATTGTCCTGCTCACATCGTTGGCTATGTGGGTTTCGATTCAGTCGAACAAATCCATCACATTCACGGCGATTGCATCAGTTTGTGGCATCATCCCTATCATTTACGAATTGATGAATGAAAATGCACCTGCGGATGGCGTTGGAGGGGCGTTGTCACTCATGGTGTTCATTATCATCATTCAAGGCTACTTGGCCACAAGTCCGAAGCTGAATCAAAAATTGATGGAACGAACCTCGTTTATTCTGATTGGTTTAGTTGTTCTTGCGATGCTGGTCGCCAACAATTTCGACGCAAACGCCATACTTGGCCCAATTCGAATATCGGACACAGCCTTTGCTGACACGCTCACACTTCCAGTTATTCTTTGGTTTGTCACCTTGGCCGCCTATTTCCCTGCTGTCCATGCGAACAGAGTTCCGGCAATGCCAATTGGTCTAGCTTTTGCTCTTTGGACCCTTAATGGTGATGAAGCCATCTTGCCTTGGATTACAGCGGTTCTTATGGTCGTCTACATGCTGTTCTTTGCTAAAGTCACGAGAAAATGGGTGGCGAATTTCACGGTTTCAGCCCTTTCTATCGCCTATTTGATTTCGGATTTGCTCGGCTACGGCATCGATGCTCCAGAGGTAAATTTAGTCATCGCCATTTCATTGATTGCTATTGCATGGACTGCCCTTCGAATGGAAAAAATAGACATTCAATATGCTCTTCAATCATTGGTTTGCGTGGCCATCACCGATACGATACTCAATTCCGAGTACTGGGTGACTGGTTGGGCCATTACGACATTCCTTCTCTTCGTTGTCTTCGATAAAATGAGGACTGTTGCTGAGGATAATTTCATTGAGAGGAGGAATGCTACACTTTCGCTCATCACAACGATGTTCTTCACCCTCGGCTTCATCTTGACTGGGAAAATGAATATCCCTTACACTGATGACCTTCTTTTCGGCGCATCAATCGAATTTATCCTTCTGGGTGTTCTTGTATATGTCCTCTTTTTTTCAGTTCGAAAGATAGAGTTGGATTTCGGAGAGTTTCTGTATGTTATTCGGAGTTCATCAACATCACAATGGAAGTACAGTTCAGAACTCAATGCTTGGGTGAAACCAGATGGTGATGAAGAAGATGACTTGCCAACGAAATGGGGTGAATTAGCACGATTTTCTCTCAATTTTTCATTGATTTCCATCACTGCGGGATTTGCAACAATCAATACATCGGGGGGCACTGTTTCCATCATCCTACCACTCCTCCTGGCCCTTCCAATCGGTTTACTATTGCATCAGGTTTTGGCCATGGATTCAATTTCCTCATACACGCGGTGCATTGGTGCAATCCATCTCTTTTCCATCGCTCTTTTTAGTGCACCCATGCTCGAAGAGATACAACGTGATGCGAGCGATGCAATCGTGTTTCAATCTGGACTCATGCATGATCTTCTCTTTCTCGCAGCACCCATATTTGTTCACACCCTCATCGTAAAACGAGGGTTGAATGAAGAGGGCCTTAACCGCACTGCAGACAATATGATGATGGGTACGTTGCTGCTCCTCGGCTGTTTTGATGCTTCTGGTGGTTTACTCTTTTTGACGATGTTCGGCTTGGTCGCCTATCAAAGTTTGAAATATCGATTGGGCATTATCACTGTTGCTCCATTCGTCTTTGTCTTCACATTGTCAACTGATGTGTTTGGATTAGATGCAGGTCTTATGGACAGAATTTTTGGCATGTTGGGTAATCATCCATCGTACTATCTTGACGAACGCGTGTTGTGGTTTGGTCGTTTTACCGGTTTGCTAACTTCTGCTTACATGTTGACAGCCTTAGCAATCAGTCTTACTGATGTGAAGGATGAAGAAAGAGAAATCAAAATGCCGTGGGTTATGCCGTTTGTATGGTTTTTATTTGCGATGTGGGCTTCCCTTCCAGATGCCGCTTGGCTTCCGCTCGTTCTCGTCACATTTGCTATGCTCAATGCCTGGTACCGTGGTGAAGTCCACTGGATGACGGGTCTGTCAATCGCCGCCATTGTATCGTGGATCATCGGATTTTCCGATGCTTTGAATACACTCAATGGGGAGATTTTCAGTTTGTCCATGTTCTTTGGTGGCGTTCAAGTTACCGTTCTTGCCTATCTTTCATCAAAGGGGAAATTGACCGTCAACAATCCAACCATTGGAGGAGATAAGGACCATGCAATCACAATGAAACTTAGCACTGAACTTCGGTATATTAGCCTTGGAGCACTGCTCCTGTCATTCGATGCATTCAATGGACTTGGTATGCTCGTTGCAAGCATTTGGGCAACCTTTGATGTTGTGAAAAACGGTGAGAAAATCTCCCTCCTCTTCTTGCCACTTTTGCATGGACTCACCCTTGGAAATGTACTGTATCAGTTCGATGTTGCCAATGAGGGCATGAGGGAAATCCTTGTTGGTGTTCTGCTCGGCTTCGAGGGTATTGTCTTGCTCGGCCTAAGTATCAAAGAAGATACGCTGTACGACTTTGAAATATTTTCTTGGGATTCAAACGATGAATTCTTTGAATTCGTAGAACGGTTGGGTGTTGCAGGTACGCTTTCGGCGATTGTTGGTGTATGGTATGGATTTAGTTCACAAGCCGAACTTGCTTTCATTTTACTCACTGTTCTTCTCGCAAGCCTCGCCATTACAGGCTTTAACGAAAAGTACCACAATGTGCGTTGGCGACGGGCTCTCGGGGTCTATGGCTCCATGCTCTCTGGTTTGATGTTCTATTCCTTGGTCGACAATGATTTGTATGCAAATTTGACCATTGTGGGCTTGGGACTTTTAGCTCTTGGTTATGGTTTCGTTTATCTTCAATTCCGTTCGAGTATTCAACCACTCCTACAACAGCAAATGAATCAACAGGGCTCCATTCCCCAGATGATCGATACCAATGATGAGTCATTCGACGTCGAGGATGAGACTTCGATTGAAGACGATGAAATTGAACCCGTCCTCGCGCCCTCAGGCGAAGACGAATCTGAAGAGGAGTCAACGTCCTCGCAGAAGAAAAATCGTCGGAAGAATTGTTCTAAAGATGGTTGCAGTGCTTTAGCAACTCGAAGCACTGAGTACTGTTTACGACATCAAGAAACGGTGCAATCAACAGCAGTCCAACAAACGTTCTTACCCGAGACGCTCATTGAAACAACACAAGGTTTTGCTCTTCGATTACCACCAGGAACTGCAGACCAAATCATACGTTCAATTGAACTCACGCCTCACGATGGATTCAAACCAGTGCTCGAACTCAATGCCTTTGGAAAATTACAACTTCACTTTGAACCAAAATGAATCAAAGAAATAGTCAACGATTTGTCGATCTTGCTCTAGAAATTCATAAGAATCTGTTTGATGTTGTTCAAATGGTTTGACAGACATCTAAATTTTGTAAACTTCATTTGAGAGTTTGCGTCGTTTTGGTGCATTGTGGTTTGTTTTCGTTTAGAGTTTTTGTAAAATGAGGTCGTTTTTTCTTAAATCTATATAGTTCTCATATTTTATACATAGTTTTATATATTTGTGCCGTTTTAGAGTTTCTGCGGGGTGACGGAAATGACGAATTATATCTGGTCAAATCACTTCAAACGACGCCGCTCATAATCGCATATCTCACTGATGGAGATGTGGTGTAATGGATAGCATGTGAGATTACGAATCTAGCGATCTCTATTCGAATCCAGGCATCTTCACCAGTGGACAGAGCGGTAGCGCTCAACAAAGGAGGAATACAATTGAAAAAGAAAAATACATTTGAAAAATACATACCAAACAAAAAGAAAAAAGAATTTGTTCAAAACAAGAGATTCAAAAATTGGTTTCATTATACTGGAATGTTTCCAGTTTGTGGTTGCATCGTCATCTTTAGCGATGATGGAGCTTCAATTGAAATTCACAATTTTGGTATCTTTGAGGAATTGGATAGAGGCAAAGGTTACGGACAAACGATGGTGCAGAACATCAGGCATACATTTCCCAATGCTTTCATTTGGGCGAGGACATGGACGCATTCAAGGGGTTTCTGGCAAACGATGAAAGATAGGGGGTATATTGATGAAATTGCAAATTCATACGATTGGCCTTGCTTTGATATGACATGTGAAGCATGCCACCCAAATATGCCTTCAAAATTTGCCAGAATTCTCATTCCGGCAACAAACCAGTTGAAGGAGGTGGTAGCATGAGCGGAAATGGCATAGATTTCGATGCGAATTTCGAACATCCAGAACATCTCCTGTCCATCTTTGCCTTCTACAACAAAGAGCATATTGAACAGGGAACACCATGGACAATTTGGCCTGAATGGGAACTCTGCTTAACAACGATGGGAGAGGAATTTCATTCTTCTCCACTTGAAAGCCCCTTGGTTGATATCGCTGCAGAAGCACAGTACTGGTTAGCACTGATGGAATTCATCCATGAACATCCTGCTATCAGTTTTGACGGATACACCATATTCATCAAAGGCCAACATGGAAACACGTTCAGTTTCGACTTCTGTCTGAGTGCACAAGCATTTACTGAGGCAAAGAAATTAGATGAATTCTTGGCGACAAGAAATCACAATCCTGTCAAGTATGATTTTGAATTCAAAGACCCGTTTAGGGAATGGACACAATGCATTACTCATTCGAGGGGAGAAATGTGGATTTGCCCTGAACATGTACCAAACTATGGTGGAAAATCGACTGAATTTACCTACAAGGACAGTTTTTGTTTCATGTGGGATGACCAGTGCTTTCCTGCTTTCATCAAAGGACTCATCCACCTTTGCATCGATGACACTACAATTTGGGAAGATCAATTTGAACACGCAAGAGCCAATGCGAATGCGATAAAACAAGACATGGAACAATGGCCTTTCGGCAGGCCAGAAGATGCCGAATATCAATGAGGTGAAAAAATGAAAAATACAGAAAAAATAACACAAGAACTGCTGTTGCTTTTGCTTGTATATCTGAAAATTCAGATTGCAGCAGAGAGCATGAGGCTTGAAGAATTGCAACACTGGGCAGATATTCCTTGTCCCTGCCCAGCATGTGAAGACGATGTTGAAAAGGTTGAAACCGATGACAAAAAGACATCGTTTTCTCAAGAATTTAAGGAGGAATGGGAATGAGTTTGGTATGGAAGCCAAACCCATCAGCACCACTTTGGTTTGGTGAAAAAGAGGTTTTTTTCAACGACCTTGCCATTGAGCATCTTCATCAAATTGGACCATCATGTGTACCGACGACATTGTCGATGATTGCCAACGCCTTTGGGCAAAAGATAAGCATTCAAGACATGAAGGCGATGATCAATACGCAAGCACCAGAAACTTGGTCGAAAGCGCTTGAATCGTGTGGCCTAAAATTAGCCTATTGCAACATCGACCAAAGGCCGCTTGAATATTATATTGAGGAACTGAAGGAATTGAACGATTTGTTCTTTCTCTCGTTCTATTCACACCCATTACCAGCCGAACCTGATGATAATGGGAAATTATGTACGGCCCATATTGTCACAATGTATCAAGATTCAATCATCGATACTGCAATCAAACAAGGCGTCTTTGAAGCTGACGAGTATCCAAGGTCTCATCTGAGGACAAAGAGAATCTTCAGGGTGGTTCCAATCGACCACGAAAGGGGGCTCTGAGGTGATGACAATGGAAAATTCAAAACTCAATTTTGAACAGATGTACACCCTGTTTTGCATGTACAACCTTGGAAAAGGTTCCGGTGATGCATGGAATTCATGGCCACAGTACGAACTCATGGATTCGCAATTACCCGAATCAATGCATTACTGGGAAACGATGTCAGAAGATGAAAAGAAAATTGGGGCTGCATGGCAATCGCTCTTCAAAATCATCAATGAAAACAAGAACGTGAACATCAGTGGTAACACCATCTACATCACTGGTGGATTCGGACATCAATTCTCTGCTTATATCGATATGAAGAACGAAACATGGAGGGCTTCGAGTGTTGTTGGACCAAAAGAAACGATTACACACAACCTTGGTTCATTTTGGACTTGGCCAAAACATCTGAAATTTGGTGACACCATTGCACAACTTGAAGCCGACCCTTGGATTGAAACAAAAACCTTCGTTGGTCCGTTTCCAATGAGAATTCTCAAACTCATCAACGCTTGCGTCGATGATGAAGAAATTTGGAACCATGCTTACAAAGCACATCTAAGGGATTACAAATACAAACTTTGGAGAATTCTTGAATTTACGAACGGAATTCCAGAAGACTACACTGCTGATATGGCCATTCCACCTGCTGAATTTTCAGCATGGACAATTGCCCAACTCGAGAAAGCAAAGTCGATGACTGAACTCGAATCGATGACGCCAGTATCCGATGCTGAGCACGGAGGTGAGGAGTAAAACGTGAGGGGATATGGTGTAATGGATAGCATCTGGGGCTTCGGATCCCAGGATTCCGGTTCGAATCCGGATATCCTCGCCACGTTGTACTGAGGTGAATATGATGATTCTAAAAAATAAATACTCAATTGATATTTTTGACCCACCGCAGGTGGATAGGCCTTTGATAGTGTACCACCCTGGGCCACATAGAAATTACAAGGCCTCTTGGTCAGTGATGGAAGAAATGGGCAAGCCATTTGCCTTAATTTGTGATGATACATTCCCGTGGTATCCCGATGATGAATACGAGCCCCTTACGGACATGGTCGGGTTTGAAATCTTCACAAGAATAGACACTCCGCTCATCGGTGGAAGGGCATACAGGAGGCATTGGGTAGGCTACGAACATGTGATGGTGCAAAGGCAAATCGATGCGAGAAAGGGCATTCACGACCTTCCATTTTGTGACATCATGTATCTAGATTTCTTTGATATCTTTTGTTCAAACTCTTTTGATTGGAGCAAAGAAATCACACTACAAGAAAGGCAACTCAAGGAGGTTGAAATCCTTTCCAACCATATCATTGATGGTGGATTGTTGTTTGTTGATAAGAAAAATGAATGGAACGGAAAGGGCCTTCCTAAAAAAAGGACGAGGTTGGAAAATGGTGTTGAAATTGAATACAAGGGAACGATTGAATGGCTCTCTACATCACTGGATGAAAACATGCACATTGAAACTGAAGTGTATGTTATTCATTCAAAAAAATCATTTGAAGAACCGTTTGAATTTCTTTCAAAGTGTATTTTGGAAAGGAGGTTGCCGGTGGAGAATCTGATATTGAAATTCAACGATATCCCAAAATCGCCCCCCCCACATTATACAATAAGTCAGTATTGTGAAAGGTGGTTCTTGCATATAGACCTCCCGGGCGTCTTTTCGGCTCCGACAATTCCAATTTCAAATCAAAAGACTTGGAAGAGGATGTCTGCTTACAATGCGTGGTTGAAATCGTTGATCGAGAAAAAAGACCAGCTTAGGCCACCAAACATAACCAAAGAAGCCTTCCACTTCAATGGCATCGATGTCACCATTGTCAAAGGTGATATCTTTGACCACACTGATTGGTTGGTTGGAAAAAATGCTGCTATCGTAGCGAGAAAGAAATTCATAACCCAACTTATCGAATTGAGATGGGAACTTGGAGAACATTCGATAGCATTGCAAAGGGACTGGTCAAACAGATTGAGAATCCCTCAACTCAAATGGTCTGGCCACGATGCAACGCCTTACCTCACAAAAGAAATTCTTGAGAAATCAAACCATCATACGGTTGCAACAGTTGCTCATGGTCTTGCAACCATCGAAGAAATCAAGGCTTCACTCGAGAGGTACGTCGGCCCGGTCAAGCACCTCATCGTCTTCGCCATTGACGAGGACGATTATACAGTGAAGTGAGTCGGATTTTGCCCTCATACAAAAGCCCGTTCAAACAAAACGACATCATCTCTTTCGATTGAGTTCAACGGTTGTCGATGCTCAAAGGGCGGCTTTGAAGGCTTCAATTACCGAAGGATTGAGTTTCTCCCAAGGGAATGTTTGGCCATTTGGTTGGCGACCAAAGTGACCACCTGCAGCGGTGATGCCGTAAATCGGTGCAGCCAAGCCAAGGTCTCGAATGATGTGACCGGGCTTGAATGAAAAATGTGCATCGACGAGGTCGGCGATGGCCTCATCGGAGAGGTTTCCAGTTCCAAACGTATCCACACGTATGCTCACTGGGTCAGCCACTCCAATAGCGTAAGCGAGTTGAATTTCGCATTCCTTGGACAAGCCAGAGGCGACGACATGTTTTGCAGCCCAGCGAGCAGCATATGCAGCAGAGCGGTCAACTTTGGTTGGATCCTTACCGGAGAAGGCCCCGCCGCCGTGGCGACCACGGCCACCGTATGTATCAACGATGATTTTTCGACCGGTCAAACCGGCATCGGCGTACGGACCACCTGGGTCTGCGAACCGTCCTGTTGAATTGACGTGGATGGTGGTTTTTTCATCTATCATGAGTGATGCTGGAACAACAGGTTGAATCACATGCTCGATAATTTGTTGGCGAATCCAAGCCTGTTCGGCCTCTTCCGAACCATGCTCAGCGATCATGTCCTTGTGCTGTACAGCGATGACGACATTGTCCGCATACAATGGCTGACCGTCACTTCCATGCATGAGTGTGACTTGTGATTTTGCATCAGGTCGAGCCCACGGAAGTGTGCCATCGAGTCCGAGTTTGCTAACTCGGCGTGTGAGAGCTTGAGAAAGTGCAATCGCTAAAGGCATCCAACGGCCTTGATGTTCAGGGTACGCTTCTGTCTCATCGCATGCATAACCAAACATGAGTCCTTGGTCACCTGCGCCTTGGTCATCAATGGATTGAACGACGCCACGGTTGATGTGGGCGGATTGAGAGGTAATGAGTTCAGTGACTTCGCACAATTCTTCTGATGTTGCGTCCATACCGATACCATGTGAAGTATAACCAATAGCAGCAGCAGTCTTTCGGGCGATACCGATGTAATCGGGCGGCGAAACGCCAGCAGCGAGTTTGACTTCACCAGCGAGAACGATATGTGAGCGGTCCTCTCTTCCTTTCACCAGCGTTTCGACAGCCACCTTGGCTTTCGGGTCAAGTGCGAGACATGCATCAACGATAGCATCGGAAATAGCATCGCATAATTTGTCTGGGTGGCCTGCAGCAACGGATTCTGAAGTAAACAACCACTCTTGCGCCATAGCGAGGCCTCACAACTCCTCTATTCAACATTTATCGTTTTCATCTTCAACGATTTCAGGCTGAAATCAATCATGGGCGGGTTGGTACAATCCGGCTTGAAATCTGTCTCAAGTCCCGACTGTGTAGTCGTCCAAATACGCAAGTTGGGCGTCAGTGAGCACATCGATGCTGAGGCCGAGTGTGCTAAGTTTGGTGGTCGCCAAGTCTTGATCTTGTTCTGTGGTGATATCATACACTTCCTTACCCATGGAACCACCTTCTTTGGCCAAGCGGCAGAGTGAAAGGAACTGGTTTGCAAACGACATATCCATGACTTCAGATGGATGGCCTTCAGCTGCAGCGAGATTCACCAATCGGCCGCGCGCCAAGAGGAAAATCCGTCGTCCATCTGCCATCAAAAATTCTTCATTATCTTGGCGAATCGTTCGCACGGATTGGGCTTGGGCTTCGAGGTCTGTGATCTTGATTTCACAATCATAGTGCCCTGTGTTACAGACGATGGCACCATCTTTCATGGTCTCAAAGTGACGACCGACAATCACATCTTCCATTCCGGTAGCCGTGCAGAAAATATCACCGAGTTTTGCAGCCTCATCCATAGGCATGACGCGATAACCTTCCATCACTGCTCGAAGTGCAGGAAGCGGGTCAACCTCGGTGATGATGACATTTGCACCCATGCCTCTGGCACGCATAGCAAGTCCACTGCCGCAATGACCGAAACCAGCGACGACGAAGGTTTTTCCAGCAAGAAGGACACTGGTGGCTCGCAAAATACCGTCAATCGTGGATTGACCTGTGCCGTAAACATTGTCGAAATCCCACTTGGTCACAGCGTCGTTGACCGCGATGACAGGGTAGCGCAAGTCGCCAGCAGCGGCCATGGCTCGAAGACGGTGGACACCGGTTGTGGTTTCTTCAGTACCTCCGATGACACCTTCTGCGTATTCGGATTTCTCGCCGTGAACTCGCACGATGAGGTCAGCACCGTCATCAAGCGTAAGGGTCGGCTTGAATTCCAAAGTCTTGTCAATGCACCAATAGAAGTCCTCGGTGGATTGGCCATGCCAAGCATGGACAGAGTAGCCTTCGCTTGCTAACCATGCAGCAACTTCATCATTTGTGGAGAGAGGATTACAACCTGACCATGAGATTTCAGCCCCTGCTGCACCGATAGCCTCGATGAGTACAGCTGTTTCTTTTGTCACGTGCAGACATCCTGCCACCCTCATGCCAGCAAGTGGTTTCGTACGTTCAGCCTCTTCCTTTAGTTTGGCGAGCACTGGCATTCGGGAACGAGCCCAATCGACCAATAGAGAGCCGTTTTCTGCCAATCCTATATCTCGAACGGTGTAGTTTTCACCTTTGTCCAATCCTTCCATGAGCCGCCGACTTGCTCGCCCCTCTTGAAGTCTGCCGTATGCCCCGAAGTTAATTTTTCATAGCGTTGCAAAGATTCTCGTCGAGCAATCGACAACGAAATCAACGGTATGCGTGGAAGGACATTCGGCCTTGATTCATGGTTTGGAGGAAGGAGCCTCTTTTCTCAAACAAACCCTTGATCGATGACAAATATCGTACTGGTCGTGCGTATCGCAACCACGGTCGCTTCGGGTAGACGACTTCGACACGTGAAAATCCGAGGTCTTTGAGCATACCACGCATGGCAGCGACGTTCGGTGCCCAGTAGTTGGTGTCGTCCTTGTTGTAGGAATCGCCTGGATAGTAGACCATCGAGGGTTTCCAACGATGCAAGTCATCCATTTGCGTTTCAATGATGAGCAATTCATCACAAACAGATGCTGCAGTGCGAAGACCTCGCATGGGGTCCTGTAGATGATACAACACACCGAGGAACATCACGACATCAAAGGTACCAACGGCCTCAGGCGTGATGTCCATGGCATCGATATCGAGTGATTCGA
>Ga0213860_10000696_pt1 | contig 13477 bp, 18 predicted proteins | sample PICome_3_FD_160118 | JGI IMG/M metagenome (GOLD analysis project Ga0213860, IMG submission 160118) | Coastal seawater microbial communities near Pivers Island, North Carolina, United States - PICO550 | ecosystem: Environmental > Aquatic > Marine > Coastal | place: USA: North Carolina...
GGGTGGGTTATCGTATTAACGGAATTGTGCTGGATAAAAGAGAGGAAGACTTGGAAACTTACCGCGTCACTTCTTGGACTCCGCACGAAATATCAATAGTATCCATACCCGCCGATAATAGCGGTTCGGGAGTTGGGCGTTCGTTTGAAGATGAGGAACCAAAAATGACTACTGAAGAGAAAAAGCCAGAAATTAACATTAAAGAGATTCAAGAATCAGCACGCAAAAAAGAAGTTGAGCGAATCAAACAGATCACCGCTTTTGGTCGCAAGTTTGAAAGTAGCGAACTAGCAGAAAAAGCAATTAATGAGGGTATGGAAGTTGCGGATTTTCAGCGCAAGCTTTTGGATGACCTATCCGAGCGTGGTTCGCAGCAAGTTAAAAAAGCTGAAGGGCCAGAAGTCGGCATGACTCCAAAAGAGACCAAGCAATACTCTTTTTGTAGAGCACTAGCCGCGTTATCTAATCCACAAGATAAGCGACTACAAGAGGCGGCAGCGTTTGAGTTTGAATGCTCTCGTGCGGCGGCTGAGAAATACAAAAAAGATCCACAAGGTCTGATGATTCCTTACGATGTGCTTGCTCAACGGGATTTAACAGTAGGCACCGCTACGGCTGGTGGTAACACGGTTAGTACGGATCTACTTGCCAGTTCATTTATTGATGCTTTGAGAAACCGCACGGTAGTAGTTCAAAAAGCTACAGTAATGAATGGCTTGGTCGGTAACATTGCGATTCCACGACAGAGCGCACAAGCGGCGCCAAGTGCGTATTGGGTTGCGGAGAATGCGACGACAAACGAAGGGCAACCAGCTTTCGATCAGGTGACGTTAAGCCCTGAAACTCTTGGCGGTTATACTGATTTTTCTCGCAAGCTATTCCTACAGAGTTCTATGGATATTGAAGCCTTTGTAAGAAATGAACTAGCTAAAATCCTTGCGATTGAACTAGACCGAGTTTGTATTGAAGGATCAGGCAGCGGCAACGAACCGGCGGGTATTTTGAATATTGCCGGTATTGGTGATGTCGCTGGAGGTACTAACGGCGCGGCGCCAACCTGGGATAACATTATTGATCTAGAAACCGCAGTAGCTCAAGACAATGCGGATGTGGGATCACTGATGTATCTAACCAACGCCAAGGCACGCGGCAAGCTTAAAAAGACTCGCATCGAATCGGGCTCACCTGAAATGGTCTGGCCTAACAACAGCGCATTGATCAACGGTTACGAAACAATGATAACTAACAACGTCCCAAGCGATCTAACAAAAGGTTCTGGAACTGCGTTAAGTGCTATTTTGTTTGGTAACTTTGCGGACTTGATGGTAGGCTTCTGGTCCGGACTTGATATCCTGGTTGACCCTTACACGGCCTCAACTTCTGGTACTGTTCGAGTTGTTGCTATGCAAGATTGTGATATTGCGGTCAGACATGCTGAGAGTTTCGCAGCAATGAAAGACGCTATTACCACATAGTAAAATAGGGGCGTGAAAGCGCCCCACTCTTTTGGGGGTGTTATGAAAGTTAAATTTTTGAAAGGTCATGTTGTTAGAGGTAGTGGCGGCGCTAGAGTTGCGGCGTATTGTGTCGGCGATGTCGCTGAAGTTACTCAACAGCTTGGCAAAACTTTGTTAGAAATGGAAAAAGCCGTTGAAGTTAAAGAAGCAAAAAAGCCGGAGCTGAAAAAGAAAGATGTTTAACGAAGACATCAGCGCCTTTTTTGATACAAACGAATTTGCCGACGTAGCAGAAAAGAGCGACGGCACCGAGGTATCAGGTATTTTGGATATAGAGCCCGTACAAACAGGGGATTTTATATCTAACGAACCTACTTTTTTGATTCCACACACTAGCGCGTCCTTGTTGCCTCGCGATACTGCGGTAACTATCAAAAACGTGTCGTATGTTGTTGCCAATGTCGTGCGAGACGATGAAGCGTTGATTAAATTGGTGTTGAGAAATGCATAAAGCAGAACAGATACTAGTACAAGTGGAAACGCTTTTAAATCAGATAAGCAGCTTGAATGTAGAGCGCTCTATGTTTTACCCGATTGAATCCGACCAGCTACCGCGTGTTGTTATTAGTTTTGGTGGTGATACTGTCGTAAATAATTCGACTAATACCACCGTAGACAGCAGTTTAACGCTAGAATTAAAGGTGTTTGTTGATGAGTCTGGCGGTGATTTTGAAACGGAATTAGCGCGCCATCGAACAGACATTAACGTGAAATTATTAACAGATTATACGTTAGGGCTTGGTTTTATCATTGATATTGACGAAGGTAACGCAGCGCCGCCGGAGATTATCGAGGGTGAAAAACCGAGAGCAATGCAAGTTTTAACGTATAACGTTTTATACCGCAGAAATCGAATTAATCCAGAACTTTAGAGGGCTAGACCATGGGCTTAACACGGCGTGAAGTCATTGCAGCAAAAGTAGAATCAACATATAAGACCGAGAACGCACCAAGCGCCACCGATGCGGTTTATGTTATCAACCCAACTTACGGATCAGAGGCCAACATGATTGAAAGGTCCGCAGGGGTTAAAGAAACCATTGCACCCTTCCAGGATATTTTTGGCGGACGATTAACTACGCTTTCTTTTGACGTTGAGTTGAAGCATTCAGGAACAGTAGACACCGCGCCAGATATTGGTGTCTTGCTTCGTGGTTGCGGTTTTGGTGAGACTATCAACGCCTCTACTAGCGTTGTATATGAGCCGGTTTCTACCAGCTTTGATAGTTTGACGATTTACTACTACCAAGATGGCAAGCTTAAAAAGCTGCTCGGTGCTCGTGGTTCGGTTAGTTTTTCAGGTTCGGCGGGTAACCTCTTGATAGCGAGTTTTACTTTTAGCGGCCATGACGGTGGGATCACTGATAGCGCGATTATTTCGCCAACATACGAAAGCACCGTACCCCCTGCTATGCTTTCGGCCGATTTTAACTGGGCTGGTGAGGGCGTTGGTAACTTGTCGCTTGAAAACTTTTCGCTAGATGTTGGTGTTGGTCTGAGTAAACCGAAAGACATTAACACCGCAAACGGCTACGGCGAATTGTTGCCAACCACTCGTAAAATCACCGGCACATTTGACCCGCTAGACGTGCTCGACGCGACTATTGATTTTTATCAGCAGTGGGAAGGTGGGACATTAGGCGCTTTGACTATGAATATAGGAACGCCGGGTGGTAACAATGTGCAGTTTGATTGCCCCAAAGCATATATAACGGGAATAACCGAGGGCGATAGAGAAGGTCAAAGAATGCTTGAAATAAGTTATTCAGCAGTTGAAAACACTTCGAACGGCGATGATGATTTAACTATAACGTTTAGCTAAAAGGAAAAATGGATGGCTATTAAATTAATTAGTGGTTTAACAGGTGAATGGTACGAGCCAGAACAAGAAGGCGAAGACAAATCAAGATTTAAGATCGAGCCGTTAACAGGTTTACAGTATCATGAGCTAATAGGGCACATTAATGATAGTGGTAAGCTCGATACCGATGGCGTTAAAAAGTGTTTGCGATACGGTTTAAAAGATTGGGATAACGTCGGCACAGAAAACCCATTTTCTGTTGAGGTGGCAATCAGAAGCCTACCGGCAAAATACTTGCTCTTGATTAGTTCGCGCATTTTCGAGGTATCATCATTCGATGGTGAAATGGAAAAAAACTTAGAATCACAATCGAAGTAAGTAGGAATAAAAACCTATTCGATTGTGATAGATGCACCAAAAAACATTGTGACAAAGACAGGAAAAGGCCCGGCTCTATCGGGCCTAGTGATTTTCCGATTTACAGCATAGAAGGTGAAGATTATTACACTTGCCTTCTACCAATGGTGGAGCGGGATTCATGTTATCTTATAAGCTTGTATAACCATTATGAAAAAGGCCAGTTGTTACTTTCTGGCGGCGTAGCGGATCAGCCAAACGTGTACTTAGAATCCATGACTAAAATCGGTGATATAGTCAATGCCTCAAAATCTTAAATTTGTTGTTAGTGCGGTGAACGAAACCGAAAAGGTTTTTTCTGATGTCGGTAAAGCCGTCAAAAAGATAGACAAGCAAAGTGCGGGCATGTCTAAGTCGCTCAAGATGGCTGGCTCAGTCGCGAAAACCGCAGGGCTTGCGATTGTGTCGGGCCTTGCTACCGCAGGCACGACGCTTGTTGCCACAACGTTGGCAGCACAAGAAGCAGCGGCAGAGATAGACAACTTATCACGGATTGCTGGCGTCACTTCTAGCGAGTTTCAAACGCTAACATATGCCGCGCTCGATTATGGTATTGCGCAGGATAAAGTTAGTGACATTCTGAAGGATGTTAACGACAAGGTTGGCGACTTTTTATCAACTGGCGCCGGACCTATGCAAGATTTTTTCACCAACATTGCTCCACAAGTTGGCGTCACGGCTGAGAATTTTGCAAAGCTCAGTTCAAAAGATGCGTTACAGCTCTACATATCTTCGCTAGAAAAAGCCAATCTTTCACAATCCGAAATGACCTTCTATATGGAAGCCATAGCGAGTGATTCCACCGCGCTAATCCCTCTATTTAAAGAAGGCGGCAAGGCCATTGCTGAGCAAGCAGCGGAGGCGGAAAAGCTCGGAATCATATTGAGCGATACCGACGTGGCTTTACTTGATGCCGCTAACGATGCCACGGAAAAAGCGAAGATTGGCTTTAGTGCATTGGGCCAACAAATTGGCGTCAAGTTTTCGCCGCTAATCTCTGATTTATCAGATAGATTTTTCGGTGTTGCTGCAGAGGCTGGCGGTTTTGGTGAGATTGCAACTAAGGTGTTTAACGCTGTTATCAAAGCGGCTGGATTCCTTGCTAATGCCATTGGCGGTATCGGGTTGATATTTGACGGCCTTAAACTTGCCGTTGTTTCTTTTCTTGAGTTCGCCTATACAAATTTAGCTAAATTTGAAAAAAGCATTGTAAGCCTTATCAATAAGATACCAGGCGTATCTATTTCAGTAGTAGGCGTTTACGAAAATATCGCCGGGAATTTAGGCCGCATCAAAGAAGATATTAAGTCAGATATAAATGAATTTTTAGCAGCTCCACCCCCTAGCGAAGCATTAGAAGTATGGTCGGAAACGGTCACAAGAAAGTATAGAGAGACCGCCGAGCAGTTAGCAGAAATTAAAAACGAGGCTATCCAGGCTGATGCGGAGACCAGTCAGCAGGCACAAGAGACTATCCGCGAACAGCGAGAAATGTCCAAGGAGGAGGAGATACAAAGCGAGCTTGAAAAAAATGGAGTAATGGCTCAGCATATCCAGCAAAGGATAAATTTAGAAAAGGCCAGTGAGCTAGAAAAATCGCGTTTTTTAATTGAGAATTCGGCTAACGTTTTCAAAGCTTTTAGCGGCCAATCTAGAAAAGTTTTTGAAATGCAAAAGGCGCTTTCTATTTCCGAAACTTTGATTTCTACTTACCAAAGCGCAACTAGTGCATATAAGGCCATGGCTGGTATTCCCGTTGTTGGCCCTGCGCTGGGTGTTGCAGCCGCAGCCGCAGCAATAGCAGCAGGGAAAGCCAACGTCGACCAGATACGATCACAAAAATTCAGTGGACAGGCTCACGATGGGTTAGCCATGGTGCCAAACACGGGCACATATTTACTAGAAAAAGGTGAACGGGTTGTTAAGAAAGAAGACAACAAAAAGCTTTCTCAGGCGTTGGACCAAGGCATGGGGGGAGATGTTAGCGTAACCTTCGAGATTAAAGCAATGGATACGCAATCAGCTACTGATGTGATTTTACGTAATGAAAATGTGATTGTATCAGTCATTCAAGAAGCTTTCGAGAAGCGCGGCGTTAGAGGGCCCCTAGGATAATGGCGGGAACACTAAATTTAGCAGACTACCCCATTAAAAGTTTTGAGATTATATCCGATCAGCCTAGCGTTGTTTCAGTCTCGCAAAGCGGTGTGCATTACTCTAGAAATGTAGGCGCGCACTTGTGGAAATTAAAAATAGAAACTGACATGATGGCGCGGTTGCAATACCAAGCGCTATGGGCATTTTTGATTAGTCAAAACGGAAGGCTTGAAAATTTCGAGGTAACTTTACCTGTCCACGGTCAGTCACTAGGTACAGTTACTGGAACCGTCACAGTCTCATCATGGACCGATGACAATACTGTAATCTTAACTAACGTTGGCGGTGGTTCGACTTTAAAAGCGGGCGACATGTTTCAATTCGCAGACCATACGAAGGTTTACATGTGCACCGCAGACACCTCCGAGTCTGGCGGCGATATGACTGTTAACCTGATGCCGTCCGCAAGAACTCAATCAGTCACAGGAACTTTGTTAGATTTTACACCTAGTTTTACAGTGGTTTTGGATGATTCTGAAATCTCCATAAAGAGAGATACTTACACCTCCTCGCTCAAGATTACATGCATGGAGGCGTTAACGTAATTATGGTTAAACAATATCGGAATATTGAATCCATACCACAAGATAAATCAACCTATTTTTATTTAGTATCGCTTGACGTCCCTATTGATAATAACGGTAATTCCACTACTGTGCATATGACCAACGCTTATAGAGATATCGCGGTTAATTTGCTAGGTACAGGTTATCCGGATACGGTTTTTTTAAGGTTAGGACATTTATTATCAATCGGAAAAATAACTGAAGATTTAAACGTAAATACAAGCGGAACCACCATAACCCTAGCCGGTGCTGATCAGACTTTTATCAGTTCTTATTTAAGTTATCCGGGATTCTCTCATAAAGTTACAATTCGCATCGGTCGCATCTATTCGGCCGATAGTTCATTACACGACATTACTATAATTTTCAGCGGTTTTATTGATTCCTATTCAATATCCGAAGACTCAAGCAGCGGCACAAGTACTCTATCTTTGAAAGCCACCAATCAATTTTCTGTTTTTAATCGCCAGTCTGGCCGCCGTCTTAATGATGACGACCAACAGAGTCTATATCCAGACGATCGCGGGTTAATGTACACGGGCGAACTTATCGATGATTTAAGGTGGGGTGAATCGGATGTCTAAAACCCCTAGTATACAAGAGTCGCTGAGAAGGATTAGCGCAAGAGTTGACGAGCTTCACACTGCTAACTTAACGACAAACCAAACTATCGCAGATGAGTACTCGGATAGTGATTATGCTGAACCCGATTTTGATGAGTCTATCCAGTCGTTTGATGAGAAGAAAAATAACCAAAGTACCAACATAAAAAAGTTACCTGTGGTCTATGGTACTGCGTTTGTTAGAGGCACTAGAGTTTTTGCGGGTGTTAGCGGTACTAGTCGTGAATATTTATATTTGGCGGTTGCTTTTTGCGAAGGGCCGATCAATGGTTTTAAAAATATCTACGTAGACGGAACTAACATAACCGATTCTAAGTTTTCAGGGTTGGTAAGTTATACCACATATGAAGGCTATACGTGGCAATCTGCGGATAACGATTTAATTAATAACTTTGCGTCTATTGGTTATGGCTCATTTCATAAGTTGACTGGTATAGCATATGTTGTTTGTCGTTTTACATACGACGAGGACGTCTTTTCAAGCTTCCCAAACCTCACAGCAGAGGTAGAAGGTAAGCTAGTTAAGCAATCGCTATGGGGGGGCGCAGGTCCTCTTGATTTTTTAAAAACTCCAGCGGATGTCTTAGCGGACTACATGACCAACCCAATCTACGGCGCCGGTATCGATCGGGGGCATCTAGCCTGGATGGACTCTCTAGAGTACAACACAGTCGCCGACCAAAGTATTGTTGATAATTTAACAGATAACAACTATATACAAAAATATGAAGTCAACGCAGTTTTAGACACTTCCAAAACTTTACTATACAACATAAAGCAAATATTGATAAGTTGTTTTGGTAGTCTGATATATCAGAGCGGCTGGTATTGGCTGGTTCCAGGCGAGCAGCAAAACTACAATTACGCTACATTAACACAAAAAAGCATAATAAACGGATCAATAAAAATAGGTTATCCATCAAGGCGAAACCGTTTTAACAAGATAAAAGCGACCTTTATAAATTCTAGAAAAGATTATAAACCGTGGGTTTATACCGAAGAGGTCTCGCAGTATTTAGACATTGACCAAGACATTGACAATACAAAAGAGATCACAGTTAAACACGATAATAACCCTTACAGAGTACAGCAATGGGCACAAATGTACTTGAAGAAATCGCGCCAAGGTTTAACTTTTGAATGCGAGCTTGAACCTAACTGGGCTTATGCGACTATTGGTAATGTTTATTTAGTTACTCACCCAACGCCGGGTTGGATTTCTAAGCCTTTTACGTTAACTAAACTAACTGTTAATAACTCTTTTCGAGTTTATGGGGTATTTGTTGAGTACAACTCAAGCACATACAGCGCAGAAACGCCAGGAGTTGAAACCGCTTTACCTGATACGCTTCTGCCTGATCCTTTTAACGTATCACCCCCAACAATAACTGGCGCAAGCTCAGGGACGGCCGATCTATTGCAAAGCGGCGATGGCTCTATCATATCTAGAATAAAATTAACTTGGACCGCTCCTAGTGATGCGTTCGTTAGTCATTATGAAATCCAATTCAAACTTAAAAGTGAAACGTTCTGGGTTACGGCACCCCCAGCCATAGGTATAGCTAACACCGAAACTTATATAACCGGCGTGAGCGACGGAATTAATTACGATATTCGCATAAGATCAGTTAATACAATGCGGCAAAAATCAATCTGGGCAACTACTTCTCATTTTGTTGTAGGTAAAACTGAACCGCCAAACGACGTTGCGACATTTACAGTTGAAGAGCAGGCTGATAGAACAAGAGTGTTTGAGTGGACCATGAGCACAATACCTCTTGATTTGGCAGGGTATATAATAAAATACCACGCCACGGCGGGAACTGCTTGGTCTAGTATGACTGACATGCACTATGGCTTACATACAGTAAGCCCGTGGGAAAATAATCTGTTAACGGCTGGAACGTATGATTTTGCAATAAAAGCGGTTGATACCAGCGGTAATGAAAGCGTTAACGAACGTAGAGTTAGAGCAACAATATCAGCGCCAAGAGAAGGGGCCGCGTTCGCGAATATCCGTTGTCATGTTGAAGGTTGGCCGGGCACTATATCCGGCGCTACTATTGACGGCTCTAGATTAGTAGCAGACTTAAGCCAAACTTGGAGCAGCTTAACGACTTGGGACGCTTACGACACTTGGAGCGGTTCCGGTTCTAGTAATATTGTTTACACTCACACGGCTTTTAATCTTGGTACAAGTAAAACTTTTACTTTAGAAGCTAATACTACTTACTCGGGCGACTCCGTTACAACTGAAGAAAGGCACAGTACAGACGGCGTAAGCTATTCAAGTTATGCTACTATAAACACAAGTACGCAGATCACAGCGCAGTATTTACAAGTAAGAATCACAGTAACGAAAGCAAGCGGCGAAGCTGCTTATATAGATCAATATACGGTATTTTTGAAGGCGGTTTAATTATGGTTTGGCCCACTGATGACTTAACTACAGCACATTTAGATTCAAGCACAGATGACCCAGGGTTGGCGCGTGCGGAATTAAAAGCAGCGGTTGATAAGATCAAATCTATACTTGCTGAAGTACCTAGCGGCTCTACGGTCTGGCATAGTTCTAATGATGGTCCGGGTGGTACGCCGTCACTTGATGCCGCAACGCTTGGTGGATCAGGTAAAGATAGCGCTTATCATTTAAATTTATCTAACGCCACTGGCACACTTGCAGCCTCAAAAGTATATGATGGGCCAGGTTCGGGGCTCGATGCTGATCAGCTTGATAATCAAGATGGCTCGTATTATCGAGATCTGGGCAACGCTACCGGCACTCTTTCAATGAGTCGCATAGCTAACAACTCAATAACCGCTTCAAAAATCGCAGCTAACGAAGTGAAAACCAGCGAGCTTTCAACATTGCAAGAAGAAACGTCTTCCGCAGCTTCTAGAAGCTACGTTATTCTATCAAGCGGTGAATATGGCTTTATCCCGCAAGTAAAAACAGCGAATAACACAACCACGGCGCAACTTGAAGCGGTTGTTGGTTTTCGCGGTAGTGTTGCGGCTACGTGTACCACTTCCTACACTACAAGGATGGTGCTTTTCGGTGTAACCTCAATTACTGCAATAACTGCTAGAATTAGATACGTAACATCATCGCCGCCGTACAAACTAGGCAATGATGAAGTGCCGTTATTTACTTGGGTACAATTAGATTCAAACGATAACATCATGGCTATTCAATCGTCCCATACTCCGCCATGGGCGTACAATGGCCCCACAAATATACGCCCGGAAAAGAAAGACCCTATAACCGGCCAATACCTTGTAACACGTAGGAGTATTGATGAGGAAACCGGGGAGGTCACTATAACTGACCAGCCAATAACTCATGAATTAAAAAATGCAGATATGGACTTGATACCACAGCCGTTTCTATCAAGGCAGCCAGGTGATAAGGTCATTTTATTAGACCCGCCTGAAACACTTTATTTGAAAGAGCTTCACGAAAGCGGTGAATCTGTTTGTGATCTATTGCAAGATGATTATTTGCGAATTGATAACACTCCGATTGCAAGAGCGACGCCAAGCGGTGTTTTACCGGCTAAATTTAAATGGAAAAATACACGCGCAAGAGTTGGAGAGGCCGCAAAAGATAGGCGCATGAAAAGAGGCGTTTTTTCTCAAAATGAACAAGAGAGAGACGAAACAAGAAGGCGAATTGTAGAAAGAAGAGCCAACCGCAGAATAAACATAGGTGAAAATGGAAGAGATAATAGAAATGAATAGCTTTTGGTGGTTCATATTGTCAGCACTTGCAATAATAGCCGCGCTATTATTTGGGCTTTATAGAACGCCAAAGAATATCATTAACTTTTTCAAATCCAATCCAGGTGCGGCAAAGGGGATTGTACTTGCTTTACTCTTTGTTATTGTTGGCGTAATTACTCTAGAAAAAGTTATAGCTGAGCCATTAAAAACGTTTGATGGTATGTATATTTACGCAGGTGTCGAACACCCTAACAAGCCATCGCGCTTTTGTGAGTATGGTTTTGAAAACCATTATTGGACAAGTAATCTAGGCGGCGGATTAAATCTATTAAAATCAACAGATAACAAATTCGAAATGAATTTGAACTATACTCACCATTCATGCGTTGTAGCTCGGGATGCAATCTCATATGATGCATGGGGTTTACAAATGAGATATCAAATAGATTTTAAATGACAGACTTAGCTATACTTATATTAAGCGCGTTTATTTGCACTTTTATAGTTGTTGTATTAGTTAAGCTATCCACTCACCCCCGAATTAAGAGGTTTTGGCGATGGTTATTAGGGTAATGCCTCCAGAACGCAAATCAGATCGATGGGGCGAAGGTCATTGGGGAGCGAGAAGAGGTGAGCGAAAACACGAAGGCGTTGATTATGACACACCAGCGGGAGCGGTAGTATTATCTAATGTAAGCGGCATTATTACCAAATTGGGTTGGCCCTACTCTCAAAGAAACCGACAACATTTACGCTATATACAAGTAACAACAGATGAAGGTCATCACCACCGATATTTTTACGTTAAACCTATTGTTCAACAACACGGCCGAGTGCGGGCAGGTGACGCCATTGGTATTGTTCAAACCCTTCAAGATATTTGGCCGGGCATTACTGACCACGTGCACTATGAAATAATTGTTGATGGTGACAAAGTAAATCCGAATAACTACCTTTTTAATTGGGGGTGATATGCCTGAAAAGGATTGGTCGCCAGGTAATTGGCATAGTTTAGTAATATTCTACCCTTTAGAAAACAAGAGCCACAGAAAGACCAAACAAAAGTGGTATATCGTTATAACAGAGGATTGCGTAATCCCTGCAAAGTGGAATGGGAAAAACTTTCTGGACGTAGACGGGGAAGTTGTAAATAACATTAAATACTGGGGACGTTATCCGACACACCCCCAGAATATTAAAGATAGGAGATGGTGAGAATGGGTTGGTTTGGTAAAATATTTGGTTCAGACAAAACCATAGAAAAAACTCTAGATGCGGCCTATTCTGGCATTGATAAAGTTTGGCACACTGAAGAAGAAAAAGCGGACCATTTTAAAAGTCTGTTAAAACTCTACGAGCCTTTTAAACTTGCGCAAAGACTGCTTGCGCTAATCGTTACTAGTTCGTATTGCGGGATTTGGATTTTGTGCGCCCTACTCTTTAGCGTATCAGCGTTTTTTGATCCATGTCTCGATGTGTGTAAAGCAAGCCAACTCATGAACATCAGCAAAGAATTGGCAAGCTTTAATAATCAGATATTAGGCACCCCCGCCGCAATAATTCTAGCGTTTTATTTTGGTGGCGGCGCGGTTGAAGGTGTTGTGAAAGCTAAGTCTAGTTAGATAAGTCCGGCAAGTAAGCCCACCTTAAAACTCTGAATCCGTTGCTTTCTTGATCTAGCCAATTGTGCATATTTATTCCGTATTTGTACCCCGATCCAGGAACATACCCCCATCCATCCTTTTTATATCTTGTTACTGCGTAGGTTTCCATCGTTCCAGGGCCTTTATCTCTAACAACTAATATGACTTTAGAGCAATCGCCAGGTTCATTGCATTCTGGCTTGTCTATAAAAGCACACCTGAAATTCAGTGAGGTTGCCATCTCTTCTTTAATCCTCTTTATTATCTCACAGCTCATAATTATCCCCTCTCTGTTTAATAATGTTTCAGTGTTATAATGCATTAATATCATTTCTTTTTTCTAAAATTTCCATTTGTAATTCAATTATCTGTCGTATGCCTTCGTCATATTCCTTGAAGATTGCCTCAATTTCTTTTGCTGATTGATGCATGCTAATCATAACAAAAATGCAGTAACTCATGAGTACAATTGCTACACCTACGATCCAGTAATCCATTATGACCTCCTATTAATCTCATTAACTAATCTCATTGTTTGTTTATGCTGCTCTTTCATGTGCACTTCAATCAAATCAATTGCCCCATGCATTTTTGCTTGTTGAACAGCTACATACAGATTTATTGCTACAAGTGAAACCATTACAGCTATACATGCTCCTATCATTTATCTCTGACCCTCCTTAAAAAATTAGCTGTTTTAGTGTAGACCCATTCAACCAACATGCAGGGAATCATGAGCGCCAAATAAACGGCGCCCATAACTAAAACCCCCGCAACTTTAGCTAAACTCAAATTAGTTTTATAAACAAAATTATCAGTATGTGATGTTTGATAAGTTGGTTGATTGTAACGTATTATCTGTGCCACTTTCTATCTCCACGTAATGTCTGTTAACTGCAATCCCGATAAAATCATATATCAGGTCCCTTTGCTGCATTGCTATCACGTCTGACTTGACCCACTGATAGCAAATGCTCTCTACGTCTGCCATATCGTCTATTGTTGGGTCTATCAGCTCGTACATGTTCCA
>Ga0213860_10000697_pt1 | contig 13474 bp, 24 predicted proteins | sample PICome_3_FD_160118 | JGI IMG/M metagenome (GOLD analysis project Ga0213860, IMG submission 160118) | Coastal seawater microbial communities near Pivers Island, North Carolina, United States - PICO550 | ecosystem: Environmental > Aquatic > Marine > Coastal | place: USA: North Carolina...
GACGATCTTTGATAGACCTGCTGCAGATGTTTCAGCATTTGCTGTGACATAATTACCTGCCTTGTTTTGTAGAGCAACTTGTTGGAACTGATCGCCAGTTACATAACCATAGTTCAGATAACCGATAGCACCTTCAAGGTTTTTGATGCTGGCAGCAACACCAGAGTTGCCTTTGCCACCGATACCAACTGGCCAGGAGACTGACTTACCAGTGCCGACAGTCTTCTTCCACTCGGGAGAGAAAGCAGACAGGGAGTTGGTGAATCCTTTGGTGGTGCCAGAACCATCGGAACGCCACACGGTGACGATCTTCTTGTCAGCACAACCAAACTCAGACCAGTTAGTGATCTTGCCAAGGAAGACATCAGCAAGTTGAGTCTGAGTCATCTTAGCATCACAACCAGGATAGTTGTAGGCAGGAACGATAGCACCACCAGTCATGGGGATGTGAACCATACCTTCATCAGGTTGCTTGGCATCACTTACAGCACCATCGCTGGCACCGAAGTCAACAGTCTTTGCTTTGAACTGACGGACACCAGCACCACTACCAACTGCTTGGTAGTTCACTTTGTTGCCAGTGGACTTAGCAAGGTCAGCAAGGACAGAATTATAATAAGGAGCAGGGAATGTAGCACCAGCACCATTCAATTTGTAAGGTGCCTTAGCACTCTCGGTGGAACCACATGCCACCACCAGGGGTGCTGCCATGACGGCAGCAGCGATTGCTTTGAGTTTCATTCTCCTCTACCTCAGAACTTATACTTGGTTCCGACTTCAACTTTCCAGTCACGGGTGTCATCACTATCTTGGAAGATGTTTTCCCACTTACCATAAGCAGAGAACTCATCAGTAATCTTTACTTTAGTTCCAACTTCCAGTGCTTTGAAGGTATCATTGTCACCACCATCGGGGACAGATACACCTAGTCCAGCTTCAACGTAGGGGGAGAAGCGACCAGTTTTCCATTCGTAACCGACACGTCCTTGATGAACAGCTTTGCTGTAGTCATCATCGGTGCCTTTAAATTCGTGTTTGGACTCAACGTAGGGTCCTGCAAGGGCAGGAGTCGCCAGTGCAGTTGCCGAAACTGCCAGTGCGGCTAGAGCGATTGCTTTCATTTGTTTGGAATTCCTTTTCTAAAAATAGATCAACGACTTTTGATCCAAAAGTAATTTAGCATGGGTTAACCTAGATGTAAACTAAGGTTAGGTTAACCTTTAAGTAAAGGTCAGCGAATGAACTTATCCATTCGGAGTTTAATGTAATACATTCCAATGACCCACAGGGAGAAGAGGAACCCCTCCCCGTAAGACATGGAGTTCCATGCGTGAACTACATCCATCAGTCTTCTGCTGCGAGTTTAGCGAAGTAAGACAGAGCATCATCGTCATCGTTAGAAGATGGGGTGATGTCTGGTGCGTTGAAGTTAGCAGATGAGGTCTCACCAGGGTTGATCGCAACTTCATACTCCTCGTCCTCGAAGGTAGGAGCAGGTGCTGCTGCCTTACGGAGACCAAGAACATTGTTCAGGCGATCTTCCAGGGCATCGTAGGACTTGAACTCGGAGTCAGCAGTGAATGCTTCCAGGGAATGCTGTTGACCATAGATGGTTTCCAGCTCGTCATCATCAGCACTGAGTGCGGAGGGAGAATCAAACTCAGACGAATCGTAGTTCCAGTAACCTGCGACAGTTTTGATCTTCAGTTTGAAGTTAGCACCTTCCCAGAAGTCAAAGACGTTGACAGGAGTCTCGTCTTGGAACTCGGGTTGCATTGCTCCAAGGATCTTGTCATGGATCTTCTTACCGAACTTGTAAAGGAAGACCTTGCCCTCGTTCTCGGGGTGCTTAGGATCCTTCACAACAAGAATGTTAGCGTAGTAGGAGAGTTTGCGCTTCTGCTTACGTGCAATCTCCTTGTCGGACTCGACACCACTGTTCCACAGACCATTGTTGTGGGCACAGACAGGGCACTTGTCGCCCTTGGTGGTGAGGCAGTTATCGATCAACCACCCACCAGGACCTTGGAAGGCGTGGGAGTAGACCTTCGCCCAAGGGAGAGACTCTCCTTCGGGAGCAGGGAGGAAACGGAGAACTGCATAACCGTTACCTGAGGAGTCAAGCTCTGGTTTCCAGAGGCGTTCGTCGGCACCGCCTTCGGTGCTGGACTTAGTGAGTTCCTTCTGGAGGAAGTCAAAGTTTGCCTGGGACTTGCGCTTGAGATCTGCGAATGACATGTTAGATTTGTTGGATATGGTTTGATTGTTGGTCTTACGGTGCGAACCAGTCTCCCAGTCCCGTCCTGCCAACATGGTTATTATAACAGGGTCTCAGCAGCAGCGTCAACCCATGTGTTGGTTTGCTAAGAGTCCATACGACGCTGTGCTTCTTCTTTCATCTTCTCCACTTTCTCCAGGAGATCATTAAACATCTCTAGGAGATTGTCTCCAGGTTCTGCACCTAGGAGAACGGCACCATCTTTCATTGACTGTTGCATGTTCTTTGCTTCTGGATCATCAGACAGAGACAGTCTAGTGTAGAAAATCTTTTGCTTGTCAATAAGAGTTGACAAGACTTCAAAATATTCATGCTGCTTCTCTGGTGAGAGAGCAGGAAAGGACATCATTGCACGCATACAATACTGCTGCAACTCTGCCATCTCTTGAATGTCCCCACGGACCATTTCGTTCTTGAAAAAATCACTCATAGCAGCATTAACTTAGCTCGACTCGTCTTCTTCATGAAGTTTAACTTCTGTGCATCATACTTAAGTTTCTCCTTAAGTGGTTTGCTTACCAGTTTAGATACTGATTCAATTTCAATTTCATTTATTTCACAGTAGTGGATCACCGCATCAATATAGTTCATATCAGAATTATTCAACACCAGTTTCTCAACGTCCTGCGAGAATCTCGCAGCAGTCATAAATTTATCCTCCAGATTATCTGCCATGTTTGTCTTGGTATTCTTGGATGTATTCCTGCAAGCGTAGAAAGTATTCCTTCTTAGGTTCCACGATAGAAACTTGGACTTCACCATTCTCGCAAGCGACAATGGTTACTAATTGCTCAACAGTAATACCATACAGTTCTTGGAGACAGCAAGCATACGCTGTCTCTTGAACGTAGTAGTCATACAACCAAGCTTCTTTCTTCTGTTCTGCAGACGTTTTGAAGTCGATGATAGAAAGTTTACCATCGTATTCTGCGATGCAGTCTACGCGACCCGCAACCTTAAGGTAGTCAGAATATAACGCTGCTTCTTGTAGGTATACTTTATTTATCTTGTCTAAAATATGCTTGCTTGAGTGAAACATTACCCAAGGCAGAGGCATGTCCTTATACTTTTTGGTGTCCAACTCATTGTTAATGTAGTCTTCCACCAGTTTGTGATAACGAGTGCCTCTACCTGCAGCACGATTAGATACTGCTTGTGCTTTCTCTTTACCAACTCTGTTGCGCCAGCGAGCAAGACCTGCCTGCTTCTTAGAGTTGTTACTGATCACAGTGGTGATGGATGGATACTTACCACCACTGGGGGTGACATAGTATCTCTTCCCATCGATTGTTTCAGTTGTCATCTCAATGGGATCCATCCCAACATGATCAAAGATGTGCATTAGAATCCCAAGTTAAGTTTAGCAATTAGATAGTTCTTGACCAGACCAGAACGAACGATGTCTTCAATACCATATTCAATCATGGCAAAGTCTTCTTCCATGCTGGCAATGATCTTCTGGAAGTCCAGGATGCCTGTCTTCTCATTGATCTTCTGTAGGTCAGACTGATTAGAGTCACCACAGAACATGATCTTTGTGTCCTGACCACAGCGAGTCATGATCGAATCAAGTTCATGGAAGTTCAGGTTCTGGCACTCATCGATGATGACGATAGAGTTGTCTAGTGTGGTGCCACGAAGGAAAGATGTAGACCAGAATGATACTGTTTCCTGTGACTTTAGATTCTCATACAACATCTCAAACGATGCATCGTCTGGCATCTCGAACATAGATTGAACCATGTTCTTGTATGGAATCTGATACAGGGATGCTTTATCTTCGTGGGTTCCAGGTAGGAAACCAATCTCTCTCGTAGCAACCAGAGAACGAACGATGTAAACCTTTTCGTATGGTGTGTATTCATCTAGCACATCTCTCAGTGCTAGGTAAAGAGCAACGAAAGTCTTACCTGTTCCAGCACAACCAGATGCATAGATGTTCTTGCCTTCACCATACTGTTCAAACATCAGTCGCTGATTGTCTGTCAGTGGTTCAATGTTCAGAAGGTAGTCAGAATTGATTGGTTTCTTTCTACGCATCTGTTTGGCAGTCATGCCATTGATGTCAGGTTGTGTTTTCTTTCTAGCTCTTGGCATAAATTACCACTCCACTTGTGATCCAGGCATCTTCGCCATTTTGTTCATGTGTTCAGACCATCCAGGATGAGTCTTGTTCATCTTGTTACGCCAGTCTCCGACTTCTCCGACACCAGCGCAACCTTGAGACCAGTCTTTGTCCCAGTCAGGATTCTCATCCTTCCAGTTACAGTATTCTTTCATGGTCATGTGAAGAGTCTTTGTCTCTCCAGTAGACTTATTTATTACAGGGTAAGTAGGCATTAATTCCACTCCAATGCTTCTGCTACGACAGGAAATTGCTCGCAGAAGATTTCTCTACATGCTTCTGCAATGTCCATGTGTTCTTTTTGTGTGCCATTGGCACTACGTAAATCTATATAGTGGATCCACGAACGAACTGATCCCGTCATAAAAATACGAGTAGGAACAGCGAGAGGAAGAACAAAACGGGCGCACTCTTTAGCAATCCCTTCGCGAAGTAACTCGTTATAGAGATCAAGACCCTCGGTAAAATACTTCTGAATCTGCCCCTGAAGTATAGACTTCTTTTCGGGGCTGATATCATCCACTGAGTTCTGTCTATTCTTGAGATCTTGAGATCGAAGATCTGGGACAGGTATCTCATCACTAAGGAGATTCGTGTCTGCATATCGTTGAGAAAATTCTTGATACGTAAAACTACGGTGCCTTAAGATTTGAGCCGCAATTCCACGGGTAGTATTTATCTCAAGAGTCATGTGCGCTTGTTCAAATACAGACCAGTGATTATGTTTGATGCAATACTTGAGAAGACCAGACACCTTAGGGTTGTCCTGGTTCTTGGGGTTGCTTACGCGAGCAACATACCCCATAGTCTTCTCTGCATCTGGGGTTACAGTGACAAGTTTTACTTCCATCAACACTCCTCTTTGTTAAATTGTTTGCGACACTTCTTTACTTCTTTAAGTTCGTCTTTGATCATCTTGTATGCATCTTCAGGAGTGATTCTCCTCGACATCTCCATGGCAGTGATGATCTCAACACGGGTGCCAAAGTGTTTTAGTGCTTCTTCAAAGCAGTTTAGTTCTTCATACATCAGTCTGGATACCCATCGTCATCATCGTTGCTGTAATCAAACCCAAACTTCTTTGGGTCCTGTTGGAACTCAATCTTGTATGCTTCTTTGTCTGCATATACTTCAGACTTCAATGCATCTACAAGTAGTTCTAAGTTCTTCACGATCAGTTTTAGTTTGTCTCTCTCCATAAGAACAGAAGATACTGTATGAATTATACCATAAAAAAAGAGGGGTCGCAACCCCTCTCACTTATTGACCGACCAGTTTTTGTTGCCTCTGGATTTTAAATCAATCCATTTAGCATAGTGGACACCACGATAAGTTAAGAATCCGAAGACTTTATCTGGATCGTGCTTGTCTGGATCATAAACTGGAAGATCATATTCCAGTTTAATCTTCATAACTACACCTTATGCAGCAGTAGCAGTTCACCATAGATCATGCCAATAAATGCTACACAACCTAGGGACGTTAGTCCAACTACTTGAAGTGTTTGCATGGCGATCACTTGGTGTAGGTGCGACCACGATAGCAGTAAGTGCCATGTGGTTCAGACATCTCGACACAACGTGTGTCATACTCTACGCCACGATATGCAGCGTGAGTGATCTGTGCGTCATGAAGTGCAGATGCCTTCTGGATCTGCTTCTTGATGAGGTTGAGTGTGTTCATTGTAGGTCTCCTAAAAGAATGGGTGGTTTTCTCCTTTAACCCCGAAGGGTGATCCGAGTCCCCGTTCCTTCAGTCGTTTGCGTCCCAGTAGAAATCACATTGTGGCACATAGTCCTTAATGGTCTCGACCAATTCGATCTTCCACTGTGTCTTTAGATGCTCATTCTTTTTAATGCGTAGCATTATAAGATCAGCATCTGTGCATGACATTGTGGTTGACAGTAGTAATTCTACCATGGGATGAACGCTCCGTTCCGCGACTTACTTGCGTCTTATACTAAGGTCTGTTCACATTGACCTTCAACCTTCGATCTAAAATAACCTAGTAGATTATATTTAGAACGCCGATCCAAATTGTCATCCATAAGGATTTCAATTCGTTTCTGGAGGAACCTTTCACACGACATGTGCCACCCGTAAGGGTTGTCGTCAGCATGATGGGCAAGGGTCAATGCCAGCAGGACGCTGAGCATAAGATGAACGACTGGTATACATTATACCATAGTATGTATAGAGACAATGCTGTATCATACGATACATTTTATTATCTCTTAATATGCTCTACAGTATGGTCGGTTGCTTCCAACTGCACACGGATGATACTACATGCTATAGGAGCATCACTCGATCCACAGGTGTATACATCCACTGCTGCCTTACCATCCTCTGGCCACGTATGAATACTGATGTGACTTTCAGCGAGCATGACAACACCAGTGACACCCTGTGGATAGAACTTGTGGGTCATCGTGTTGAGCACTGTCATCTTAGCACAGTATGCTGCATCATGCAACAGATTCTTAATTAGTTTCTCATCATTTAATTTTTCTGGATTGCAACCATATAAGTTCAGTAGATAATGATCACCCATTATTGTAACCAGAATGAATTGTTTCTTCCTTTATTACACTTACGTATTTTAATATCGTATCCATTGTCTTGGAACCATCTAGCATCTGTCATAGCTTCACGTAGGTCAGTGTAGAAAAATACTTCTTCATAAGTTTTAGCAGACACAACAACACCATTGGAATTGATACGACGCATCACCTTTGAGTTTGCAGCGTCACCAATTTTCCAATACTGGATACAAAAAGTATTTCGTATACTACTTGACTGACCTGTAATGCTCATGATTTTTTTGGACTCCAAAGTTTAGGGTTTGCTCTGCCTTCTGTCTGAGTCATGTTTCTAAAGTCATGACGATATTTATCCCAATAATCATCAAAGATATCTACCTGCTTAGCAGCAGTGACAATATCAAACTTAGTCATACCATCCTGAGCATACTCAACTAAGAATGCTGTGTATGGAAGACTGCGATCTTGTGCGAGAGATGGATCGCAGTCGGAGTGAAGAACTTTACAACCTTTCCCCATCAGGAACGACCTCCCCACTTGATCTGAGGAAATGCTTCCTCTACACAAGCACGGGTGATCTTGTACTTCTTTTGTAGTGCCTTGTCCTTAACGAGAACCAGGAGGTTTGCTTCCTCCTCACACAGACCCTCCAGCAGTTGAATGAAGAGGTTCTCGCGTTGGGTCTGCTTCAATCCGCTGTTACCACCTTTGAAGAATAGGTACAGGCGACGATACTCTTTCTCTAGGACGCTGTGATCAGTACCCTTGGGAGCATCGTTAGGATTGAAGGGGACTTCACCCTCAGGAAGCATAGAAACAATGCTCTCATCGTAGTTCGCAATCAAGAGCGAACGTAGAGCATTGGTGTTGTGTTGCTGCAGAAGTTTGACCTTCTGTGCTTTGGTCTTCGCATTGCTCACTTTCTGGAGCACTTCAGAAATAAGGAGTTTCATTTTTTAAAAGGTGTTGAACTACGAAAGAAATATTCTTGCATCAGATCATTCAATTGATGCTGTTGAAAGTATTCCAATGGAACTTGTTTCCCATCAGTATTTAGGGAGTTGAACTCATCGAGAATTTGTTGTTCAATTTCTTTAGGGACATAATCAAAGTCAATCAACATACGATTACGATGATAGTTTGCAAGTTGAGTCTCATTTGCACAGAACTTAGACGGTTCCATGTCAACCCACTTGGAAAGATTCTTCTGACTAATAGGACGTTGACGTTCTCCTTTTACAAAACAATCATCGGGTGACAGGAAGTTCGGAATGCCATCCGACTTGTCTCCCTTGATAATATGTTCTCTAATGAATGCGTGTGGGTTATCAAAACCCAGACTCTTCTTCGTAATAGGATTGTATTGGTAGACTCCAGGATACTTGTGCAGTTGGATGAAGTCTTTGTCTCCTGATAGAATTAGTATTAGTTCTTTCGGACCTTTGTTTTTACACAGGGTAGAGATAACATCGTCTGCCTCTGCGCCAAGAACTTCTACTACTTTGTATGGGAAGTATTCTTTGATCTCATCTCGGATCTTATTCAAGACCTCAAAGATTGATGACCAGTCGTGACCAGATCGTTCTCGATCTTTCTTTCTATTTTGTTTGTAGTATGGGAAGACTTGCTTTCTCCAATATTGTTTGGAGTCATAGGCGAGAACCATCTCGCCGTATTTCTCCCCATACTGTTTCTCGTATGAACGTAATGAATTGAGAACCATGTGTCGAACAAGTTTCTCATTCAGTCGATCATTTTTCAATTGCGCCATCAGATTACTAATCATAATCTGATTCATGTCAATAATAATCATCCTCCTCCTCTTCGTTAACGAACTTTACAGATAATAGCTCTTCGTTGATCCAGATTCCATCTTCATCATACATCTCAGGGTGTGTAAAACCCTCTTCTTTTTTCTGAACTAGACTGTAGACCACATCATTGATGTGCCATCCTGCGATGATGCCCACAACCATGGACAGCAAAACAAAGACACCTGAGAAAAAAAGAATGACTGACGTTTGCATCTTGGGGACTGCTCCTTAGTTACTAGGAACCTCCCAGGTAAATTCAAACTTGATTTGAAATTTACGCTTCAGGAGGTTGAATGTATGTTCCAATATTGCACCACGTCTTTCTGGTGCTGATTTCTCTCTCCTGAGCATGAGCTCTATGCCTTTATTTATTTTGGTTTGCTCATCAAAGTTACTCATCTAGATGAAACTAATCCTTTTTCAATGAAAAGTTTTGCGGTCTCGACCAAACCGCCGATTGGTTCACCATCAATTATAACATACGGATAGGTTTTTGCATCAGGACATTCTGTATAGAATTGCATACGAGCATTTTTACTGTCACAATTGATCTCTTCATATTCAAACCCAGCACGTTGCATGAGTTCTTTAACTTGTGAGCAATACTTACATCCTGATTTCGTATAGATTTTAATGTTCATTTTTGTTTCTTGAAGTATACATTCCCTGCAATGATGATTCTATTTACACCAACATCAGTTACTTCCTCCACTCCATGCAGTGCCCAACTTGGGAATGCAAACATATGAGAAGTCTCTTGACATGTAGGATAGAGTTTCTGTCCTCTGGAATTGACAAAGAAGAATGCTTTCTTCTGTGTTGGTAGTGCTCTCAATACATGAACCCAGGATATAAATGCACCGTAACCATGATGGTTATGAATAAAATGAGAATCTGTTTCTGAGTTATACATCTGAACCCAGTAAGAATCTCTAAGGTCACCATCTTTAGTTTCATAGTCTAGGTAACCATGAATACCAACATCTTTCATCATCTCAGTAACCACACCACGATAGAACTCTTTGATGTGATTGTCAATGTCTTCATCTAAGATAGGATCATTCTTATGAAGACCGTCAACGTAGGTGGTGAAATAACTCTTGGAATCATGTTGAGAAATAATTTGTTTCTCAAGTTTTTCTACAAAACCAAGAGGATGTTCAACTTTTTTGCGCCAAATAATCATGGTCAGTCTTCCTTAAAAATAAGTTTGCCTTTACCAATAACTTTATCTCTTTTGGATAGAACATCATCATTATTATCTATCCAATCAATCGCAGCAGGTCCTTCGTGGTCTCTGTCAAATACAAACCAAGCATAAACCATCATCCCAGTATTGTATTTTCCATCCTCTCTCAATGGTTCTCCAAGCATAGGATATCTTGTGAAGACATACACTTTTTTGAGGGGATACTCTCTATCACAATAAATCTCATCATATCTTTTCTTACCATGAAGATATGAGAGTGGAAGAAGGAAAGCAAACTTTTTCTTTGCAACTTGCTTAGCTCTTAAGATAAACTCCAGAGCAATAGAGAATGGAGGATTTGTAATGATGTAATCGTACTGCTCTGTTTCTCTTAGAAAGTTTTTCTCAATGTCATAGGCAACAATATTGTTGGTCTTCTCTTCGAGAACTTTTACGATAGCACCAGAACCACAAGCAGGTTCACAGATAGTTAAATCATAATCAAACTCTTCAACCTCCAGAAACCTTCGTGTGATACTGTATGGTGTCTCGTAAAAGTCAGACTTTTTTCTTTTCCCAGTAGCGTTGTTGGCGCTAAAGTTCTTGCCTTTCTTACTGCTCATAGGAAATGATGTGATAAACAATCTTCTCTGCGGTATCCTTCAGTTTATCATAGATCTCTTGGTTTGTCCAGTGCTGTTCACGAATCCAAATAGTAGCAAGTTTGTCTTCATGAAAAACATACTCCTGGTTTCTAGGTTCATACTCGGTCATAGAGTCGAGACGATCATTGATGGATGATGTCTCTTCAAAGTCACACCCAGAAGCAAACACAACATAAGGATAGTAATCATATGGACGACAATACAAACTAATCTCAGAATGATTCTTTACTGCACGTTCAATAGCATTACCTTTAGCTTGCTTTTTCTTACCTTCCTCCAAAAGTTTATCGTTGGTCCCTTGTTTCTTTGCTTCTGAAATTAGGATTGGATATTCTTTTCCTGAGATCTCTGCGTAAACAATACCACCATCAGGAAGGATGTATGGATTCTTAGAGCATGGTTTCCAATGAGGTTTACCAATGTTCTCTGCAATTTTTCTCTTCTCTAGTTTCTTGACCCAACTAAACTTGACTGCAGGAAACACACCCTGAAGATAGTTGATTACTTCTTGAACTGTATCAGATAATTTACCCTCAAGAATCTTTGCATCTTCATTAAAGATTGCCTTGCCGCCACCAATTTTTTTATGTGTCTCTCGGAGACGATCACTGGAACTCATAATGCTGATTAATTATAGAGTAATTATACAATAAAAAACCACCCCCGTAAGGAGGTGGTGGACGGTTTGGGAAGTGGTTTAGAGTGCGTTACCTCTTGGCAAGACTTCTTCAGGGAAGATAAAGTTTTCATGCGGTTGATCCACTGGTGCCAACCATGCACGAAGACCTTCATTCAATAGAATGTTCTTGGTGTAGAACGTCTCGAACTCTGGATCTTCTGCTGCTCTGATCTCTTGGGATACAAAGTCATAAGCACGAAGGTTGAGAGCAAGACCAATAATACCGATGGAACTTGTCCAAAGACCCATAACAGGAACAAACAACATAAAGAAGTGGAGCCAACGCTTATTACTAAACGCAATACCGAAGATCTGAGACCAGAAACGGTTGGCAGTGACCATTGAATAGGTTTCTTCTTCTTGTGTGGGTTCAAATGCTTTGAACGTATTAGATTGTTCACCATCTTCATAAAGTGTATTCTCTACAGTGGCACCATGGATTGCACACAGTAGTGCGCCTCCTAGTATACCAGCAACTCCCATCATGTGGAAGGGGTTCAGGGTCCAGTTGTGGAACCCTTGTAGGAAGAGGAGGAATCGGAAGATTGCTGCGACTCCAAAAGATGGAGCGAAAAACCAACTCGATTGACCCAGAGGGTAGATGAGAAAGACACTAACGAAGACAGCAATAGGACCAGAAAAAGCAATTGCATTGTACGGACGGATTCCTACGAGACGACTGATTTCAAACTGTCGAAGCATGAAACCAATGAGAGCAAAGGCTCCGTGGAGCGCCACAAAAGTCCAGAGTCCCCCAAGTTGGATCCAACGGACGAAATCTCCTTGCGCTTCAGGACCCCATAACAGAAGTAGAGAATGACCCATAGCATCTGCTGGAGTAGAAACTGCCGCAGTAAGAAAGTTTGCACCCTCCAAATAACTGCTTGCAAGCCCGTGGGTATACCAAGACGTGGCGAAAGTAGTCCCAGTAAGCCACCCACCAAGAGCAAGATAAGCAGTGGGAAGAAGAAGAAGTCCAGACCAGCCAACAAAAACGAAACGATCTCTTTTAAGCCAGTCGTCCAAGATGTCAAACCATGTCCTCCTTGGTTGTGATAGTGTTGATGCGACCATTTTTATTTACCTCTTTTGAATTTTTTAACCAAAATAATTGAGGCCAAGTATCACGAATGATCATGGCAAGTGTATGCGATGTCTCTGAAGTTATCATAACTTTACATATGAAGAGAAAAAAATAGGACCCCTAAGGGTCCTACCAAATTGTTATGTAAAATCAGATCAACCGATCGCGGGAGCAGTCAGAGCAACAGGAGTTGACTCAGCAGCAGCGAGGTCGAGGGGGAAGTTGTGAGCATTACGCTCGTGCATTACTTCCATACCAAGACCAGCACGATTCAGAACGTCAGCCCAAGTAGGGATAATTTTGTTCTGACTATCAACGATAGACTGGTTGAAGTTGAAACCGTTCAGGTTGAATGCCATGGTGGAGACACCAAGTGCAGTGAACCAGATACCCACGACAGGCCATGCAGCAAGGAAGAAGTGCAAGGAGCGGGAGTTGTTGAACGATGCGTATTGGAAAATGAGACGACCGAAATATCCGTGTGCGGCAACGATGTTATATGTCTCTTCTTCTTGACCAAACTTGTAACCATAGTTTTGAGACTCACTCTCGGTAGTTTCACGAACCAGGGAGGAGGTGACCAAAGAACCGTGCATTGCACTGAACAGAGAACCACCAAAGACACCTGCAACACCAAGCATATGGAATGGGTGCATCAGGATGTTGTGTTCTGCCTGGAACACGAGCATATAGTTGAACGTACCAGAGATGCCAAGAGGCATTGCGTCAGAGAACGAACCTTGACCGAAAGGATAGACCAGGAATACAGCAGAAGCAGCAGCGACAGGAGCACTGTAAGCAACACAGATCCAAGGACGCATACCTAGACGGTAGGAAAGTTCCCACTCACGACCCATATAGGCAAAGATACCGATGAGGAAGTGGAAGATAACGAGTTGGAAAGGACCACCGTTATACAGCCACTCATCAAGAGTAGCAGCTTCCCAGATGGGATAGAAGTGAAGTCCAATTGCATTTGAACTAGGAACAACAGCACCAGAGATGATGTTGTTACCATACAGGAGAGAACCAGCAACTGGTTCACGAATGCCATCGATGTCCACAGGAGGGGCAGCGATGAATGCAATAACGAAACA
>Ga0213860_10000698_pt1 | contig 13474 bp, 28 predicted proteins | sample PICome_3_FD_160118 | JGI IMG/M metagenome (GOLD analysis project Ga0213860, IMG submission 160118) | Coastal seawater microbial communities near Pivers Island, North Carolina, United States - PICO550 | ecosystem: Environmental > Aquatic > Marine > Coastal | place: USA: North Carolina...
GAAACTATATTTAAAGCAGGTTTAGATTTAGTATTAAAAGAAGATTTGAATAAAATACAATCTGCAATAAATGATGCAAACACCGCATCAAAGTTTTAAGTAAAATAAGGGTATGAAATTAACAAAGAATTTTAAGCGTAGTGAGTTTGAATGCAAAGACGGCTCACCAATGACCAAAAACCAATTTAAGAACATTCAAGAACTTGCAAAATCCTTACAAGCATTACGGGACGAATTAGACAAACCAATAAACATAACAAATGCTTATAGATCCAGAGCGCACAATCAAGCCGTTGGTGGATCTAAAAATAGCCAACACGTTTTAGGTAAAGCAGCAGATATTTATGTAGAAGATTATACACCTAAAGAACTGGCTAAAGTAATTGAAGGGCTTATAGAAGATGGTAAGATGTCGGAAGGTGGTATAGGCATATATAGTAAAAACAACTTCGTACACTACGATATAAGAGGAACTAAAGCAAGATGGAATGGATAAGAAACCTTTTAAACAAACTAAAGTAGGTAAGTTTTTATCAAACATTGCGCCAAGCCTATTAGGGGCCGCAGGTGATGTATTGCCAGATAAGGGCGTTTTAGGCATTGTAAAGAACTTAATTAGTAAAGATGATAGTATACCTCAAAAAGAAAAAGAAGATATGTTAAAAGAGCTATATGAGCTTGAGGTGGCAGATAGAGATAGTGCTAGAAAAAGAGAAGTAGAAATAAAAAAAGCAGGGGGTGATGATTGGATGATGCTAATTACTGGCATTACGGGATTAGCTGCTTTTGTATTTACTATTTATGCGGTGGTATATGTGCCATCGGTTGTAGAGAATGATTTATTTGTTCATTTAATGGGAATGATTGAAGGTGTTGTAATATCTAACATCTTTGCATACTATTATGGAACTTCAAGCGATAAGAAATGAAACTGATTTGTAAATTTATTAAATACATCACTTTGGATAAAGTGTGTTTAGGATGTTGTGGCAAAGATTGTAAGCGTTAAGATCGATAAAAAAAAGGTCAAGAGGCCTGGTGTACACGCTAAAACCAAATCTTCAAAGATTAAATCATCCAGATTGTACAAAAAAAAGTACAAAGGTCAGGGTAGATAGTTTTAATTTTATATATTTGGGTAGTGTTTACTCCGATTTGACTTACTCAAATGTCAAGATTAGCGAAAAAATAAGTAGCTAAATACAGTTCTTTATATTGAATGGTAAATCCGAGCAATGTTCCACAAACTAACAACTCGGTCAATGCACGAACGAAAGTTTGAAATACGCCATACGCACTTGCAGGGATGCGTTTGAAATATAAATTGCTAAAATGTGTTTAATACACCTAAAATCCTAAATAAATATTATGCAGGGTAAAGGGTTTGATGTATAGATATGAAATTAGATATTAGAATAAAGCAGCACGAAGGATCAGATGAATACTATGACATAAAACTTTATACTTATAAAGAAGTCATAGAAACAAAAGTAGACAAAGAAAACCTTCGCTACCTAATTGGTAAAATAGACAACGAGATATTGCCTTGAAAAAAAGGAAAAGAAGTCGTAAGAATCTTATCACCGCATTAGATAGGGTATTTTCAAAATATATTCGTACAAAGCATTTAAGGGATAACTTTGTTGAATGTGTAACCTGCAACCGAAAGTACCCTATCAATAAAATACAAGCTGGACACTTTATGTCAAGACGGCACTATTCTACCAGGTGGGATGAAGAAAATGTTTACCCCCAATGTATGAAGTGTAATATGTATAGTCAGGGTGAGCAGTATTTATTCTCGAAGTATATAGATAATAAGTATGGTGATGGTTATTCAGATGTTTTATTATATAGATCAAGGGAAACGGTTAAATTTAGTGACTTTGAAATAGAAGAAATGATAAAAGATTACACAAATCGATTAAAAGTTTTGGAAAAAGAAAAGTTTTAACTATCTTGCGTTGTAATTTTGATTGAATTGTTATTCAATACATAATTTGATTGGTTAGAAGTTTTAGGGGGGCAGCAATGCCCCTCTTTTTTTTTATATCATATTTTTTTTATTAAATATTTTGTTTATATTTGTGTATTGTTAAACTAAAAAACCACAAATTATGACAAGCAAAAAACTATTGACATTACAAGAAATGCATCAATTTTCTGAAAACATTTTTTATGAACTACACGATGAAAAAATGCAAAAAGAATTGATGTTAAGCGAAGTCCAAAAAGAAATTGATGAATTACCAAAGTTCTTATCTATACACTTATTTGTGTTAAGATTTAAAAGAATTATTAGAAGAATTTTTAATAATTAGAATTATGGAAAAAAGATTTACTTACCTACTTGGCCTAGCCAAGCACACAGAAAATTATTTAATGCTAAATGAATTGAAGGAACTTAAAAAAGAAGCCCTGCAATATCCTATGCTTCGTATCGAGGCTATGGCTAAACGCATTGAAGAACTTGAACAACAAAATGAATTTTTAACCGCTAAATTAGAAATTAATGGACTCAAATAAACTACGAGAGTTATATAACAAGTATAAACTTGATCCTGCTGATTTTTTCAAGCATCAGCATTACACGATCATCACACGGCAAGGTATTGAAAAGATATTAGGCCAAGAACAATTAAACATTAAGTATGATGTTATCAGATGTGAACCAGACTATGCAGTATTTAAAGCTATTGTAACAAAAGGCGATGCCTATTTAGAAACCTTTGGATCTGCTAAACACGGTGATTTTAAAAACGGAAATACACAAAGTTGGTACATTGCAGAAATGGCAGAGAAAAGGGCAATGTCTAGGGCCGTATTAAAGATGACTGGCTTTTACCAGTTGGGCGTATTTGGTGAAGATGAATCTGAAAGTTTTAAAAATGGATAAGTACAAAGTTCAAAAACTATTTCAAGGGCATTACCAAATTGTAGACGATAGGGGTGAAAGTCTTTATGAAGGCAGCATTTCAAATTGCTATGCTTGGATGCGAATAATGGAAATAAATATATTAGAAGAATGAATTATATTAGCAACTGCTGCGGCGCATCACCTTGGATGGAATTAGATGACATTTATGGTCGATGTTCCGAATGCAAAGAAAACACAACATTTGAAATCGAAGATTAATTAATTAATACAACTATGAGTTTAAAAGTAAGAGGTACAATCAAAAAAATCAATGATGTACAAACTGGCAAAAGCCAAAAAGGAGAATGGAAAAAACTATCATTTTTATTAGATAGTGGGGCAAAGTATAATAATTTATTTTGCTTTGATGTTAAAGGTGAGGAGAGAATAAATGACTTTTTAAAAAACAACAAAGAGGGTAAAGAAGTTGATGTTAGTTTTAATGTAAATTGTCGTGAATACGAAGGTAGATATTACACTTCGTTAGATGCGTGGAAGGTTTTTACTGCTAAAGAAATGACTAATGCCGAGCAGCAACCAGATAGAGATGATTTACCATTTTAATTAATTAGGGGGGTTAATAGCCCCCCTTTTTTTATACCTAACCAATGTTAATAGATTACACAAAAGAATTACAATACCTTAACAAGATAAGAAAAGGTGAAATCCGAGAGGGTTACAAATTAGGAATCCCAGAAATAGACGAATACTTTAGATTTAAGAAAGGCAATTTTAATGTAATACTTGGACAAGCAAACGTAGGCAAAACATCAATGGCCTTGTATCTTATGTTATTGTATTCGTTACGACACGATATAAAATGGGTTGTTTTTAGTAGTGAGAATGAGCCGTATTCAATTATAAGGAAGTTAATAGAATACCTTTTAGCAGAACCAATAAATAAACTAACGGATGAAAGCTATCAGTATGGTATTAAGGTTATTAAGAATTTTTTTAAATTTATAAGTCCCGAAAAATTATATAGTTATAAAGATTTGATAAGATTAGGGGAATCATATAAGGCTGCTTGGGATTATCAAGGAATGTTGATTGATCCGTATAACAGTTTAATTAAAGATTCTGAAATGTCTAAAAACATTGATGGGCATAGTTACGATTACCAGGCGATGACAGAACTACGACAATTCTGTAAACGAAACGAAGTTAGTATGTGGTTAAATGTACACGCTAACACAGGTGCTATAAGAATGAAACATCCTTTAGGACACGAATACGCAAACTATCCTATTCCACCAACTGCTGGTGATGTAGAAGGTGGGGCAAAGTTTGTTAATCGTGCTGATGATTTTATGGTTGTACATCGTTATACACAACACCCATCGGATTGGAATCAATCACACATCCATATAAGAAAAACAAAAGAAACCGAAAGCGGTGGTAGACCAACACCATTAGACGAACCAATAAAACTAAAGTCTATAATTAATAATGTAGGCTTTGAAATAGATGGACAAAACATTTTAAAAACGGTCTTACAAGACAAAAAGCAACAAACCTTTTTAAGAAAAGCGTGAAAAAAGTAAATAGTTTAAGCGGTGGCAAGACATCAAGTTATATAGCAGCTAATTATCCTGCTGACTATGACGTTTTTGCTTTGGTTAGAACTGACGATAAAAATTGTTTGTTTCCAGATAAAAAATTACGCCAAGAAGTAAGTGATAGAATTGGCAAGGAGTTTATAGGAACTCTTGAAGATGACACTATTATTTATACTATGCTTGATTTAGAGCAGTACATAGGGAGAAAAATAACTTGGGTGAGTGGTAGAACATTTGACGAAATAATATCAAAAAAAAATGGCAAAACATTTATTCCACAAGTAACTGCAAGATTTTGCACAACTGAAATGAAAATGTTGCCAATATCTGATTGGTGGTACAGAAAAGTTAGGGAAATTGTCGAAATGAGAATAGGATTTAGAGCTAATGAAATAAAAAGAGTTTTAAATACAAAAAGTAAATTAGGGGCAGATGGTGTTGAAACAATGAAAATAAGAACTGAAATAAATCAGAATAAAAATGATAAGTGGAAAGAATTTAAGTGGAGGACAATTAGTTTTCCTTTAGTTGATGATAATATATATAAAGACCAAATAGAAGAATATTGGAATGATAAACCAGTTCGATTTGCTTGGCAGAATAATTGCATAGGTTGTTTTCACGCAAATCCGCTTAACTTAAATTATAAGAGTAAAAAGTTTCCAAAAAAATTTGATTGGTTTATACGACAAGAAAATAAATCAATGAAAGATTATAAAAGAAAATGGCTAAAAGGTGATTTTGATGGACTTACATATCAAGACATAAAATCCGCTTGGAAACAATTTGAATTATTTGACGATGACTTTAACGAATGCGATAGCGGATATTGCGGATTATAACTTTAAGAAAAGCGTGAAAATAACTTGCGAAGATAATATGGACTTAATGGCAAGGTATGAAGATAACTACTTTGACCTTGCTATTGTTGACCCACCTTATGGGATAGGGGAAAGTTCTAATAATAATAAAAGTCGTAGTAAACTTGGCAAGTCAAAAGATTATGGTAATAAGTCTTGGGATGATTTAGCACCTGATATTAATTACTTTTTAGAATTAAAACGAGTAAGTAAAAATCAAATAATTTGGGGTAGTAATCATTTTATAGAAAATATACCTAATGCAAATAGTAGTTGTTGGGTAGTTTGGGATAAAATGAATGGAGAGAATGATTTTGCAGATTGCGAACTTGCTTATTGTAGTTTTAAAACCGCAGTAAGAAAAATATCTTTAAGATGGCACGGAATGCTGCAGCACGATATGAAAAACAAAGAAGTGAGAATACATCCTACTCAAAAACCTGTAAAACTTTACGAATGGCTTTTAATGAATTACGCTAAAGATGGTTTTAGAATATTAGATACTCATTTAGGTAGTGGAAGCATTGCTATTGCCTGTCATAATTTAGGATATGATTTAACAGCTTGTGAATTGGATAAAGACTATTACGAAGCAGCAATAAAAAGAATAGAACAACACAAAGCACAAACAAGATTATTTTAATATGGATTGGGAATTAAGATTTATATTTAGTTTACCACATCAGAGGATGTGTATAGGGTGGGAAGTTCTAAACCCAAATGAGGAGTTCCCGTACCAAACTTTAAAACTGTATTTATTATTATTAACTATTGAACTTGACCTATAATGTTGCATATACTTGCAAAGCATCACGATCTTTGGATTAGTTATGTTTTAAGTTTTAAGGTAAATGAAGATACCGCTAAAGACATAGTGCAGGAATTTTATCTAAAAATGTCAAATTTTACTGGCGATATTATGATAGGCGAAAAGATTAATTTCTATTTCGTCTATTTAGTTTTACGAAATATGGTTTTTGATCTAAAGAAAAAAGAGAAAACTATAACCTTTCTCGAAATACCACCTGATAGACCCGATAAATGGACTGATAAATATGTTTCGGCAAAATACTCAGGACAAGAAAAAAATCATAAGGATTATGATAAATCAAAGAGCTTATATATTACGCAATGGTTAAAGGATCATAATCTAGAAGAGTTAGATTTATTTGATGGAGAAAACATAAAAGAGGCTTACTCGGCCGTGATATTTAATGAAATTATTTTAGAGAAAAAAAGCATAGCGCAACTGTCAAGAGAAACAAAAATAAGTTACTATTCTCTTTATAATACCGTTCGAACAATAAAGAATGAAATAAAAGAAAGTTATGAAGCTTGGAACAAAACTAGAAAAGATATTTAAGTTTACGGGCATCGCCTGGATCGTAAAAAAGATATGGGGCGATAACTGCGGTTGTGAAGAAAGAAAACAAAAGTTAGACAATATAAAAGTCTTTAGAAAATGAAACAAGAAAACTATGATTACTGGACTGAATTTAGATCAGTACAATCAAATGACCTTACCAGAGCCGACAGAGAATTAATTGTAAAGATATTCGCAGAAGAACTAAACAAAAGAATAAGTGTAGATTGTGGATGTAGCGGTAGGGTATGGCAAAAACGCATTAACGCTATAAACAAACTGTATGACAAAGGATGAATCAGAACAATATGAAAAGACCATTGCCTTAATGATGAATGGTTTTTTAAACTTTCAATTAAACTGGGTAGGCGATGAAAACACTTTTTATGATTTAAGGGGATTAAGTCCTAATAATAATAAATGCGTTGTAGAAATTAAAGTACGCCAAAAGTATTATAAGGATAAGATGCTTGAGAAATACAAATACGACAAGTTAATGACCTTACCAGATGATGTGGTTAAGTTATATTATGTGTTTGATCCAAAGGGAAGTTATTTATACTGGCTAAATGAAATAGAATTACCCCCAGTTGAAAGTATTAGATGCCCAAGTACTACGATGTGGGCAAAAGACCGAAAAGACAAAGAGGTTTACTTGCTTGGCGAAGACCTTGCCTCTCTTGTCGATTACAATACACTTACCAAAGAAGATTTTAACTATTAAGTTTTTTAAGTTTTTTGTTAATAATTAGAAAATAGTTTGTATATTGCGGTATTGTTAAACACTAAAACCACAAATTATGAAAGCAAAATTTTTATTTAAAGAAGCAGAAGCAAAGTTAGAAAACGGACATTCTAAATCATCTGTAATTGATTTTATTTTTAGAAACGCTAAAGATGATGCTATGGCTAATAGACTTTGTAATATGCTTATAAAGTAAATTTAATTAGGGGCAAATGCCCCTTTTTTATATTATTATGAAAACAAGAATAATGGCAAACCAAGAGCGCACATCTTATAGGCTTGATGTCATAGAAGATGGCGAACTAACACAACACTACTTTGATAACGAGAAAGACGCTTTAGACTTTCAAAACACTCTATAATGAAAACACTTGGAAAACTATTTAAGAAACTACAATGGGCATTTTTATACTTTGCCTTTGCTTATGTCGGTTATTATATTGGCGTAATGCTTTCTAACTTATAAATTAATCATTTCCCCCTTTTGCGCATGGCGCAAAGGGGGTTACTAATATAATGAACGACCTACATCAATACATCTTTTTAAATCGAACTGAACACGCTTTAGACGTGCTTACTAAATGGAATAAAAAGAAACCAAACAACAAAGAACTGCAAGACTTAATCAAATCAGTTCAGTACATCGTAGAGCATACCAATATGGTAGAACTTGAGCGGCAGCTTTATAGAGATGGTTTTAATCGATTAGAAAAGCGTTGTTTACAATTACAACAAGAAGTAAACGATCTATGGGGTAAAGAGCCTAAAGATAAATTCAAAGAAAAATATAATAAATAATGGAAGATTTAGATTTTTTAAATCCTTACAATCAACCTGACTATGAGTGTAGGGAATGTGGTAAACCAATGGACAAAGACGATTATTGTTCTAATACTTGTTGGGAGGCATCAATGTTATGAGAAAGGGCAGAGTAACACAAGCGCAAAAGATTGCGGAACTAAAGGATCATTTAAACTTTGTTGAGCAACAATTAAGAGTACACATACAAACCTGCGAAAGGTTATTTAGATTTATTTACGAAAAAATGGATATAAATGAAAACGATACACAAGATACTACCGACAAAGATACACACGATAACGAACCAGAAGGGGGTAATTAAAGTTTACACCGAAGAAGAATACCAACACCGCAGTTGGTGGCAAGTAGTCAAGCACCAACATAACATCGACAAGATATGATTATCTTGTTTGACATAGATAGCTTACTTTATTCGGCTTGTTATAATGTCGATTCACCAGAAGAAGCGATGTTTAAGTTTGATGAATTTTTCCAAAAGACTGTAAACGATCTTGAGGAATTTTATGAGATAGAAGAAGTAATACCTTTTGGGCTATCTAAAAACAACTTTAGGAAATACATCACAAAGACTTACAAAGCAAACCGATCCAAAGAAAAGCCACAATACTTTAATATTCTATGTAAGTATGTAGATAAGTATTATGAACCTGAAGTAGCTAACGGATGTGAAACCGATGACCTGGTAGCAATATATAGAGAAAAGATAGGACACGAAAATTGTATAATCGTAAGTATAGATAAAGACTATTTGCAGTTTGAAGGCACGATGTACAATTACAATAAAAGAAAATTTATTACCTTGTCTAAAGAAGATGCCCTTTACAACTTCTACGAACAAATGATAATCGGTGATACTGCCGATAACGTAAACTACTGTAAGGGATATGGCAAGGCATATGCAAGAAAGCTATTTGAAGGCGTTTCTACGGACTTTGGTTATAAGAAGAAGGTTTTAGGTCTATTTAAAAAGATATACCGCTCAAAAGGTCGAGAACGCTTTATAGAATGCTATCACTTACTTAAATTAGGCTATAGATGAAAGTAACCAAAGAAAGGTTGGAATCGTGTAAAATTGATGGTGATTCTTTTGAAGATTTATTTAAACAAAAAATAATATCAAAGAAATTAAGATACCAAAAATCATCACAGAAAGATGATTGGTATGGGCATATTGATTGTTACGTTAACGGATATGGTGTAGATGTAAAAGGGCGTAGACGTTTAGAAGAAATATGGCTAGAGTATACAAATGTAAATGGGAATAAAGGATGGTTAATGGGCAAAGCAATGTATATTGCTATGTTCATAAAAGAATTAAATGCATTTTCAATATATTACCGTAAAGATTTGTTGAGGTTTATTGAAAAAAATGTACAAGAAGAAACTACTAATAGACAAGATTATTTAAAATTTTACACTAGAAAAAAATGGGGTAAAAAAGATATGATAGTTAAAGTTAGATATACAGATATAAAACATTTAGAACTTTATTTATTATAATGGACACACACAAAAAATTAGCACAAATAAAAGAAGATATAGATCAAAGAAAAGAACAATATTCAGATGAAATTGTTTACAGGGTTATTGATTTATTTAAAGAACGATCCATAAAAGGCATACTTAAATACAACACAACCTTAAACGATAGTGAAGAAGGTCTATTAGCTTTTATTAAACACACGCAAGAAGAACATATGGATTCTATTTTGTATTTAGAGAAAATGAAACAAATAATAAATGGATGATGAATGGGAGTTCTGGGAACATAACTATCACGGGGACGATTCAGAAGAATTATCAGGGTCAGGAAGTGGAAGTAACGGAAAATAATTTTAGGGTATTTTGGCGCAGACCAATAAACCCAATAACAATGATGAGAAAATAATAGAAAAACAAATACAAGAACAAATTATAGAATTAATTGAAAGGATACACGGTAAAGATATCACTACAAAAAACAGAAGAAGGGAAAACGTAACCGCAAGGGCGGTATATGTTAAACTATGTAAGGATATATTTCCTTATCTGTCTTTACACAAAATAGCAGAACCAATTAATAGGAATCACGCCACCATTATACATTTACTAAAGTCTATTGATAATCATTTAAAAAACGATAATCATTATATTAATCTATATAAAAAAGCATCTGTTATAATCAATAAAGACATAATAGAAACACAAAACATAAAAGAAATATCATATTTAGAAAGTTTAGAAGAAAGAATTATCAATCTATCAAACACACTAATAGAAAAAAACAAACAAATAGATCAGCTTAAAAAACAAAGAACAACTGATAGATATAAAGACTTTGATGTAATGCCAGACGAAATGTTAAATGAATTTATAACAACAAGGCTTAAACCTTATTTAAGATTACACCTTACTTCAAATTAAATAAATGAAAATACTAAATCTATATGCTTGTCTTGGGGGTAATAGATATAAGTGGGATGAAGTAACTGATGTAGAAGTTACGGCAGTTGAATGGGATGCAGAATTAGCCAGGCTATATCAAGAACGATTCCCAAACGATAAAGTTATTGTAGCAGATGCGCATCAATATCTTTTAGAACATTACCAAGAATTTGATTTTATTTGGAGTAGTCCACCTTGCCCGACCCATAGCAGAAGTAGATATTGGCGTTTAGGTGCAAATGGACAAAAACCAATATTTCCCGATATGACATTGTATCAAGAAATAATTTTTTTAGATTATCATTTTAAAGGTAAATATGTTGTGGAAAATGTAATACCATATTATGAACCTATGCTTAATCCTAAAAAACGTGGTAGACACTTATACTGGACTAATTTTAATTTGCCAAATAATATAGGGGAAAGAAAATTTGCAATATGTCAAGGTAAAAATGAAGTAAATTTTTTATGTGAATTTCACGATTATAATTTTAGAAAATACAAAGGAAAACAAAGATTAGATAAAATTGCTCGTAACCTGGTAGATTATAACGAGGGGAAGACAATACTTCAAATTGCATTAGGAATTATAACAAAACAAAACATAAATCAAACACAACTATTTTAATTATGCCATTACCTAAAAGAACACCAACAGAAACAAGAGAAAAGTTTATGCAAAGATGTATGTCTAATCCTACTATGGTAAAAGAATACCCTGACAAAGATCAAAGACTTGCCGTGTGTGCGGTACAATGGAAGAAACAATGAGTTATCAATATGGAATAATAGATGGTATAGCATTATGCATAATTATTATTTTGTTAATCAAATATTATAAATAAATCGTTTTATAAATACAACGAGAATACAACGAGTTATGGCTAATGAGCAAAACCTAAAATATTGGAAGAAGGGCGAATCAGGAAATCCTAACGGCAGACCTAAAGGATCAAAGAATAGAAGTACCATCGCCAAGAAATGGTTACAAGCTATGCAAGAAACAAAGAATCCTTTAACTTTAGAATCAGAAGAATTAAGCCAAGAAGATTTAATTACTTTAGCGTTACTAAAGAAAGCTGCGGATGGTGATGTAAACGCATACAAGGCGTTAATGGATAGCGGTTATGGATCACCAGTTCAACAAGTAGAACAAACCATTTTAGAGCAACCTTTATTTCCAGATGTTCCAAAGGACAACGGCAACAAATAAAATACTTGCGTTAAATAAACGCATAAAAATAGTACAGGGTGGAACTTCGTCATCAAAGACGTTTTCCATCTTGGCTATTTTAATAGATAAGGCAATTAAAAATAACGGCATAGAGATAAGCGTAGTGGCTGAATCTATACCACACCTTCGCAGGGGTGCATTTAAAGACTTCCTTAAAATCCTAAAGTGGACTAATCGGTATCACGAGGATCAGTTAAACAAATCACTACTTAAATACCAATTTAAAAACGGAAGCTATATAGAGTTCTTTAGCGCAGACGATTCAAGTAAGCTGCGTGGTGCAAGAAGGGATGTCTTATTTTTGAATGAGGCAACTGCAATAACTTTAGACGCATATAACGAACTTGCAATACGGACAAAGAAAGAAGTGTACATTGACTACAATCCATCTAATGAATTTTGGGTACATACAGAATTAAAAGACCAAGACGATTCCGATTTTGTTATACTTACCTACAAAGACAATGAAGCACTAGATATAGGCATAGTCGAACAAATAGAAAAGAACAAGGAGAAAGCAAAGACATCTTCTTACTGGGCGAACTGGTGGAACGTATATGGTCTTGGCCTTGTAGGTTCTTTAGAAGGTGTTATCTTTTCTAATTGGAAGCAAATAGATACTATTCCTCCAGATGCAAAATTAGTAGGCATAGGTTTAGACTTTGGGTATACTAATGATCCAACTGCTATCGTTGAGGTTTACAAATACAACAATCAAAGAATAGTAAACGAAACAGTCTATCGTACAAAGATGCTTAATTCTGACATAGCAAGAGAATTACCAAAGGGTGTTATCATTTATGCTGATTCAGCAGAACCAAAGTCAATAGACGAAATAAGAAGATACGGCATACAAATAAAAGGTGTAACAAAAGGTAAGGATTCTATAAACTACGGAATCGACATAATGCAGCGTCAGGAATACCTGGTAACAAAGAGTAGCCAAAACCTAATCAAAGAACTTCGATCCTATTCTTGGGACACAAACAAAACAGGTCAAAGACTAAATAAACCAATAGACAATTATAACCACGCAATAGACGCACTACGCTATCACGAAATGGAAGCATTAGGCATAAAAGCCAATTACGGAAAATATGCCGTCAGATAGTCTTAAAAATCAAAAATTAATCGTTTTATAGATATGGATATTAAAATACAAGTACCAACAGATTTATCTGAAATACCCTTATATCAATACCAAGAATTTCACAAGGTGCTTGATGTAAACAAGGATGCGGACTATTCGGATTTATTTATACAAGAAAAGATGTTGCAAATCTTTTGTGGTATGCCGTTAAGTAATGCTATTAAATATCGCAAATCCGAAGTCGATCAGGTAACTGACATAATCGCAAAGACATTAGAACAAAAGCCTAATCTAGTACAAAGCTTTCAAATTGGAGATACCACATTTGGATTTATTCCAAAACTTGAAGACATAACCTTTGGCGAGTATATTGATCTTGACAATAATATAGGTGACGTAAAAAACTTACATAAAGCTATGGCAGTTTTATACAGACCAATAAAACAAAAGATAAAAGAAA
>Ga0213860_10000699_pt1 | contig 13467 bp, 12 predicted proteins | sample PICome_3_FD_160118 | JGI IMG/M metagenome (GOLD analysis project Ga0213860, IMG submission 160118) | Coastal seawater microbial communities near Pivers Island, North Carolina, United States - PICO550 | ecosystem: Environmental > Aquatic > Marine > Coastal | place: USA: North Carolina...
CCCATGGCCATGTATGTCCCATTTTTGATGATAGTATTAGCTGGACTTCTGTATTGTTTAAACAACTTTCATAGTAATCGTAATAAATAGCAAAATCCTCAAAATCAGTAACTGCTCTTGAGGGTTCTAATTCACATGAATTGTTCTGTGCCCAAAATCTCATTACATCAATTATACTTTTTGAGCCTTCATTTCCATCATATGGCACAACTGAATCTTGAAGACCATGTACTTGCATTACTGAAATAGGTCTTGCTGGAGAACACTCATCATATGTGTCATTTGTCATCGATCCAGTTACAGATGCAATGGCAGCAATCTTATTGCTCATATTGCAAGCAAGTGAATAACTCATATACCCACCATTAGACATACCGGTAGCATAAATCCTACTCTCATCAAACTCATATTTTGAGATCATATTCTCTAGTAATTTATTAATAAAACCTAGGTCATCTGTAGTGCTCTTACTTGTCCAGCCACCAACATTCCAATGAGTAGAACCACCAAGATAAGAAGGCAGATATGATCCTTGAGGATAAACTAAATAGAAACCCTCTCTATCAGCTATATTTTTAAAATTAGTATAATTAATATGACTTAGAGCATTACCACCAAAACCATGCATACTTATTAATAGGGGCAACATAGAATTTTCAGAGGCTTGCAGTGGAATTTTTATATAATAAATTCTTTCAATGTCATCCCATCGAAAAGAACATTTTTTGATATTAGTATCATAATTGATACATGTCTCATTTGAACTAGGAGGATTTATTACATTATTTTCATTACTGCTACCTCCACCACCACATGAGATTAACAAAAATATCAGTACTAGTAGATAACGCATTATTGAATTATATAATCATATTAAGTTAAATGATTCATTTATGCCTGCAACTACAAACTCAATAGCCAATGCACCTAACAATATCCCAAAAATTTTTTCTACAACCGTAATGACTGTTGGGCCCATTTTTCTTGATAATTGAGATGAAAGCCACATGGCTAAAAATGAAAAAATGATAACAATAACAATTGGTAAATAATTAATTAAGAATGACATAGGCTCAGCAATTCTATCCTCAGCCATTAGCAAAGCAGCAGTTAAAGCACCTGGTCCGGCAATCAAAGGTATTGATAATGGGAAAATAGCTACCGATTGAATGGAATCATCTTCCAATGCATTTTCAGCAGTATTTTGTTTTCTATCATTTCTTTGCTCAAACACCATCTGAAAAGCAATCGCGATCAAAAAGAGTCCACCAATTATCTTAAATGAACTCATTGAAATACCCATAATCTCTAATATTACAGAACCAAATAACCAAAAAAGTGAAATAATAATAAAAGCTATTATTGAAGCTTGTGTATATATTTGTCTGATAGTTTCTTTTGACAAACCTTTTGTTAAACTTGCAAATATAGGTACTAAAGCAATTGGATCAACTGCAACAAATAACAAAACTGTATTTTCTAAAATACTATTAAACATGTGGGTGCCTATAAATTGGAGCGGGAAACGAGGTTCGAACTCGCGACCTCAACCTTGGCAAGGTTGCGCTCTACCAGCTGAGCTATTCCCGCACCTGAAGTGGATGCTTAATATAACCTCAATAGAATAGGCTTTCAAGCAGAATTATTATAGATTTAATGATGAGAGAATTTCACAAAACTCATCATTACTCGTCATTTTATGTAATAAAAGTGCTACATTTTTGCTACAGTAAAAATCAATATGAAAATCATTAGTTGGAATACAAATTCAAGAACAAATCTTAGTACTTTAAATAGTCAGTGTGAGTACCTCAAAAGTAAATCTATAGACATTATTACTCTTCAGGAAGTCACATTAAAATCAGAATCTTATTTCAAAAAATCTTTCTCTACTACATAAAAAGATTTAGTCCATGGGTCTAGTTTAAATACCTCAGATTGCATTTAGGAGAGAATAGAATACTTCATCAATTTAAACGAAGGCAATCCCGATCCTAGTGCAACAGTTTTTTTCATTTACCTTAACTCTTGTTGAAGTTGGTTTTCGTATTTCAATAAAATATGTGATCGGATTGATTCATAATTTTCATTTTCAAAAGTCTTTTTATTAGTTTTTCCAACACCTAATTCTAAAAAATATTTAAAAGTTTCAAAAGAAATGCCATAAATAGGGTTTTGTACTTTTTTCCATTTAATATCTTTGATTTCATTTTCAAGAATTTTATTTCTAAATAATATTGGTTCTTCTATTTTGCACTTGGTCATGATCTTATCTTCGTCATTTAATTTTCCAACCCTTCCAATACCAAAAAAATAACCTCCAAATCTATCTTTAGGATCTAAGAATTGTCTGTATAAAAAATAATCACCTTCTCTCACTCTTTTAAATGATTTACTCCATTGATGTTCCCGAAAATCACGTCCCGAAAAATAACCACTACCAATGTGACCTGAGTTGACAATAAAATATCTCAATTTTTTTTCCTTATTTCTTCGGTTAAGTAAACAAAGATAATTGTGTTGCGCTTTCTTCAATTTCCTTTTCGTTTTTAGGTCCATAGGGATCATCATGGTCAAAGTCCATAATCTCACCATTTTCAAAAAATATATGTCTCCATGGTTTGGTGCTGAGACCCCACGCGCACCATGAGAACCAGCCATGACGGAGTCCATTTTTATAAGTTACTTGTCTCACTAACAGACCATCATCTTTGTATCCTTTGGAAATGCCATCTCTTAATCCATGTTTATATGGGATTATCTCTGAAAGCTTTCCATTTTTATAATAATATTCTATAGAACTAATTTCTCCATATTTATATGATATTTTTTGCACTCCACCAGTTGATTGATAGAACTCGTGATTGCCATCAGGTTTTCCGTCTTTATAGCTTCCTCTAAAGCTTAGTTTACCATTGGGATAATAATGAGTTTTTTTTCCTGAAAATGGAATCTCTGATCTTGAGTATTTAGCATAGTAAAGCTTGTCTTTTCGCTTCGTTAAACCAATATAGCTAGAAATAGTTGTGCTAGTAATAATCATAATAAGCTTTTAATTCTTTTAATGGCTCTTTGAGTCTAATCTTATCTATATCTAACTGACGTTCAAAAATAGTTGTTATTGGACATCTAAAATATAAAAAATATTCTTCTAGATTGTATGGGGTGTACATAGGTTGTCTAAAATTTTGATCATAATACGTTCCAGGATCAATCCAATAATATATGTCACGACCTTTGATTTGAGAATTAAATACATCCTTTACTAGATCATTTGTTAATTCATCAAAATTAAAGACCCATTGTATAAATGCATTTTCACCATCTTCGACAAAACTAGTCTCATATCCATTAGAAATTAAAATAAACCAAAATAAGCAAGCATCACTATAAATATCTGGATATTGTTCCCAATCTTCATAAGTATCTACAAATGAAACTTGCAATGTATCATCGTATTGTTTAATAGCTTTTGTTAGGGCATCTTTAGCATTTTTATGATTTTCAATAAATTTTTCATGCTCATTAAGATATGGAGTCATTTGGAGAGAAAACCTGTCATCAAATGAATCTACATCGGTACAGGAAAAATTTTTGATTAGATTATTAATAAAAGTTTTATATGTATCAGTATTAACATCTTTTCCTGAAATGCCTTTCATAAACCATGAAAAACCATCATCATTAAATTTTGTTATTTTCAGTTTTTTTAATTGCTTCTCTGAAGGAATTTGAAAATAAACCTCAAGCCTTGAATTCTTATGTTCATAATTAACTCTTATGCCCGCACCAACGCTTTTGCCTTTCATTTTTTTTCAGCAAATATGCTTTTAATTTTATTTAACATTACTCCTCAGAAATTAATTGAGTTAACTGCTCTAATTTAAGCGAAGGTACTCCCATTCCTAGTAAGGTTCCTGCCATATTATGAACTGAATCCCCCATCTTATTGATAAGAGTTTCCCTAGCCTTCCACTTAGTAGTAAACGCCTTTCTTTCTGCATCAAGTTCTTTTTTTAACTTATCCTGGGTTCTCATAATATCGTTTACATGGTCAGTAAAATTATTAGTAATAAAATTAAAAACTTCTTCATGCATATCAGGAGTACTATACTCATCAATAAGCTTTACTCTATGACTTGCTAGAATAATGTCTCTTAGTATTTTTACTATCGAAGTAACCTCTAATCCTGGCTTACATAGCCAAATTTTTTGGTCTAATTGAACTACAAAATCAGTTTCTTTAGCTGGAAATGCTTTACTTACAAGAAGACCGATAGAAGCATCAACTTTTTTCATATCTTCACGCAATTTATCCACCCAGCCATTCGACCAATTTTTAGTATTTTTAGATTCAAATAGAATGGAACCAGCTTCATAACCATTTTTACTCATTATCTTATGAATAATATCTCCACCGGCTTGTCCTTTTTTGATAGGTTCTAGAATGTCTTGAGGGAATGCTTTTTGTAAATCTTCAATGAGAATCTCTTCCTGAACCTCACCTTGGAGCTCCATTGAGGGAGTCTCTGTTTTAGCTAAAGCAGATTTAATACCTTTACCGGCACGTTTGAGTTCGGCATCTTGTCTTTCAAGAAGTATTTCAGATTGCTTAAGTTGCTCTTTGAGCCGCATAAGCTCTTCATTATTAGAATCGCTTACCACCTCACTTGGTAGATCTATTTTTGTTTCCTTTCCGCAGTGTTGACATTTAAATTTCATAATATTTCTCGCTTTCTTTAACCCTTTTCCCCATTTGCATAAGCTAATATTTCATCGACCCACTCCTGCTGCTCTTCATTTGCATATGCATTCCACATCTTAACAAGCTTGCCCATACCTATATTTTGAAGCTCTGTATCTGTCTCTTGGGCAATCCAACTACAAACTGCTAAAGTAAAGTTTCTTAAAGTAGGGTCAGTAATCTTATCTGAAGCTTCAAGGTAGGCATCCCAAAGCTCAATATCGGTAAGAGAGGTTAAGTTTGAAAACTTTTCAGTGATTAATTCTAGTAACAGATTAAGCTCTTCGCCATATTGTTCAGAATATTCTGAGAAATCATCAGCCTCAACACTATTGATCGAAGCAGTTGTACCAAGAGTTATTTTCATTGTATTAACTAACAGAAGGTTTTGTGTTTCATTGAATTCACCAGTACAAAATGCATGAAGAATTGCTTGGTACCAAATAGCTGTTGGGCTATTTGGCGCAATCTCTAGATCTGGTTTTAATTTAATAAAATCATAAGTTGATTCAACATCTTGACTCTGAGCGTCAATATCTAAGTCAAATGCATCCTCATCTGAGAAGACCGAATAGGATTTATGCATACCCCAGTAGTTCTCAGCTTTTTTGAGATTAAATATTTCGAAGATAGATTTTTTAAGCCTATTCTCATCCATAAAACTAGGTATCTCATAAGGTATGTATTCTTCGTACATACCCATTTTAGTTACAACCAAGCTAAGAGTGTTGTAGTTGAGATCTGCTATTCTGGCTAAAATTAAATTTTTAAGTTCAAAGTCAGTAATAAGATCAAAGCACTCTTTAAAGTAACTGTCATACGTTGCATAAGCTTTATAAGCATCGACGATATCGTCTTTAGTAATTTCACTTTCTTCTATGAATGTTTTTATTTCTTCAATGTCATCATATTGCTCTTCTAGCTCTGAGAGAGGATGTTCAATGATATGAAAGATATAATCTATTTCCTCATCAAACCATAGGTCATCATTAATTATATTTACTGAAGATATTTGGCATGCATCTCTATTTTTTGTGAGCAATAAATTTAAGTCGATTATCCTTTGATCAATTTCATTATTAAGAAGTCCGAAGGCTGTATTTCTAGTGACCTCTCTCTTAATTTGCCTTAACTTTTCTGTACCGAGATCATACTTTTCTTTTACCAGCTCAATATTTTCTATACTAATATCAAGGTCATCTGAAGTTAGACAAATATTAACAAGATAGTCTTGCAAGATAGTTTCCATGTCATTATGTAAACCGTTAGCATCATATTCAGCTAAGGCGCCTATATAGATACATCTAGCTATCGCTTCTGGGGAATTAACGGAATAATTAATTTGATCTAGTTTTTTATTCATAATTATTTATAAAAGTTCTATTTAATTCTGCCATAGTAATTTGTGAAAATAAAACACATTGTTTATATTTATAAATCTATGAAAGATAAAGATTTAGCAATCTTAGATAAAACCTTATGCACAATGAAAGGAGCTAAAATTTATGAAGAATATATGAAAAATATCATCTTTAACTATGTTAACGAAAACTTAGAAAATGATGAGTTTTGGGATTATTCTGAAGAAAATAAAATTCTACTATCTCCTGGAAATGAAAATGATTTTTTAGAAGCTTTATGGTTAAGTGAGGATTTTTTTTATTATATTGATGATGAACTTATCAAGAATAAAGAAAAATTAAATGTTATTCTTCATTTAGACTCTGTGAAAGATATTTTAAGCCATACAGATGTAGTCTATGGTGCTCCTCATTGTCCTGCAAGAGGTCAACCATTGGAGTTCACCAAAGAATTAAAACAAGAAGCAATCAATCGCGAGGGACTAGTAACATGCCCTCATTGTAAAGAGAGTGCAGATATTTTTGATCTTTATAATCACTTTTACATAGAAATTTTTGACATTTATATGAAAGAGGTTCACATGCAAAAATTTAAAGCATGGATGAGAGAATTTAGGGACGCACTATAAATAATCCAAACTAATTTTTTTAATTAAGCTTCCTCTATTAAATCTAGATAAAAATTTGTAAGTGCCATCGCATTCATATTAGACGTGTTAGTTGAGATAAGATTTTTTGATCCAATGATAATTGCTAAGCTCATAGCTCTTGTGATTGCGACATTCAGTCTATTTCGTTCAAATAAAAACTCTATACCTCTTGGTGATGATTCCACATCACTTGATGCCATAGATATAATAACAACTGCTGCTTGTCTGCCTTGAAACTTATCTACTGTTCCAATTTGATATTTATCACCAAGATGCTGTTGCAGTATTCTTGTTTGATGATTAAATGGAGAGATAATTAAAATATCATCCTCAGTGATAGTTGAGCTTTCATAACCGTTCTTTGTTGATTTTAAAAGTTCGTTAGTAACTTTTTGAATTACTTCAACCTCCTCTATGCTAGCTTGACTGTTACCATAGTGATCAAGCTCTATGTATTTAATGCCGGAAGAAGATATATATTTTGATCCTTTGGCTGGAGTAATGGTTCTCTTTTGGTTTGATTTAACAGCAGTTATTCTCCCCTCGTAGACTTTTTTAGATACGAAATTACAGATATCTGGATGTAAACGATAAGTTTCTGGCAATAAAATCCCTATATCGGATGGAATGGTAGGCATATTACCTAGAATATAATCCAATGAAGAGACTCCACAGCCTAACGGATGAGTTCCAAGGGTAGGTTGTGCTAGTTGCATTTGATCTCCCATTAAAATTAAATTCTTAGTGCTAGCACTCATGGCAACTAAATTGGCTAGTGATACTTGACCTGATTCGTCTACAAATAAATAGTCAAGCTGATCTTCAAGTATGGGATTGGCAAAAGACCAAGCGGTACCACCATAAATTACATATTCTTTTTTAAAATTAATTTTACTCGCAGATGAAGCCAATTCAATGCGGTCCGTTGAATCATAGAGTTTGTCATGACCTCTATTAATTCTACAAATTTGACCAGGAATATTTTCTTCATCTAAATCTGCAACAGCTGCTTGAAGGAGGTTATCTATTGCTTTATGACTATTTGAAGCAACACCAATCTTATATCCAAGCCCGACTAGGTAAGCTATTAATTTTGCACCAACATATGTTTTGCCAGTACCAGGAGGACCCTGAATGCATAAATAACCTCCATCAAGGTTAAAAGCAATTTTCTTAAGGGCGCTTAGTGAACTATCGCCCCATTTAGCTAAATTTGAATCTCCTTCTTCTTTTAATTTTGGTCTAGATTTATCTAGATAGTTCTGAAGACAGGATTTAATATCACCCTTTTGTAAATATCGAGTTGTAATATTTCTAATGCTGTCCTCGATTGCTTTTGGGCTAATAATTTTCCAATTAATAACGCTAATATAATCTGGAAGTTCTTTTGCTGTTGTCTTTAAAATACATGTGGCATTAGAATAATCAATCTCATGTATGGTCATAGAGATTTGAGTATCCTGCTTCAAAATAACCTGATCTCCCCTTTTTAGCTTAGTTTCTTGATTAATATCAAATGCATACTCATACCCTTTAGATCTTGAAGTAATGTCAAAAACTTCACCGGTCGCACTGAGTGCTCCCAATGAATCTAAATCCATTACTAAATCCTCATCAGTCATATCAATTCTTTCAAATAATCTCCAATAAACAGGCTTATTTTCTCTTTTATGATACAGACAAAGATTTGCTAATAATTGTGCATGGGGTTTATCTGAATCATCTTTTAGCTGACTTAATAGCTCATTTAGTAACTTTTCAATATCTTCAGGTTCTTTGGTATTTTCTTCTTCTTTATGAGCTATTGGCGGGATATTGTTTTCTTGCTGAATATTTCTTAACCAGTCTGTAAGCACAATAAGAGATTCACAATCCTCTTTGTTATAGTCCCATATTTCTTTCAAAGTTTTGCTAGTCACATGATCATGACCATCTTGTTGAACAGTCCAAGCCTCATACTGTACCGTAGAGTCTTGACCGCTTTGAACTTCATTTATTCTTGAATCTCTGAATAAGGGCTCAAGTTTTTTTAGCCCATAACCTTCTGTACCAATACATAGTGATTGTTTTATTATTGAGTAAAGATCAATAAAAACACCATTTCTCAGTAGATTATCGACTTTGGTCTCTTTGATTCCAAACTCTCCCATTAAAGACTTTATTGTGGAGGTCTCAAAAGCCCCATAATGATATACATGCATCGAGCTATCTGTAAGCCATCTCTCATATACCCAATCAATAAAAAGACCAAAAGTCTCTTTCATTTGAGCATAATCATGCGCCCACCAGGAATCAAATGCACCCGCAAAATCTTCATGAGCGACACCCCATAAATAATGAAGGACATAACCATGATTTAATGGATTGCTTTCAATATCAAAATATATATCTTTAGATGATTTTTTGGGAAGCCTGAACAAACCAAGGCTTTGGTCATTATTTTCTAAAACCTTATATTGAATTTTACCTTTTTTTCTAGATTCTTTTTGTAGGGTTGCCTGTAGCTGTAGTCTATTAAAAACTCTTGATTCAAGCTTGGCTGAATGATCTTTATTAGCATTAATAAGATCCGTGGTTGTATGAATACCTGCATCATAAAGTTTTTGTATATTTGACCTAGTAATATTTGCAATTTGAAATAGATGATCTTTATCTCTTAATACTTTTTGTGCATATTCTGAATAACTACCCCAATTAGAATAATTTGCAGGATCAGGCTCTTTTTCTATGTCTTGGGATTGCAAGAAAAAAAATTCATTTTTAATTAATTGATAAAATGAGTAGTAATCACTGAGAGCAACCTCTACTTTTGATTGATCTCCGGTGATTATGTACCCCTTATCAGGGTAAATACCTATTAGGTCATTCAGAATGTCTGCATAACAACATAGCTGTATAACATGCTCAGGTTTTATAGATTTAGATAGTTTTGCATCCCATATTTCATAACTATAGTCACCAAGTTTTGAGGTTCTTGAATTTTTTATCAAAAAATCCGTTCGACCATAAAATTCATTATTTGAAATAGAGCCTTGATAAATAATATCTACTCCGTCATGCATAGCTTGAATAGTTTCTGATTCCATAGTCTCCCTATCAGCAGCTGTGACTTCAAAGATTTCTAAACCATCAGCTTTCAATTTCTTTAATATAGTTTTTTCATGATCATCTCCTTTTGTTGATATGATCTTTTGAAATGGATCTTCAGCATCTAAAGCTATATTAGTTTTTTGATGATCAACAATATACTTATTAAGAGTAGACTCATAGGATGACAAGTAAAAACCAACTAGAGAAGATGGGGAATATTTTTTAATTTTTGCTGAAGTTTTATCTTGCATTAACAAATAGTATCCTCTCTAAATCCTTTAAAGATAGGTTACATTCTTGGCTTAAATCAATCATAGATTCCCAATAAAAGGCTAACTCCTTTCTACCTCGAGGCTCTTTAGCAGAAGTAGGCTGTAGTATAGGCTTGTACTTATTAGATCTTTTATTAAATTTAAGCATATAGTTTTCACTCATTACACTATCGTATATGGGTATACATTGGTATCTTTTGTTTAGCGCAGAAAAAAACCTCGTGTGCTTGGTTATAAAAGCGACACTTATTTCCCTAGTATTTCTCTCAAATTCAGCAATTTCTTCAATTAAATCTTCAATTTGTTCGAAGCTTATCGCGGCTTTTACTAATTTTTTGTAGACAGTGATATCTTTTACGTTAGTTTTAAATCCTCCTCGTTTGATTTGATAAAGACCCCTACCAGCTTTACCTCCCCACAAATGAATTAAATGAAAAATATTCTCTAAGTCTTTGAGATTATCGATATCGAGTGCTTGAACTTTTGCCTCTATCGTCTTGATGAGTTTTTTTATATCTGCAGAGGATGGATTTTCAGGGCAATAGTCTTCAATAAAGTCTTTGTAACCACCTTTAATAATAGTGGTTCTCATGCTTTTAATGCTGTGAGTTGCATCACTTCCAAGCGAAGGTACAAAGACTCTATCTGATTCTTTATCTATAGATGCTTTGATGTATTTAATAGCCTTAGATTTATTAAACTTAAATTTCATAAATTACTGTTTTATGCCTCCAACAAATTGATTTCCTAAACTAGGTCCGTTTGAAGATGAGAATGTTACTTCTCTTATAATTGGCTTACCTTTTTCTTTAAATATTTCCTCAACAATACAAAATTTCATTTCTTTTTTGAGGAGAATATTTTTATATTTTTCAATAGAACTTAGCCCAAACCCAGTTGAATAAAAATTTGTGGTTGTTGGGTTGTATTTAAAATTAAAGTTTTTATGAAAATATTCTGCATTTTCATCAACTATGTCAAAAGTTGAACCAAACTGCATGATAACAATTTCTTCCCCTAATGCATTGCATTGATTTTTAATGTCTTGCTTCATTGATTCGTAATTTTTTGAAGATGAATAATTTTTAATATTTCGTTGTTGTCTTAGACCTGGTGCACCACCTCTCACAAAACTTGCGCGAATATTCTTCTTGTTTTGTTCAATGTTTTTAATTGCGTCTTCAATAGATTGTTCTTTTTTCATTTTTAAATTTTATAAAAGTGTGATTTATGCAATATTAATATTTAATTTAATGGGCTCCTTTAACAATTCTGTTAATAGATCTATACCACTCTTAAAATTAACCAAAACATTATCCATGTCTATATACACAATTTTCTTCATCTCTCTATAACTTGCCACTTATTATTTTTAAAGAAGATAGGTTTTTCACAGTTAGCACCATCAACACCCAATTGATTTAGAACCTGTGTATATTTATTTCTTAATTTATTTTGGAGTTCCTCTTCTTTGATTAGGTGGGCTTTAGAAAGATTGTGAGATGAATCTGCAATCTTTACTTGCCTGGCTATTTTATTTTTTGAGAGCCTTGGAAGATAGTCTTCAAAATAATCTTCATGTGAGCTCTTAGTCATTGCATAAATTGCGTCTATTATTTCATTAGAAAAGCTTTCTTTTATCTGGGTTTCTATATCTGATTGAATTGATAAATCAGCATCTTCTATAGAATCATGCAATAGACCAACAATCTCATAACTTAATCCTAAATGAGAAACCCTTGAGGCAATATCTAAAATATGAGCCATATATGGGTATGCTAACTTATCTTTTTGTCCGTCAGGATATCTATTATTTGGTATCTGATGAACTTTTTTGGCTATGTCTAGGGCAACCTCTATGCTATTTTTCATTTTCTTCTTAGGCTTAAAGTTAATTTATAATCTGGTAAATTTATGCCAATTTTTCCAAACCTTGCCTCAAATTCTGCTTGGTCTATTAGATCTCCATTTTCATAAAAATCACCAAACTGCAGAACATTTGCAGCAGTCCACTCATTGGTTTCAAATGAAAGGTAAAGTCCTTGAAAATAGCCTGGAGAAGATGGAATAATTAAAGCAGGACCTTTATTCCACTCAAAATACTTAATCTTTTTTGGCATAAACAAATTCTGCCATAAGAATTTGTGAAAATAAAACACATAAAATAATTTGTAACATTTTTAATCCTGCTTCGTTATAGAGTAAATAAATTTATTTGAAGGTATGGAGGCACTTATAAGAGCCACCCTTAAATCTACATTAAATAATAAAGTGCATGCTGCAAATATTTTAGGAATTTCACGATCTACGTTAATAAAGAAAATTGGATCTTACAAGGATTGATTAATTCAACTCCAATATAATTGGTAAACGTAAAGCTATATATAATATTAATAAGCAATTATTTTTTTAAATTTCACATGCCTAATAAAATATTTCTAATGTTATATTAAACACTATGTTGCTTAGTGATTTAAACATAAAAAGAAGCTGGAATACAGAAGATGATAATGTGCTTGAAGATTTTTACATAAAATCTTTAATGCATGCTAAAAAATATCACAGAACAACCTTCACTTTTTCCTCACATCTACTTAGTGCTGCTACCCAGGGACTTGATGGCTTAATAAGCAACAATGGAAGCATGAAGCTAATGATTGGTGATCGGATTTCTGAAGAAGATTATATGGCTATAAAAGAAGGGGCTGATCTTCAGAAATATCAGGATCAGTGTCTTGAAAGACTCAAATCAGTTCTTAGCTATGCAAAAGATAATCCTCTATATCATCATAGGCTAGAGATATTAAAATACATGATAGCCTCAAGCAAATTAGAGGTTAAGTTTGCATTAATGCACAAGGGAGATAAAATTTTTCATCCTAAACTCGGAATCATTTATGGCGAAAATGATGAAAAAATTGTTTTTTCTGGTTCAGGAAATGAAACAAAAGGTGGAGTAGATTTAAACTGGGAGACTTTTGACGTCTATAGAAGTTGGGATAAAGATATCTATGAATATTATGGTCAAGATAAGGAAAACAATTTCCTAAAATTTTGGAGTCAAGGTTCATCAAAATCTTTTAGACTTATCACATTGCCAGATGATGAGCTTATATCAATAGTTTCAAAAAATTTAAATTCTAAAATTTCTCTTGCATCAAAGCCTGATCCAAAAGAAATAAATCTATTAAAAAACTATAAACAAATACCTGCTCCAGAGGTGCCATCAAAAATTAATGGTCATAAATTTCAAATTAGAGACTATCAGAGTAATGCACTTAGAAACTGGTGGGAACACCGCAAAGGAATTCTTGAGCATGCAACAGGCTCAGGAAAAAATTTAACAGCAA
>Ga0213860_10000700_pt1 | contig 13458 bp, 12 predicted proteins | sample PICome_3_FD_160118 | JGI IMG/M metagenome (GOLD analysis project Ga0213860, IMG submission 160118) | Coastal seawater microbial communities near Pivers Island, North Carolina, United States - PICO550 | ecosystem: Environmental > Aquatic > Marine > Coastal | place: USA: North Carolina...
ACCCGTCGGCGCGATGCCAAGAAGCGCAATCTTGCCTCCGTTGTTCATTTTGTCGATCATGTCGCGCATCGCCGGTGCCGCACCAGACATTTCTAGACCCACATCAAACCCTTCGGTCATGCCCAGATCGGCCATCACTTCGCTCAGATTTTGCTCGGCCGCATTCACAACATGTTGCACACCTAATTTGCGGGCTAGATCAATCCGATAAGGACTAATATCAGTAATAACCACTTTGCGAGCGCCAACTTTCTGCGCAACCAGTGCGCCCATAATGCCAATTGGGCCTGCGCCCGTGACCAGTACATCCTCGCCAGGAAGATCAAAACTTAGCGCGGTATGCACGGCGTTTCCGAATGGATCAAAAATGGCTGCGATTTCGTCCGGTATGTCATCGGGGATCGGAACAACATTGGCCTCGGGTATGCAGATATACTCAGCGAAGGAGCCGGGATGGTTCACGCCGACTCCCTTGGTGTTACGACACAGGTGTCCACGCCCAGCGCGGCAATTCCGGCAAGTTCCACAGACAATATGGCCCTCGCCCGACACGCGCTGGCCGATGCGGTATTTGGTGGCCGCTTTGCCGCAATCAACGATTTCTCCGCAGAATTCGTGACCCGTCACCATTGGGATCGGCACGGTCGTGGCGGACCATTCGTCCCATTTCCAGATATGCACATCCGTCCCGCAGATCGCGGATTTTCTGACCTTGATGAGTACTTCGTCCGGACCAGGTTCCGGCATGGGGACCCGATCCATCCAGAGCCCCTCTTTGGCGTGGGCTTTGACCAGAGCTTTCATCAGGTTGGTCATTGGATAAACCCCATATCCCGACCGACCTCGACAAAGGCATCAATGGCGTGGTCGAGTTCCGCGCGGCTATGGGCTGCGGACATCGCCCTGATGACTGATGACATTGGCAGAGTGCCGTGGCTCATCAGCCATTCCCGCCGTGCGATGTCGATCATCCGTCAAAACATTGCAATATCATTGGTAACCAAGGCCGCTTTCGTGGTGGCGACAGCATTTGGGATGGCATCGATGTGGGGGGCCATTGCCGCAGATGTTGGCGTGTCACTGCTGGTGGTCGCAAACGCGCTCAGGCTGTTAAACGGACACCGTGCGGAGTCTCCACCCCAAAGTGGTGACCGCGTCAGTGACAGGCTGACCGAAGGTGCTTTGGCGCACGGCCATTGAATGGGCAAGCAACCCACGTTAGTGTCAAATTCGAAAGAGACCTCACGAAAGAGGCATAGAGCAGTGAATTTTCGAGTTCCACGTCGCACGATTCTCCTGGGAGCCCTAGCGACTTTGCTTTCTGGATGCGCGAGTAAGTTCCGCACTTACAGGGGGCCGGAGGTGACCCGGGTACGGGTCTACAAGGGACAGCGCATGATTGTCCTGGATGGCAATGAGAGCGTTTTGCGCACTTTCCAGATGGGCCTTGGCTTTGCCCCCGAAGGACACAAGCAGTTTGAAGGGGACGGGCGCACACCAGAAGGATCGTACGTGATTGATAGGCGAAATCCCGAAAGCCTGTTTCATCTTTCCATTGGTATCTCATACCCGAACGAAGCAGATACCGCATTCGCGAGGGCGCAGGGCCGTTCGCCCGGCGGAGATATCTTCATCCATGGTGGACCGCGCCCCGGTATTGATCCCACGGACAAACGGGATTGGACGGCAGGCTGCATCTCGGTCACGGACCGGGAGATCGAAGACATCTACGCCATGGTCAAGGACGGTACACCCATCGATATCTACGCTTAAAACGAAGGCCTCGGATGGGTCTTCGCCGAGTGGGTTTACGCAAACCGCCGTCTGAGCGCCACGTTGATTGTCTCGATGGTGATTACCATGACAATCACGGCCAGGGTAACGCTTGCCGCCTTGTCGTATTGGAACGACCGCACATAGGTCTGGATGTAGAACCCAATCCCACCTGCACCGACGATGCCCAGGATCAGCGACTCCCGCAGGTTCAGTTCGAACCGGAAGATCGTGTCACGCGCGACGACGGGTGCCATTTGCGGCCAGATCGAGTGCCTGAGCCGCGCCATTGGTCCCGCGCCGGCGCTTTCCAGTGCGGCAATCGGCGCGCGGGATACATTGTCGATCGCTTCGGCATAGAACTTTGCGAGCATGCCGGTCGCGTGAATGGCAACCGAGATGATGCCAGGCAGGGGGCCAAGCCCAACAGCACCCACCATGAGCATAGCGACGAGGATCAGCGGGACCGCGCGAATGAGGGCTAGCAAGGTACGCACCGGACGAAATAGCGCCGGGGACACCATTGTTTCGGATGCGAGTATCCCGAGCGGCACGGACAGAATGACTGCGCCCAGAGACCCTAGAATCGCGATACGCAATGTTTCTGCGCTGCCCTTCATGATTTCATTCATGACAGTTGGATCGGGGGGCACCATGCGGCCGAGGAAATCGGCAATCCGAGGACCTGCTGACAAAAGGCGGGACAGTTCGACCTCGGTCGTCAAAAGGGACCAGAGGATCGCACCAGCGATGAGAGACCCGACAGCAAAGCTGCCTAACCCACGCGACCGCATCAGCTGACCGCCCTGAGGCCGGAACCAGGCGGAATCACAGTCTCGCGATAAAGCTCGGCCGTTGCGGCTTCACTCAGGTCGTCAACCGCCTCATCAAAGACAATCCTGCCATCCCGCATGCCAACGAAACGATCGGCAAAGCGTCGGGCGAGGTCGGGCTGGTGCGAAGAGAACATCACGGTCGCACCCCGCGCGCGGGCCGCTCCGGTCACCAGAGTCAGGGTTTCTGACGCCCGTGCGGGGTCGAGGTTGCTGACCGGTTCGTCAGCAAGGATCAGGCGAGGTTCCTGTGCAAGACAGCGCGCGATGGCGACCCGTTGCCGCTGGCCCCCGCTAAGACTGTCGACCCGACGCTCTACCAGATCCGCGATGCCGCAATCCGCAAGGGCGGCCCGCGCAAGACTTAAGTCTCGAGAGGTGGGTCTCCAAAGGACCGCGCGCACTAGAGACATGCGGCCAAGACGGCCATTCAGCACGTTGCGCAGCACTGAAGAACGCTCGACCAAAGCAAATTCCTGGAACACAAAGCCAGTGTCGGGCCGTTGGGCGCGTGCGGGCGGATGATCGGGGTTAAGGGGTGCCCCCAGGACTGAAGCGCGACCGCGCCAGCCGCGCAGTCGCCCATCAAGCAAAGTTAGCAGCGTGGTTTTTCCGGCACCGGACGGGCCCAGTAAAGCAATGCGTTCGCCCGAAGGCACGGCGAGAGAGACATGCTCTAATGCTCGCAGTTCGGCACCCGGATGCGTATAGCTGAGATCGTCAATTTGAATGGCTGACGTCATCGCAGTAATCCGTAGCGCCGCGCCATGGCGCGCACACCATCATAGTTGGCCGCATCCGCCCTGACATATCCGTCCGGACCGTAGAGATAGCGGAGAAGGTTGCGGTTCTCCGGCGCGTTGAGCCGCAACATGGCATCGACAAATCGCGATCGAAGCTCTGCATCAAGTCCAGGCCTCGCGATAACCACATGGCTGGGAATCGCATCACTTTCCGCGATCCAGGTCACCTGGGCCTGTTGATCCGGACTGAGAAGGAGATCGGCGTACTGGCTTGCGCCTGCAGCGTCGACTAGCCCCTCTGCCATCGCCTGCATAGCCTGCTGATAGCCACCTGCAAAAAACACGCGGCCAAAAAACGCATCTGCATGGTTCGGTGCGGCGATCAGGCCCGCGTCCAAGAATTCGGCAAGTGGATAGAGGTAGCCCGACTCCGAAATTGGATCGGCGAACGCAATGTCTTTGTCACGGAGATCGTCAAGTGTCTCGATTCCACTGCCCCGGCGCACGAAGATGCGACCTGTGTAGCTCGGTGCGTCACGGTAAACTTCGGATAGGAGAGGCACTGCACCGATCTCTGCCTCGGCCAACACGAAGGGCAGGGCGCCCATGAACGAGATATCGGCGTCTCCATTGCGAAGTGCCTCGACGGCAGCAGCGTGATCAATCGTCACGAAACCCTCAACCGGAACGCCGATTTGATCGGCAAGCCAGTCGGTGATTCCCGCAATGTCTCCAAGCAACTTGTCCGGATTTTCCTGCGGAATGAAGGCGAGGCGTAGGCTCGTCTGTTGAGCCGCAAGAGGCCTTCCTAGGGACAATGCTCCTACGGCGGACACGGCCAGAAATGATCTTCGATTCAAACGGACCTGCATCAGAATGCCCTCGCTTCGAGTGTTACAGCCTCGGCCTTGAATGCCGCCCAGCTTGCTTCTGCGGTGCCCCAGTCTCCCTGGCGCACGGCTGCTCCAACCTGGTTCAACCGATCGGCAAGCGCATAGACATCCGGGCGGGCAGACAGATTGGACATTGTACTTGCGTCAGCCGAAAGATCCGCCCCGACCGTGTCGACCAAGAGAAGGATGTGTTCTGCATCCCGGCGGGGCAGCAGCGTGTCCAGCGTCGATGCAAATGTGGTCAGTTCCGCAAAAGCGAGGCGGAAGGGTGTATTCTCGGCATCGAAGGCCTCATAGGGTTCGTCCGCCGCGCCGATCGTCTCGAGATAGACGGTCAGGTCCGCGCGGTCTGCCTCAGTGAGGCCGAGCGATTTCGAGTCATTGAACCAGTTCACGACACTGGCAAGTGTCGGCAGCGAACCATCGTGAAAGTAAGGGGCCGTATAGACCGTCCCAAGAAGCGTCGGCGTATCTAGGGCACCTGAGCGCGCGCCCGAATAAGCCGGGTCAATGGAACCGATATCATGCGCCTGCCGGTCGAGGAAGTTGCCATCGGGTACGTGGCAGCTCGCGCAGGATCGGTTGCCCAATCCCTTGAATGGCCGGTTAAAGATTGCCTCGCCACGTGCCGCCGCCACTGGAGCGGCCTCTGTTAATCGGCCATCCGCTGTCAGCATGGAATTCGGAAGAAAGTCGAACTCCTGCATGTATGCCACGAGCGCATCCAGCATGAAGGGTGTTGGTTCCGGACCAGCAAACTCGTTGACGATTACATTGCGGGTAAAGTCGCGCAGTGACGCAAACCGACCGTCCCGACCATAGGGCCCAGTGAACCGCAGGCCGCGCAGGCTGGGGATATCGAGCGGATCGTCGCGTCGGTCGTTGAAGATCGGATTGAAGAAGGCGCCGTCCACATCGATGGCACCAGGCTGATGACTGGCGCCAGGAATGAAGAACCGCTGATTGATATCTGACCGGTTGTGACATGTCGAACACGCGATCCCAAGATCCCGCGCGGGACCCCCGAATATCTGGGCGCTGTCAAAGAGCATGTCGCCGTAGGCGATCAGCGGCAGATCGGTTTCATCGATGCCCTGTTCCTCGAAATTCAGGACAAGCAGCGGCAATGGGTCCTGATCGAAGATGTCCGCCCCCGGCGGAAGGCTCGGCGGTAAATCGATATCGCGCCCACTGAGTATTGCTGTTTCAGGCAATGGGGTAAGCTGTCGCCTCGGGGCGAAGTCGTCTAGCAGGTAATTCTCAGCGAGATAGCGTGAGATGGTTACTCGTGCAGCGTTCATCGCTTCTTTGTCAGCAGGTGTCGCTCCTGCGCCGAGTACTCCGGCAGAGCCTGTGCTGTTGTTTAGCTCCAGCCAGGCACGGCCAATTTGGCGTGCTGCATCGGGGTCGGCTGCGGCGATGCCATCTGCAAAGGCGCGGTAGAGTTCGCGCGCGGTCTGTACCGCCTGCTGCGCGGTGGCTGGGTCGTCCACGTTGAGCGTGCGGTCCAACTCCTCTTCGATTCTGTACGCGATTGTTTGTGTCGCGGCTTCGAAAAGGGCATGACGATCTTTTCGCACAATCGCGCCCAGCAAGGGCTCTGCACTGATGTCGCTATTCGCGCTCAACCATGCAAGCGCGTCCCCAGAGAAATCCGAGCCGTGGTAGGGATCTGACCAGGCGGTTTCGACCTGATCCCAAGGGATTGGCTCCAGATTGCCCAGAAACAGCGTGAGCCGGTAGGCAGCCGCCTCCGGCAACCAAGGGGCCTCCTTTGCCGGCGTTGCATGGGCCGGCCCAAGTGCGCCTATTGCTCCAATCCACACCGCAACCAGCAAGCCTGAGAGTTTCCAGATCACTTTAGTCTCCAACTCTAAAAGTTAGCCACGTCTAACTTATCTATCCAAAGCAAACAAGTTGTCAATTGCTCAGTTGGAAGGCAAAGTCGTGATATGACAAAGCCGCAATCACATGGCCGTGAAGCCATTCAACCCGTGAAACGGGCTCCGGAAGCTCAGGCGGAAGGTTTTGCGATCGTGCGCCAAGCGCATGAAAGCGAGATGGCAGAGGATTATGTCGAGTTGATCGCAGAGTTGATTGAAACCCGAGGAGAGGCGCGACCTGTCGAAATTGCCGAACGATTGGGTGTGAAACCCCCAACCGTCACTAAGAACATTTCGCGATTGAAGTCGGCAGGTTTGGTGCGACGTGAACGCTACCGTGCGATTTTCCTCACCGAGCAAGGTCAAGCCTTGGCTGAAGCATGTCGGAGACGGCATCGGATTGTGGTCGCATTTCTTCTAACTCTGGGAATCAATGAGGAAACCGCAGAACGGGATGCGGAAGGCATCGAACATCATGTGAGCGACGAAACGCTGGCTGCCTTCGAAAATGCCATTAGGAATACGGCCGAAGAAAGCTGAGGCTGTTCTTCGAGCCCCTTGTTTAGTTTTGGGTTGGGCGTTGATTCCAACGCGAATCTTGCTCAAATCCCTGCACTTCCTGAACGGTGGCAAGCGCCTCAGATTTCCAAGCTGACGAACGACCAAATTTGCCTGACGATTGCAAAGATGTAAGTCCATCGGGCGCGGTTGGTCAGCTGACCAACCGCAGGGCTATTACTCGAGCTTACGCTGGGCTGAACAGCCGTTGCGTGAACAGACCGCGTTGTTTCGTATCGCGAATCAGTTTTGCACCCGCAAGGACGGCCAAATCAGCGATTGGTTCCACCAGCACAACGAGCAAATAGACCGCTCCAAAGCTTGCGACGGCGGACATATTCTCAGCACCAAAGCCTTGGCCATAGAACGCCCAGAACGCCACCCATGCGACTACGCCGCCTTGGTAGGCGAACGACAGCTTGAGTACTTCGCTGTAGTTGCAGTCAACAAACGCCTTTTGCTCAGGGATGATGCGTTTGGCCAACGCGTCGATGACAAACAGCGGGAAAAGCAGCGTTGAGACGTTCACGAAGAACATCGGCATATCCGTCGGTGCGAAGAACATGCCTTGAATAAGGAGGCCGCCGGTTAATCCGACTGCCGCCGGTCCCGCGCCAAGCAAAAGCAGAATGGTCGTTCCTAAGATGAAGTGAACCTCGGAGATGCCAACGGCGAAGTGCGGGAAGACTTCGAAAAAGAGGAATACAGCTACGACGGCAAGAACACTGCGTACGCCAAAAGAGATAGCCGAATGTGATTTCAGGTCATCCGCTGCAAGTTTGAGGGAATAACCTCCTGCTGCAGCTGCCGTACCATAGGCGAGGACCATCTTTGCGCCATCCACGACGCCGGGTTCAATATGCATATCAAGTCTCCTTGCCGTCCTTCCTGACGACATTTGGTGCCGAAATCTCGGCGGTTGCGTTGGCGGCAGGTCTCCTGGCTCGCGGTTCAACGCGCCCCCGGACCTTCCCAACACATGTGTCAGTGGTGCAGTTTCGGGCTTGCTCGCCGCTTACAGTTGCAGGGGCAGCCGGGGTTTCTCACCCCATTCCCTTTTCAATCGAGCGCATCACACACTCGACCACCGCATTTACAGCTAGACACTAATTCTTCGGCTTCGTCAATGGAGACACACTGTTGCAATTCAATTATTCAATCCAACGCGCTGCGTATTCTCGGCACTGCGAATTCCTTTGGCTCGCTGTAGTCGATCAAGGTCACTTGGCGTTCTAGGATTTCCTAAGAAGCTGGTTCGACGCCCGCCAGAAACCCCTCCGCGACAGCGAGCGTAAATTTTGAGCCCACGCAAATACAGCCATGCTATAAGATCGACGGCCATGAACGAGACCGGTGACAGCGCGTTGCTGAAAGGGTCGTAAAGGAAGAAGTTCGTGTTTATTCGTTCTGGCCCTCGCTCATCCGAGGGCTGTCGGAGGTAGCCGGTATGAGCCGCGAGATCCCGGAAGCGCCGCCACGGGCCAGCGACAGATCGGTAGACATGGCGCGGTATTCGCCTAGTACCCACGAGGGAAAGAGATTGTCGTAGAATCGAGATAGCGGATGTCCCGACTGTCCGGCGGGCGTGATGTAGTATGAACCCGCTTCTTCCGATATCGACATGACGGCCTGAAAGTTGCTTCCGGCATTCACAAGGAATGGACGGCCTTCTTCGAAACCAAATGACGTCAAGAATTGCGTAAAGGGATCGCCCGATATCGGCGCTTGAAGGGACAGCAGGGCGGTCAGTAACCCACGCGAACTGATCGGCGACCATTGCATTTCCAATGTATGCTCCTCGCCCCAGGTCCAGGTTGAGGGGTCGCGTCCATATCGATCAACCAGCCAGCCAAGAGCTTCATCCAGAGCCAAGCGAACCTGCTCCTCGCATGTCTCGCGAGGTGAGGATGGGCGGATGTCACACCAGATCGCGCTACCGCGACGATCGCTGAGTACTGCATATAGAAAATCCGGGTTCGGACGGGTCCAGAGTTGCTTCGCTGTCGGAAACTCGTCTTTCAAAATGCGTTGCTGCAAAGCCCGGACCCAGACCCAGAACAGCAGAGGTTCCGGTGAATTGCGATCCATGTCGCCATTCCACGACGCAAGCCTGTCTAGAAGTTCACGACGAAGGTCGTCCGCGTCGGTGCCTCCGATTCTGTCTCTGGACTGCACGAACCAAAGCTCTTTTGCCATCAAGGGCAGGAGGGTTCGCGCCACGGCACTTACGGTGTCCCTTTGAACACCGATGGCGCCTTCCGTCGAGAAGATCGGTTGCCGAGCTTCAAGCGCCGCCAATCGAATGTCGCGAAATGAAGACGCCCGTACGGCTTCCTCTTTTGGCCATCGGGCAACGGCCTCTCGATCAATTGCCAATGCCTCCATGCCCTTCGGCAACATGTCTGCGGCAACTCCAATGGCATCGGTCGCGCTGGCTGAACGTGCAAACAGCTTCAACGTCGTCAGGAAACCTTCCGTCTGCACGAGAGACGCCCCCCCTGGCGCCTCCTTGTCAGGCACGGGAAGTGACCGGAAGGCCCAGGCGACGCGCGCGTTACGACCGACAACAACGAACGGCTCGCCCGGCATTGTGGCCCCTATGACCGGCCCTGTCGAAAATTGAAGATCGGCGAGATACCATTCCGAGGGAAGCGACAGGGGACCGCTGATATCGGCGGCGAGAATTGGCGTTCCGATAGCTGTTCGGTCGCCGTCCATCGCCCATGCATCCAGGCGCTGCTCGGGATCAATCGCGAACAGTTCGGGCATTCTCGGGCGATCCGCCGGTATAATTGCACTTGACATGTCCGGCATTCCTTCACGTGCGCTCCCCGGTCGCAGGCCATTCAGGAAAGACCGGGCAATCCTCAGGCTATCGCCGGGTGTCCAGGCCTCGATCGACCGTTGGTTGGCGATCAGCAGTTCCGGCGAGCCTCTGCCACGCCCGCCTTCCGACACAAGCTCGAGCCACGCATTGACGCCGGCCGCATAGGAAGCAAGCGCATCTGAGACCGCTGGCTCAATGGGCAATGTCTCATCGAATGGCCATGAAGCTTCGGCCATTCGCCTTACCCTTAACATTTGACTGAGCCTGTCTTGGGCATGAACGAAGCCGATCGCGAAATAGGCATCCGCGGCGGAAGTTGCGGAGATGTGCGGGATTGCCGAGGAATCTCGCAGAATATCGACCGGTCCGTCCAGCCCTGCGACCGTGAAGTCCTCGTCGTAGTCGGGAACGGATGCGCTCAGCAGAAAATAGACCAACCCGGAACCAATCGATGCCGTGATGCAGATCGCCAGGAACCCGTACAGCAATATTTTGAAAAGGCGTTTCACGTCGGTGCCGTTTCGAAATCATTCTCAATAAAAGATGCGCAAGAGGACCACCGAAACGAAATAGGTGAGAAGACCGAATGCGACAGCCGAACTCACCGCATACTGGAGGATATCCAGCCGGTTTCCTTTTCGGCGTCGCGCCAGATATCCACCCCAGATCGCACCCGCGACAATGCCCGCGATTACCAGCATGACTTCGCCTCCGTTCTTGCTTTCTTGTTGTGCCGGTGTGTGCCGCCAAGACCCGCGGCCAGTCCTACGGCCCAGGTTACGAAGATGAGAGCCAGCAGCGTCCAGTCGCCGAAGCGCGCATAAAGCGTTGGCGGATGAGCGGAAGGGAGAGCCGCATCGATGACACCGGTTTCTCCGGTTCCGAGCCGCGCAACTAGTTCCCCGTTAGCGTCAACGATCGCGGAGATTCCGGTATTCGCGGCCCGCACGACGGGAAGCCCTTCCTCGACGGCGCGCATGCGTGCAGAGGCGAGGTGCTGCTCCGGTCCGATACTGGTTCCGAACCAGGCATCGTTGGTCGCATTGAAGATCCAGTCCGGCCGGAACAGGTCGTCAACGACATGGCCCGGAAAGATGATCTCGTAGCAGATGGCGACGGCAACCAGCGGCACCCCCGGAAATGCCAGCGTGCGCGGCCCCGGTCCGGCCGTGAAGTCCCCCAGACCCTCCGTCATGCGTTCGATCGGCAGCCAGCCCCTGAACGGAACGTATTCTCCAAAGGGCACGAGGTGGTGCTTGGCGTAACCGGTCAGGCTTCGGCCGGTCTGGTCATAGGCCTGAACAGTGTTGAAGAAGCGCGTGCCTTCGTCCGTCGAAACGCGATCCGGCACGCCGGTCAGAAGCAGGCCCTCATCCGGAATGGCGGCAGCGATGTGCGAACGCGCCTCGACGTCCTCATCGAGAAAGCCTGGGAAGGCGGTTTCGGGCCAGAGCAGGATGTCGACGGGGCCGGGACGAGTCGAGAGGTCGAGATAGCGTGTGAGCGTCGCCTCCCGGTTTTCGGGCGCCCACTTCTCCTGCTGGGGAACGTTGCCCTGAACGATCCGCAAATCGAGCCCCGGCGGGCTTGGCGGCTCGAGCTGGAGCCGCGCCACGCCTGCAGACCAGGTCGCCACAACGATCCCAACACCGAGCAGGAGGATGCTCCAGCGTGCCCGCGTCTCCGCAAAGGGGGCCGGTGCCGCAAGGGCGCCAACAAGGATTACGAGAAAGCTCAACCCATAGCTTCCGATCCATGCAGCCGGTTGCCGCAAGGCCGCGTAGTCGACGAGGGCATATCCGGCGAGGTTCCAGGGGAATCCCGTGAGCGCGTGCCCTCGTAGCCACTCTGCCGCTGTCCAGCAGGTCGCGAACAGAAGACATGCCATCACACCTTCGATCGCGTGACGGCGCGCAACGCCGGTGAAGAGCGCCGCCGCGGCGGCCGGAAAGATGGCCAATCCGGCGGACAATCCTGCGACGGCGGGGATCGCAATCGCACCGAACCGCTCGGCATCCACGTAGAAACTCTCCGCGATCCACGAGAGACCGAAACCGAACTGTCCGAGGCCGAACGCCCAGCCGACAAGTGCGGCCCTGGCGACGGGGAGATGCCGGAGGAGGGCAAAGAGGGTGGCGTAGGCAACGGGAACGAACAAGAGGATTGAGAACGGAGGGAAGGTCAGAACTGTGAGGCCGCCGGTTGCGATGGCCGCGACCATGCGCGACGGCAGGGAAATCATCCATTCCCGGGACAGCGTCCAAAACAGCGTCATGGACCGCACCTAGGCCGTCGATTGATCATCGGCGCCACAAGAAGCAATCCGACGCCGCCGACCACGAAGACGTCAGCCATGTTGAAGGCGGGCCAGTGCGCGGTGCCGACGTAGAAATCGAGGAAATCCGTCACGGCCCGGTATCTGAGACGATCCACCACGTTACCGAGTGCGCCTCCGAGGATCGAACCGAAGGCAATCACTTCGATGCGGTTACGGGTGCGAAGCATCATGACAGCGAGCCAAGCACATACAGCGAGCGCAAGGACCACAAGGCTCCACCAAGGCGCACCGCCGAGAAGCCCAAAGGTCACGCCATCGTTGCGGTGGAACGTGAGGTTGAATCCGGGGACCACCGACACTCCGGCATTCAAAACGCTCGCATTTGATACGACGATGGCCTTCGTGACCTGATCGACTACGAAAGCCACGAGGGCGGCAAGCCCTCCGATGGCTGGTTCTCCTTTGAGCGAGCGCATTGCGTCACCCAAGCCAGATGTCGGCAATCAGCGCGAAGTTTGCGCCGTGTATGGTCAGACACGTATGACTCATCCTGAATGTGCTTAGCCTTCCGGGTAGCTCGAAAAGACCTCGGTCGAACCGTCCTCATGGATCAGGAATACGTCGTAGGCCTCGCGATCCTCCTCGGGTCCCATGCCAGGCGAACCATAGGGCATTCCTGGCACTGCTAGGCCGACCGCATCGGGACGCTCCTCGAGCAGGCGACGGATGTCGGCGGCCGGCACATGTCCCTCGATCACGTAACCGTCGACGAGCCCGGTGTGACAGGAGACCATGCGCTGCGGCACTCCGTTGTCGATCTTGAAACGCACGAGAAGACCGCCGAACATGTCCTGGCCTGTTGGCGCGAAGCCGTTCTCTTCGAGATGGTTCATCCAGGACAAACAGCAACCGCATCCATTGGTCTTGCGGACGTCGATTGGGGTTGCCTTCGCAAAAGCCTGCGCGGCTGGGAACAGGGCGAGCGTGATGGCAAGAGCTTGGGTCATGCGTCTCATGGGTCAGAGCCTTTCGGTTGTCGTTTCGGCAATCTCGCTGCCGAGGTTTTCATTCAGAAGCGCGCGCGCCTCGGCCAGACGCAATAGCGCGGCTGTATCGTCCGTTTCGTTCTCAGCCGCTTCGGCAAGTCGGTCGTCAGAGAGGGGATCAGTGGGGCGCCCATCCACGAGGACTTCGTAGTGCAAGTTCGGACCTGTCGCCGTGCCAGTCGCTCCGACGCGGCCGATCACGTCTCCCGCCGCAACGCGTTGGCCTTGTTCCATGCCCTCCGGCACGGCGTTCAGATGCGCGTAGCGTGTCATGGTGTCAGAACCGTGGGCGATTTCGACCACGCGGCCGTATCCTCCCCGCCAGCCAATGAAGCTGACGCGTCCAGGCGCTGTGGCCTGAACTGGTGTCCCACGCGCTGCCGCAAAATCGACGCCTGTGTGCATCCGAACATTGCCGTAGACCGGGTGCGTACGGCGGCCAAATACCGAGCTCAGACGCGCGCCTTCCACGGGCTGCGCAAAGACTCGCAGAACCGCGCCATCGAGATAGATCGTCGCCTGACCACTCCCATTCTCCGGCCAGACGACCTCGTAAAGTGCGCCAGCGATCTCCAGCGAAGCGAAGGTCAATTCTGGCGAACCAATCCTGTCCTCACCGAGATC
>Ga0213860_10000701_pt1 | contig 13450 bp, 7 predicted proteins | sample PICome_3_FD_160118 | JGI IMG/M metagenome (GOLD analysis project Ga0213860, IMG submission 160118) | Coastal seawater microbial communities near Pivers Island, North Carolina, United States - PICO550 | ecosystem: Environmental > Aquatic > Marine > Coastal | place: USA: North Carolina | collected...
TTGAATTTCTTTTCCTGATTTGGCTTGCTGCGCTTCAAGATTTCGACCGCATCCGTGTAGCTCAATCGAACGAAATCATTGCTTACTACGAATTCTAGTTTCTCGATCAATCCCTGCTCTGAGCGCTCGTTTTGAGGCTTGCCTTTTTGCTCGTCGGCAAAGCGCTGGTCAAGGAATTGGAGGTCTTCGCGACAGTTGTCGAGCATGTATTGAATACAGTATTTGAGGAAATTTTCCGCCAAATCCATGTTCATTTCAAGGTCGTAAAAGGCCATCTCCGGTTCGATCATCCAGAACTCGGCAAGGTGGCGGGTGGTATTGGAGTTTTCTGCGCGGAACGTAGGTCCAAAGGTGTAGATCTTTCCAAGACCCATGGCACCTAGTTCACCCTCCAGCTGTCCACTCACTGTGAGGTGGGTTTCTTTACCGAAGAAATCTTCTGCGACATCACCGCCTGAAGCGGGTAGGGTGCTCACGCGGAACATCTCGCCCGCACCCTCGGCATCAGAACCGGTGATGATGGGGCTGTGCCAGTTAAAAAAGCCCTCCTTATTAAAATAGTTGTGCACGGCGAAGCTCAACGCATGGCGCAAACGGAATACCGCGCCGAAAGTATTGGTGCGTGGACGAAGGTGAGCGATTTCGCGCAAGAACTCCAAGCTGTGTTTTTTCGGCTGCAAAGGATAATCCTCCACGGGAGCATCCCCTAACACCTGAAAATGATCAACGATAATTTCTACGCTCTGACCGCGTCCTTGGCTCTCTGATAAAGAACCTGTTATGGCTAAACAAGAGCCGGTCGTAATACGTTTAAGCTCATTTTCATCCGCATTTTCAAAATCTATGACACACTGCAACGTGGCCAAGCAAGAGCCGTCGTTGAGGGCAATAAATCTGTTACTACGGAAGGAACGTACCCATCCTTTTACCGTTACTTTTTCGCCAATGGCCGGCTGGTGTAGGAGTTGTTTGATGCTCATGTATAGATGTCTTTGCCACAAAGATGGCATTATACTATGAAAATACGCCCTTTCACAATCAAAAAAAAGTGTGAAAACCATGTTTTGGCATAAAAGTTGCACGAAGGCGGAAACAAAAGAAACGTTTTTTGGTTATAGTGTTTCCAAGCAGTGCCCCAACCCCTATGGATCCTGAAAAAGTAAAAATATTTTTTGCCAGCCTCGAACTGTTCAAAGAGTTCGGAGTGAAGTCCGTGACCATGGACCAAATCAGTCAGCATTGCGGCATCTCAAAGAAGACTTTGTACAAGCACGTCGATAACAAATTGGACCTGCTGCATCAAGCCTTCGAACTCGCGGCTGGATATATGGCTCAGGAGCTTCAGGAAAACCGTGCCCAGGTCAGCGGCAATGCCATCGACCAACTCTTTGCGTTGGAACAATTCGCGGAGAAAAACTTGCGCGGTGCTGAGGATAGACTTCTAGCACAACTTGATCTCTATTATCCTGAGGTGGCACAAAAAGTGAACGAGCAGCGTCAGACCATCGTGAGTGCCATTACCCGTAAGAATTTGGAACAAGGCCTCCGCGAGGGGTTGTACCGCGAAGACATCAACATTGACTTTATCACCATTCTATATTACGGACACATCTTGGCCGTACACGAATCGGTGGTGGGTAAGGATACGCCAAACTTGGACGAATTAAGAAAAGCATCATTGCGCTACCACATCCGCGGTATTGCATCGTTGCAAGGATTAGAATACCTCAACCAAAGAATACATTCAAATATCTAGATGAAACATTCACTCCTAACCCTTTCGTTGCTGCTCACGACCGTGGGAATCGCGCAACAAAAATTCACCCTGCAGGAGGCTCAGCAATATGCGCTGGACAATGCCTACGGGATGGAAATCGCAGAACTTGAGATCGAGCGTGCGAAACAGATCTATAGACAGAATTTAGCCTATGGATTGCCTCAAGCTTCGGCTTCAGGTCAGTACATATATAATGTGGAACTCGGCGCATTGGTGACGGATTTCAATGGCGATGGTACCCTAGATGAGCTCGTGTTCGGGACGGATTATCAAGCCCAAGGCGGATTAGTGGTGAACCAACTTATTTTTGACGGCTCGTACGTTGTGGGATTGATGGCGGCCAAAGTGTTAAAGGATGGTGCGGCCATTGGCGCCGAAAAAACCCGTTCCGAGATGTACCGAGATGTGGCGAAGGCCTATCATTTGGCATTGCTTAGTGCGGAAAGTGTCGAGATCTTAAAAGCGAACGAGGGCTATTTGGCCAACCTCGCACAAGAGATGCAAAAGATGAACGCAGCTGGCATGGTAAGCAAGGCAGATGCGGATCAGATGATGTTGAATTATAACAATATCAAGAATGCCGTACGCTACAGCGAAGGCCAAGCGAACGTGGCGAAGATGTTGTTGAAGCTACAGATGGGCTTTCCCGTGGAAACACCAATTCAATTGGCCGATGATCTGGAAACGTTGGTTATAAAGGCTTCTGCAGCATCGCATTTGGCTGGGGTAAGTTTCGACCCTACAAAGACAGTGGATTACCGCAGCATGGCGAACCAAGTAGAGGGTGCAAAGTTGCAACTACTCAATAAGAAATTGGGCTATTTGCCGACCCTAGGGGTGAGCTATCAGAATAACATTCAATACATGAGCGGCGAGGCCAACATCTTTGGTGACGCGGCCGTGGATATTCCAAGCAGTTTGGTGGCCGGTAGCATCAGTGTGCCTTTGTTCACTTCCGGAAACGGTCGTGCACAGGTACAGGAAGCTATGATCCAGCAACACCAAGCGGAGATCGGATTGGCCCAGATGGAGCAAGCCTTGATCATGCAACACGCCTCGACAGTGAACGAATATTACCGCGCAATCGCGGACTATTTGGCACAGAAGGAGAGTGCAGAATTGGCCCAAACCATTCGCAATCAACGCAGAAGAGAATATGAAGAGGGTGTAGGCTCCTCAACGGCACTGACGCAAAGTGAGACGCAGTACCAGCAAGCGCTACAATCGATGTTCTTGGCCGCACAAACGGTCTTGGACCAACAAGCAGAACTAGAATACTTAATGACCCAACAACAACCTTCAAAATGAAAAAAGTACTCCTCATCGCCCCTCTAGCCTTTATGGCGGCCTGCTCTCAGCCCGCGGTAGAAGGTGATTTACAAACGCTTTCTTGGAAGCGCGACAGCACCAAGAATGTTGTGGATGCTTTGAACGAGCAGATAGCCCTATATGATGCTGTCATCGCAGCCTTAGATACCTCAGCGACCTATGATGTCGTCACTGCATACGAAGTAAATCCAGCCATGTTCTCTCACTACTTTGAAGTGTTTGGAACGGTAGAAGCGGATAAGAGCATTAATCTGTATCCTTTAAATAGCGGAAAGGTGGAACGTATCCACGTTAAGGAAGGTCAAAAAGTAAGTCAAGGACAGCTGTTAGTGTCCCTTAATACTGATTTGATGGAAAGCTCAATCAAAGAATTAGAGACAGCAATATCCCTAGCAAAAACTGTGTTTACGAAACAACAAAGACTTTGGATTGACGAGCAGATAGGTTCAGAGATTCAATACCTCCAGGCGAAAAATAATTACGATGGTTTGGTACAAAAGCTTCAAACGTTGAAGGAGCAGAAATCCATGAGCGAAGTTCGTGCCCCATTTGCTGGGACCATTGATGAAGTGTTCACGAAAGAAGGAGAGCTTGCAGCCCCTCAGATGCCGACTATACGCCTTGTAAATACTTCTAGTGTATACATTAAGGCGGATGTACCAGAGTCGTATTCGAATCGAGTAAAAGTAGGAACACCTGCGAACGTTGCCTTTACAAGCATGGATTATGAAGTGGCCTCGGAGGTATTGCAAGTGGGCCAATTCATTCAAGAAGGCAACCGTACTTTTTCCATTAATGTGAGTTTGCCAGAAGCGGATGACGTAAAGCCTAACCAAATGGTACATGTCGCCCTTCAGGATTATAAAAATGAGACAGCCTTGAGTGTGCCATCGAGTTTGGTACAACAGGATGTGGAAGGAAACGACTTTGTTTTTGCCCTAAACAAGATGGGTGCGTATAGTGAAGTCTCCAAAGTTTTTGTGGAAGCTGGATTGACTTACGAAGGCCGTACCGAGATCAAATCAGGTATTGAAGCGGGTGCGCAGTTGGTGGACAAAGGTTCACGCAGCGTTCGTACGGGACAACGTGTACACGTAAAATAATTGGACCCAGAGCAACATGGAAGAAAACAAAAAACTCTTTAAAAGCTTCGGGCCATCGACCTTCTCGGTGAACAACGTCATGACGGTCTATGTATTGACTGCCATCGTATTCATCGCGGGTTTGATGTCGTACCTCAGCATGCCTTCAGAGGCCTTTCCTGAGATTGTTACGCCTGAAATTTATGTAGGTACGCCCTACCCTGGAAACTCTCCAGCGGATATCGAAAAACTCATTTCTCGTCCTCTAGAAAAAGAGATCAATGGGATTACCGGGGTGGACGAAATCAACTCGACTTCGGTGGAGGGCTATTCGACCATCCAAGTGAAGTTCGACTTTGATGTTACGCCAGACGACGCCTTGCGCAAGGTGAAGGACAAGGTGGACGCAGCGATGGGTAAACCGGATTTCCCTACGGACTTGCCGGCGGATCCGAATGTCTTTGCGTTGAACATTTCAGAGTTGATGCCGATGGCGAACATCAACCTTTCTGGGGAGTTCTCATTGGACCAATTAAAAGATTACGCCGAATACCTCGAGGAGGAGATTGAGAACCTCAACGAGATTTCGAAGGTGGACATCCGCGGGATCGACGACAAGGAAGTGCGTATCATGATTGACAACAAGAAATTGGAAAGCATGAAGCTCGGTTTCCGCGACATCGCCGGTGCCATTCAAAACGAAAACATGACCATCTCAGGGGGGAACCTCCTCGTAGATGGCTACCGTCGCAATGTTCGTGTGGTGGGAGAGATACGCACTATCGAAGAGTTAGAGAACATCATCATCAAGAGCGAAAAAATGCAGCTCGTGCGTCTGAGAGACGTGGCTGAGGTTGCCTTTGATGAAGTGGAGCGCGAATCTTATGCTCGTGAATATGGCGATGCAGTAGTGATGCTCGATGTGTTCAAGCGCTCGGGAGAAAACCAAATCATCCTTAGCGGAAAGATCACTGATATCCTTGATAAGGCGAAGGAAGAATACTTCCCGGATAACTTGAGTGTAACCGTGACCAACGATACTTCAGAGCAGACCAAAACTCAGGTGGCGGATCTAGAAAACTCCATCATCTTCGGGATGTTGCTCGTCGTATTGGTCTTGATGTTCTTCTTGGGATTGCGTAACGCCCTCTTTGTGGGGATCGCCATTCCACTATCGATGTTGATGAGCTTCTTCATCTTGAGCGCGATGGGCATCACCCTGAACACGATGGTCTTGTTCTCCTTGGTATTAGCCTTGGGGATGCTCGTGGACAATGGGATCGTAGTCGTGGAGAATATTTACCGATTCATGGACGAAGGCTACGATAAACTAACCGCGGCGCGATTGGGCGCCGGTGAGGTGGCCTTGCCTATTATCGCCTCTACCGCCACTACCCTAGCGGCCTTCGTGCCGCTGGCCTTCTGGCCAGGGATCTTCGGGGAGTTCATGAAGTACTTGCCGATCACCTTGATCACGGTATTGAGCTCGTCGCTCTTCGTGGCCTTGGTCATCAACCCAGGTCTGACTTCAGTCTTGATGAAGGTCGAAAAAGAGGTGGTCAACAAGAAGAAATTGACCCGTAACAGCTTGATCCTTATCGTGGTGGGAGCCATCATCGGCTACGGCGCGGGATCCTTGGGTCTTGGAAACATCTTCATCTACAGCGGGGTGTTCGCCTTGATCTATGGCTATGGAGTATTGCCAGCGACCGATTGGTTCCAGGGTACCCTCCTACCAAAATTGGAAAACCAATATACCAAAACCTTGACCTACGCCTTGAGCGGCAAGCGCCCTATCTGGTTCTTCTTAGGCACCGGTGGCTTGCTCATCTTTAGCTTCGTATTGCTAGGTATAGCGCCGCCGAAGACACTCTTCTTCCCGGAAAACATGCCGAACCAAGCCATCGTCTATGTCCAAATGCCTATCGGTACGGACATCGAAGAGACCAATGCGGTGACGTTGGATTTGGAACAACGCGTGATGGACATCGTTCGCGAGTACGATTATACCGACGAGGAAGGCAATCTCCAGAACTACATGGTGGAGAGCGTCATTGCCCAAGTAGGGGAAGGAACCAGCGACCCAAATGCGGGTCCTTCGATGGCACAAACACCAAACAAGGCGAAGATCACCGTGGCCTTCCACAAGTTCTCCGACCGCGTCTCCCTAGAGGGTGTTCGCGTGAACTCTTCAGATGTGCTCAACGAAATTCGCTCGACCATCCAAGACTTCCCAGGGGTAACCATCTCCGTGGGCAAGGATTCCAATGGCCCGCCTTCAGGTCCGCCAATCAACATCGAAATCAGTGGGGATGATTACGCCCAGCTCGTGGACGTGGCCGATGGTGTACGCGCCTTCATCAACAACCAAAGCATCTCGGGCATCGAAGAGCTCAAGCTCGACGTGGAAACCGGCAAGCCGGAAATGCCAATCGAGGTGGACCGCATCAAGGCCCGCGCCCTCGGTTTGAGCTCGGCACAGATTGGTGATGCCATCCGTACCGCCCTCTTCGGGAAAGAAGTATCGCGCTTTAAAGACGGGGAGGACGACTACCCGATCAACATCCGCATGATCGACGACTACCGCTACAACATGGAAGACCTGATGAACCAAAAGATCACCTTCCGTGATGCTGCGACCGGTAAGATCAAGCAGGTGCCAATTTCCGCAGTGGCCAAAGCCAAGAAAACCTCGACCTTCTCGAGCATCAAGCGTAAGGACCTCAAGCGCGTGATCTCCATCCAGTCGAACGTCGTGGAAGGCAGCAACCCTACAGAAACCGTAGATGCCATCAAGGCGTCTCTACAGGAGTACAGCATCCCGCGCGGGGTTACCCTAAGCTTCACTGGAGAGCAGGAAGACCAGGCCGAGCAGCTCAGCTTCTTATCGAGGGCCCTATTGATGGCCGTGTTCTTAATCTTCTTGATTTTGGTGAGCCAATTCAATTCTGCCTCCACCCCATTCATCATCCTCGTGACCGTAGTATTCTCCCTCATCGGAGTCTTCCTCGGCTTGGCTATCTTCCGCATGGAATTTGTCATCATGATGACCATGATCGGGATCATCTCCCTCGCTGGTATTGTGGTGAACAATGCGATCGTACTGATCGATTTCATTCGCCAATTATCCGCGCGTAAGCGCGACGAGCTCGGCCTCGACGATAAAGCTAAGCTTCCCGTGCCAGAGCTGATTGACTCCATCGTACAATCAGGTAAAACGCGTCTGCGTCCGGTACTCTTGACAGCGATCACTACCGTACTTGGACTTATTCCATTGGCGACCGGGATGAACATCAATTTCTTCACCCTGTTCACTGAGAACGATCCGCAGATCTTCTTCGGTGGGGACAATGTGGTCTTCTGGGGCCCCATGTCGTGGACGGTCATCTTTGGTTTGACCTTCGCCACCTTCCTGACCTTGGTTATCGTGCCGGTGATGTACTACCTCTTCGAGCGCATGCAGCGTTTGATGCTAGGAATTAAGGCGTAATGGGCGAAAAAATTTGAACATTTAAAAACCCCCGCGGCGCATCCGCGGGGGTTTTTTGTGGGGCCGCATTTTGCCCTGAAAATTGGACTATTTTTGTCGAGATGATCACAGACTTACGCGCTTTAGAACCACCGCAACTTCCTTCGTTTACCAAAGATTTGGTTGACCAAGTCTGCGCGCGCGTTCGCGATAAAATCCCCCACCTGGAAAGCTCTGTGGCTGTGGCCGAGCTCACCGTTGCCTTGCACTATGTGCTGAACACCCCTGAGGATGTCCTTATTTGGGACGTGGGCCACCAATGCTATATCCATAAAGCATTGACCGGACGAATGGAGGAATTGGCCAACATGCGTGCTCCGGGCGGGATTTCAGGTTTTTTAAAGCGCGAAGAGAGTCCTTATGATTTCTTCGGTGCTGGCCATGCCTCGACGAGTGTTTCGGCGCTCACGGGGGTGTGTGTGGCGGACCGTGCGGCTGGTCGTGAGCGCCACCGTGTTGCGGTTATTGGCGATGGTTCAATGACCGGTGGACAGAGTTTTGAGGCTTTGAACCACTTGGGGAGTTTGGGCCATAATGCGTTGGTGATTTTGAACGACAACGACGGCAGTATTGACCCAACGATGGGAGCCTTGCACGCCAAGGGAACCTATGGGGCGTATGTACGCAGTTTAGGATGGTCGTACACGTTTGTGGAAGAGGGCAATGATGTGGTTGCATTGGTGGAAGCCATTAAAGACCAGCTCGCTCAGGATGGACCAAAGATCTTGCACATTCGTACGAAGCGCCCAGATTTGAGTGCCCCGAAGTCGTACAAGCCAGGCACTACCTTTCAGTGGTGGGCTGCCGAGGCCATGCGCGATATTCTTACCAAGTATAAAGACATTCAAGTACTGAGCCCCGCGATGTTTGCCGGCAGTGGTTTTGGACCATTGCGCGAAGATTTCGGGGACCAATTCCTCGATACAGGCATCAACGAATCCCATACCGTGACTACAGCGGCAGGTATTGCTGCGGCGGGCGGTCGCCCTTGGGTACATATTTATAGCACGTTTTTGCAGCGCGCCTATGACCAAATCGTCCATGATGTCGTCCTCCAGGGGCTGCCGGTGGTGTTTTTGGTCGACCGTGCAGGTTTGGTCGGTGCCGATGGGCCGACCCACCACGGGGTGTTTGACCAAGGCTTGTTGATGGATTTACCCGGAGTGGTGGTGTGGAACCCGAGGAATGGGGAGGCCCTCAGAGGCATGCTCCAGGAGGTTGCGCTGAATTTCCCTTCAGGACCTCTTTTCATTCGTTATCCAAAAGCGAGAACGGAAGGGGAGCATCGGGCGAATTTTACGCCGTACGAGTGGTTGTCTAAAGCTGATTCCAAAGTGCTTTGGGTGAGCACAGGCTCGATTTCAGATTTGATGAAAAATGAAGGAAATCACCTTCATTTGGCCCAAGTTTGGCCATTTTTCGATGATTTTGGCCAAATTTTGGCCAAATTTGACGAAATCCACGTTTTCGAAGAATCCACTGGTTTGGGTGGATTAGGGGGCGGTATAGCAGCTTTAGTTGAGGATATGGCGCCCAGACCAAAATTGGTCCTTCATAAACTTCCTTCCACCTTTATTGAACACGGACCCCGTCTTTCGTTGTTAAAGGAGCATGGATTTGATCCGTTCCTTTAATCTAGGCCTATGAAATACTTCCTTGTGATGATGCTTGCCGCCAACGCTTTGGTGGCGCAAACGCAAACTGTTCCTGCGGGAATTGAAATTGAGTTTACCGTTAGGGAATTTGGTTTGAGCGAGGTCGAGGGAGGGTTCCTTAGTGATGGAATGCCAGCTGAGGCAAAATTTGAAGGGGATTTGCTCGTGGCTTTTGAGGGTTGTGTGGCGGCTAATTCTTTCAGCACCGGCGTCGCCGCCCGTGATCGAAATGTGGTCAAAAAGGAGGAGTTCTTGGACGCCGAAAACTATTCAACGATTTGTTTTACAGCAAATAAAATTGAGTTTGTGGGCAAAATTGAATCCAAAACAACCTATGACATGCGCGGAGACCTTACCTTGCGCGGAGAAACGCATCCCATAGAAGTTCGCGTCGTCCAATTGGATGTAAAATCCTTAGAGGCGAGCTTCTCCATCGACCGCACACAATGGTCCGTGGGAACAGGGCCCGCCGCCCTTTTCGTCTCCGATAATGTTGATTTGGTGGCGAAAATCAACCTAAACTGAATGAATGAAATTCACTGACTTTAATCTAAACGATACCATACTCGACGCCTTGTTCTACATGAATTTTGAAGAGGCGACCGAGATTCAAGAAAAAGCCATTCCGACCATTTTAGCCGGCAAAGACCTCATAGGTTGTGCCCAAACAGGTACGGGAAAAACGGCCGCTTTCGTACTGCCAACACTCAACCAGATTGCGGATGCCCCGAGCGATGGGGTACAAGTGTTGATTCTATGTCCCACGCGCGAGCTGGCCATTCAAATCGACCAGCAAATCCAAGGCATTGCCTACTTCACGAACGCATCGGGTTACCCGGTATATGGCGGTGGCGACGGTGTGAGCTGGGAAGCCGAGGCAGATGCGTTGAAGGGTGGAGCAGATATCATTGTAGCTACCCCGGGCCGATTAATGGCACACATGGCGCGCGGCTACGTGAAGTTTGATACGGTACAACACCTTATTCTCGACGAGGCGGATCGCATGCTCGACATCGGGTTCTACGACGACATCATTAAGATCATAAAATCCTTGCCGGAGAAGCGTCAGAGCTTGATGTTCTCAGCCACGATGGCGTCGAAGATTCGCAGTTTGGCCAAGGAGATTTTGAACGAGCCGGAAGAGATTTCGGTGGCCATTTCCAAGCCTGCAGAAGGGGTGACTCAGAAGGTGTATTTGGCGCACGAAGAGCAAAAGGTGGCGTTGGTGCGTCTTATTTTGGGCGATAAGGATGATTTCCAGTCCATCATTATTTTCTGTTCGACGAAGAAGAAGGTGGAGAAATTGGCCCGTACACTGCATCAAAAAGGATATGCCTGTCAGGGGATTTCATCAGATTACGAGCAGGACCAGCGCGAGGAGGCGTTGAGCGACTTTCGCAGTGGGAAAACCCGAATAATGGTGGCCACAGATGTGATGTCGCGTGGTATTGATATCAAGGGCATTGATTTGGTGATCAATTATGATGTGCCAGGCGATGCCGAGGATTACGTGCACCGTATTGGGCGTACAGCACGCGCGAAAACGGAAGGGATGGCCGTGACTTTGGTGAGTCCGGATGATATGTTCAAGTTCTCGAAAATTGAGCGATTGATTGAACGGGAATTGGACAAAGAACAACCACCTAAAACCTTAGGCCCAGGTCCTGAGTGGCGTGAACTGCAGCGTGGTAAAAAAGGACGTGGTGCGAAGAATCCCGAAGGCCGTAAATCTGAAGCCAAGCCGCAAGAGAGAAAATCACCTAGACGGGCTAAGAATGAGGGTACTGAAAAGCCTAATTCTAACGATCAAAAACCACAGGGAAAGAAAGACCGCAAACCTCGTAAAAAGGCACCGTCAAAGTATCAGATCATGTTCGATGCGTTGCCTAATCCGAAAGGGGAAGCTTAATCCATCTTCACCACCTTCCCAGAATAACTGATCGATGGGGTGGAGGCTCGTAAAACGTAGGTGCCCTTGGCTAACGAGCTCACGTCGATGGAACTGTTGAATTGGCCCATAAAATCTACATAGGATTCTTTCCAAACTAGTTCTCCTAAGGTGTTGAACAGGGCCAATTCTAAAGGCTCTTCTTCGCCCAAAACGAATTGGACCCGGAGCACATCCACGGCCGGATTAGGGAACAATAGTAGCTCGTAATCGCCGCGAGAGATTCCGAAGGCTTCGGAACTGATTTCACAAGAATCAAAGCGTACGGTTAGGGTATAATCGCCGTCCACGGGATTGTAGAGGACGCTATCTTCAGAGACCAGAGCGCCGTTTAACCGCCATTCGTAGGCATAGATCTCTACCTCTTCTGAAACCTGCGGATGAAGCTGGTTGCCGGCCTCTACAATGGTGGCGTTAATAGCTTCTTCACACGGCTGGAAATGAGCTGTGAGCGAAGTATTGTCGGAAAGGGCGACTTGGATGATGGCATCTTGTAAGTTTTGGTAGTTTACATCGTCGGAGGTCCAATGCGAGAAGAGATATCCAAAGCTAGGAATAGCTTCAGTCGTGATAGGGCATCCACCGTGGTAAATTCCGTCCCATGGGAGCGGGGGTTGTATACTGTTGACCCTGATGTAACCGGAATTTGCTGGTAAGGCCTCGAGCTCTACCAATTTTTGCCCTTGTAAGGACAGGCTTACGTTGAGATGCTCGCGCGCGGTGTAAATACGTGAACCGTTATAGTTTTTAATGTTGTTGACGGAATTAAGCCAACTGGAATACGAGTAAGGCCCCATCTGGCTACTCCACTGCGCAATATGATCAGGGATTGCTGGTGCCAATTCTGTTTTTAGCTCGTCAATAATTGCGTTGACATTGTTTGCTTGGAAGGTAGTATTGATTAGATCGTTGTATCGATTGACGAATTGGCAACGAAAATCTGCGTTATCTAGTACGTGGTCGAAAATTTGAGAATGTTGATTTGGGTAATCAGGATTGCGGGCGAGATTGATATAATTCTGATAAATGTTCCCTCCGTAGAGGCCAAATCCGAAATCGGTATCATATAGCATATATCGCCACTTGGACTCGGAAGAGTCTTGACGCCAAAGTTTGACATTATTTATTCCCCAAGCAATGCCCATCCAATCTCTGTTCTGAATGTAAGTTTCGAAGACGAAGTAATCAATGTAATTTTTCACATCAAATCTTGAACTGAACACCTCCATAAAATTTGAGGAAGAGGGGCTAAGATTTGTGATGATGTTGTACGATTCCGTGAAGTGGCTGCCATCCCCCACGAGTGCACCGTCGCGATTTAATAACTGGACCTCATCCTTATCTACCCCGTGATTACTTTCCACGTAATGCTCGTCGAACTTTTCACGGATGCCGTATAATCCCCAATAGGAACCGTTTAGATAAACTAAACAGGCTTGGTAACCCATCCGGTCGATGTGTGTGCCATCGGCCAATCTACTAATAGCCCCGTCTTGGATTCTATCGAAAATACTGTGCTGTCCCCCATTGCGTAAATTGAAATTATTGTAGCTCGTAATCTCAGGTTTTTGCTCAATTAAAGGATATTCCACATCGCCCGTATAGATTGACTTAGCGTCGATACGGAAGGATTTTTGAGCTTCTGCGCGCGACCATCCCCCATGAATTTCTAAGTCAAAGACGGCTTCGAATTGCTTGTTTTGGTTGCGGTCGAAAAACTCCATGCGCGACATTCGAGACCAAGGCTCCCAAAAATTACTTCCAAAATAAGGGTAGTTGGTGCTGGCATTAGGCCCCATGACATAAATGCCCGTGTTCCAATCCCAGAGGTGGTCTTCGTCTGTAATGATGGAGATGACCGGCAGGTTGTGATTGTCTTCATCGACAATGTATGTACGGTCGATGGTCGGGCTGGGGATTGCCTGGCCGTTGTTGCTGAAAGATTTTACACTGAGCACACTTGTTTGCCCCACATAAATAAGGCCGCCTACGACCGGATCGTTTTGATCGGGCTCATCGCCGTTGGTCGTATAATGGCTCGTCGCATTTGCAGCGGTCGAAATACTGACGGGATTACTCGAGCTATACCATCCAGAGGGAAGGTCTATAACCGGCGCTGGGGTAATGCTG
>Ga0213860_10000704_pt1 | contig 13432 bp, 1 predicted proteins | sample PICome_3_FD_160118 | JGI IMG/M metagenome (GOLD analysis project Ga0213860, IMG submission 160118) | Coastal seawater microbial communities near Pivers Island, North Carolina, United States - PICO550 | ecosystem: Environmental > Aquatic > Marine > Coastal | place: USA: North Carolina | collected...
GTAGAAAGGTCGGTACCGAGTTTACGAAGGAAGTTAACATCAATAACTACTCCAACGTTAACCAGATCACATCTTTCGGTGCAGCACAACCAATTTACACCGATTACAACAATACTGAAGTCCTCTTCCGTAAAAAGCGTCTGACTTCCTCTGAGGAAATTTTGACCTCTATTGTGAAGAAATTGGATGATATTGCTCCTCTGTTTAACGGTATTGACAAGCAATTCCCAATTACTGTCGAAGGTGAGCAAGTTATCGTCCAACAGAATCAGTTGATGATTACCATCAACGGTGTGATTCAGGCACCTGGCGTTTCTTACTCTATTGTTGGTGGTAACATTGTATTCGCTGAGCCTCCCAAACCTGCATCTAGAGTTAACTACAGATCCCTTAGCATTACTCCTACACCAATTTACAGAATTCAGTTGTATTCTGGTCAGGCAGGCACACCAAACTTCGGTATCTTCCCAACATTGGGTCAGCAAGTCCAAGGTGCAGATAGTGACGTTGTTGCTACTGTTATCGACTCTGGCACAAGTCATATCGATGTTATCAACTTGGTTGGTGGCAACTTCAACCTGAATGAAGAAATCACTCGTGGCACTCTATTCTCAGGACTTATCCAGAGTGTTACTCAGCTGAATAGCAATACTATCTTTGAGTTTGGTGAGTCTATTACTAACCTTGAAGGCGATACTGCAATTATTGAAGAAACTAATATTGATGGTGATGGTAATGTTACTGATGATATTGTTGTCAGTAAGACTTCAGGTACTGCACAGTTTGAAACTGGTATCTTTGACCTGAGATTGAATGAGTTTGTTTACTCAGCATCCTCTAAGATTGCTGGTCAGATTACATTTATCTCTCCTTATATTGATCCTGCTACTAGCGACCCTGTTGACGAGTTGATTATTAACCCAGGATCTACTTTCTACGGTCTGCTGTTTGAGCGTCTGGTTAGTATTACTAATCCTAATGTTATCCTTGATAACATTTCACAATCTTCTATTACACCTACTGAGCTTTATGATTCTGCTAACAGAATCAATGCTGACTTCCTTGACTTTGAAGAAGTTAGAAATACTGAAGTTAAGTATACTCAGTTGGCTGGTGGTAACTTCCAAGAAGGCGACATTGTAATCAACAATAGAGCAAACTACGGTAACCCAGTTTCTGTATTCCATGGCGTTGCTGCAAACAGATTCAAGGATGCTTCGGCAATGATCCTTGGCAATAAGCAGCAAATCATCGACTTTGCCGAAGCAGAGATCGCTGTTAGGCATCCTAGATTCTACTTCCCTGGTGATGTTATTACCAACTCTTGGAGCAGATATTCTGATGCATATCGTCTGATCCAGAGAAACAAAGAATACATTGCTAATAAGGCATATTCTGAGATGATGACGCAATATACGTCACTCACAGTGCCTGATCCTTCTAAGTGTATCCGTGACCTTGAATTGTATATCGATGCAATTTCTATCGATATCTTCCGTGGTGGTAACGTCTATACTCGTAAACTTTGCCAAAAGTATTTTGATGTAAGCGGCAACTTTGTGTATGTCAATAATGAGTCTGCTGAGACTCGTTATGGATTTGAGAAGGCAAAAGATTTGATGAAGTTGGCAATCACCAACAATCTAACTTCTAACTTCACAGCACCATCTGGTCAGCCCAATGGTGGCGTTACATTCATTCCTTGGAGTGAAGTTGATCATGGTGGTTACGATGGTAACGGTATTACTGCTGACCCATCACCTAACGATCCTTATGGCACTAATGGTGCTAACCAGTCCAACAATGGCACTGATAACTGCACAGATGTGCAGGCAGCAATCACAACTCTCTATGAAGTGGTTGATGAAACTCTGTTGAATGGCACACTGGCTGACCTCCCTGATGAGTCTCTCGGCACATATTCTCCTGGTCAAATCAAGTGTCGTCGTGACATCGGTCTGATGCTCGATGCTCTTGCAGAAGACGTTTCTCAGGGTGGTAACTACAACATCATCGAATTCACTAAGAAGTACTTCGATGCTGCTGGAGCGCCTATTGCTAATGGTTTGATTGGTGAATATGCAGAATCTCTGACTGCTATTGACAAGGCAATGCACTTGTCCTTCAGAGCAATCAACAACCTTCTTTATCATCAGGTCAATAGCAGAACCTCTGTTACTGGTTTCATGCTGAAAGATCCTACAACATATCAGGGTCCTTACAGTGGTGGTGAAGCAGACCTTGAAGAGTTTGATGTTTCTGCTGCAGTTTATACACCTTCTACTGGTCAGTTAGTGTTGACTATCGGTAATCATACTCTGACTACATCCGATACTATCAAGGTTCGTCCACACTCTCTGAAGTTTACTTGTGATGCTGATGGCGATAGGACTTTCCACGATTATCCTCGTGCTGGAGATCCTGCATTCAATACTGCTGTTGCTATTACTGCCACAACTGGCACTACAATCACAGTAAACATTGGTGCATCTCCTCTGGTCCAATACACACCAACTGGTGCTACCTATAACCCAGCAACAGGTGATATGGAATTGACCATTGGGTCACACAGTCTTGAGATCAATGACTATGTGACGATTGCCAATGATTCGTTGACATTCACTTGTGCAATGGATAGTAATGGATCTAACCATACATATCCTCGCTCTACTGACCCTGCATCTGGTAAGCGTCTGTTTATCCATGCTGTAACTCCAACTACTATTACAGTTAACGTTGCTGCATCTCCTGCTGATCAGCAGTATGCTCACACCTTTGTTTCTGCTTCTGCTAATTCAGTCAGCAGTGGTGGTGGATATACTCACCAATTCATCAGCGCACTGCCTAATGCAGTCTTCACTGGTGGTGGCACAACTGCTAAGTATTTCGACCCCAATTACTACTCAGGCCGAAATGAGTCGATCCAGAATTGTGCTGATGTCCAAGCATATATCGCTACGCTCGTAGACATCTCCACGACTGCGATTTCAGCACAAAACCTCAACAACATTAACGCTCTCGCAAGCATCACTGATGGCACCTTCGTTGCTGGTGAAAATATCCGTACCACGAAGATTGCATATAAGGATAGTGAAGGTGGATTGTTTATTGTTGGTGATACCATTACTGGTGTTACTAGCGGTGCAACATTTGAGGCAATCGGATCTAACTCTGGTCTGAAGTGGATCTTTGCTGATCAAGTTACTGGATCCTTCCAAGAGAATGAGTATATCACTAACTCCACACTTGCTAACCAAAACAATGTTACGCAAAGTGTTATTCAAAAATATAAGAAACTTAGCGGTAGCAAGTCTGTCAGATTCCCATCTAACGGATATCTGGTTACTAGAGATAGTTACGACTTCTCCTTCGGTAATACTGCAGACTTTACCATCCAAGGTTGGTTTAGAGCAGATAACCTAAGCACAACTCAACACCTGTTTGACTTCCGTCGTCTTTCTGCTTCCTCTGGTTTGAGAATTACTCTCCAGACCTCTGGTGCAATTACCGTTTACAACGGCACGTCTCAACTGTTGACTGGTGGCACATTGATTGCTAACAACTGGCATCACGTTGCATTGGTTAGAGAATCTAGCGTCCTTCAACTCTATGTTGATGGCACACAAGTTGGTGGTAACTATGCTGACACTAACGATTACGGTTACGCTGCCATTTACATCGGATCTGACTTTAACGGTGCTAACCAGTTTACTGGTTATATGGATAACGTGCTTGTTAAGAATGGTCAGTCTGACTTCAACACAACCTTCGTGCCTCCTACCCAGATTGACTACAACAATCAGTATGTCAAGTTTGGTCTTGATGGTGAGCAACCATTCGTCATGGATAATCAGGAAACATATGCTACCTATACTGGTCAGCGTATCTCCTCTGCTGCAGTCAAGGAGCTCAACTACGATCTCAACTTTGCAATCATTGAAAACGTTGACCTTGGTAGAGCTGTCCAAAGAAATTGTGCTGATATTATCGACCTTAATGCCTCTTGGATTGCCGAAGAAGCAGTCGGTAGAATGAAGGCAGCATTCCCTGACTTCAAGATTCCTGGCGACGCTATGGACGGATCCAGTTATGCTGGCACCGACTACTGTATCAGAGATACAAAAGACTATATTATTGGCGCTCTCGTCAAAGACTTGAGAGACGGTGGTAACTATAATTCTCTCTATACTGCTCGTACTTATCTCGAAGCATCTGGCAAACTGAAGCACGTTACTTCTGAGATTCTCCAAACTCTGTATGCATGGGATCAGGCATTCGTCCTTTGTAAGTATGTAATTACTACAACTGACACAGATCTGACTGGCACCTATACAGACAGACTGAGAATTCCTAACAACTTTGCATCTCCTGCATCTCAATCCGTCCAAGATGAGTTTGATCTGTTGGGTCGTGAAGTGCTGGAAGTCTTGGCACCTAATCCTGACATCTTCAGAGACACTGGTGTCCTTATCTGGAAAAACCGTAACTACATCGCAGAAGAAGTTGCTGGTTACATTCTCGACAAGTATGAGATCAACCTTAATGGCACGGAGACTCAATTCCTCGTCATGCCTGGTTATGGTCAACCATACTGTGAGAGAGACGTTAAAGAATTCATTCTCCCTGCTGTAATTGCTGACCTTTGCACTGGTGGCACATATCAGACTGAGGCAGTTATTGACCAGTATCTGGATTCTCAAAACAACATCCTGCATGTTGAGCATGAGTTGAATCCAATGCTGGATGCTTTTGAGCACGCTAAGTATCTTGCACAGAAAGCAGGAAACAATCTTCTTCTCTCACCTGGCGAAGTTGCGGCTGATTTAGGAGCTCCTGCATGGGCACAAGATGATTATCACACACCTCTGTTTACTGCTCGCGGTGCATACAGAGATGATACCATCACAATCGATGATGAGGGATATCCTCAAGATAGCGTTTCTAATTGGAATCGTTTCAAGGATGCTACTAATGCCCTCAAGGCAAACATGGATCTGATTGCTCATGAGGCAGTCGAGACCATGAATGACATGTCTAAGTATGCAAACTTCAAGATTAAGGGTGGTCCTGTTAACTGCACCGATGACGTTAAGGATATTCTTAACGCTATGGTCCATGACCTCAATTACAACTGTAATGAAAGAACTTGGGATGCTGCAAATCTCTACGTTGAGCCAGAGAATAATTCTCTGAAGCACATCGAAGATGATTGGGAAGCAACTGTTACTGTCATGAAACTGGTCAGAGATATTGCTACCGTTACCATCAGAAATGGATTCGGTAGAGATTATATTGCTGGCAATGATCCTAATAGTGTCGATCCTTCTACTTACGAAGCAAACCCCAAAGAGCAAATCTATGCAGATTGTGCTGACGCTATTGATGCAAACATTCGTTGGATTTCTGAGCAAGCAGTTAAGGCAGGCACCAATAACTATCCTTCATTGCAAATCAATGGTGGTGCTAGTGCGATGTGGTGGAAGGAATATACTCCTACCACTGCAACCTATGCTGCCGCAGCTGGCGTATTGACTCTTACAATTCCTAATCATGGATTGAATGTTGGTGAGCAAATTAGTATCGCTGCAAACGGTATTACATTTACCTGCAGCATGGATAATTATGGATCTAACCATCCATATCCAAGAAATACTGACCCTGCTTATGAAAAGCGTCTTGTAATTATCGATGCTACCGTAGATACAATCTCAGTAGACGTTGGTGTGTCTCCTGCTAATCAGCAATACACTCACCAGTTTGTATCTGCAGTCTCTGGTGCTATCCGTTATGGATGGAGCGATGGTGGAGAGCACTTTACCCCAACTGCTATTACCTACACAGCAAGCACGGGTGATATGGTCATGACCATCCCCAACCACTCTTTCAATGTTGGTAATAGACTGTCTATTGCTGAAGATTCTCTGACATTCACTTGCTCTCAGGATGCCTACGGTAGTGAGCATACATACCCACGCAAGAGTGATCCTGCATATGGCACAACTCGTGCTATTACTGCAGTTGGCACATCTAGTCAGAATGTTACTGGAGCAACTTACGATCCAGTTTCAGGTCTGATGACAATCACTACGAGTGGTAATCATGGATTGGTAACTGGAAACAGAATCAAACTTGCTACCGATTCTCTGACATTTACTTGCACAATGGATGGCAATGGTAGCAACCATGCATATCCTCGCTCCACTGACCCAGCTGCTAATAAGTGGTTGTTTGTCACTCGCGTTGATGATGATACATTCTCCTGCTATGTGGGTGTTGCTGCAAATTCAAATCAGTATGCACATACATTCGTGAGTGCTTCTGCTGGTGCAGTTATCAAGCAAGATGGTCAAGTTACAGTCAACGTTGGTGCATCTCCTGCTGGTCAACAGTATACTCACCAGTTTGTGAGTGCTAGACCTGATTCAATTATCTCCGCTGGAAGTATTGATTGTGTCCATGACGTAACTGATATTCTCAGAGCGTTGGTCTTCAACCTCAAGTATGGTGGTGATAACTGGATTAACTGGGTATCTGAATTCTATACAACATACTCTGGATCTCTCGCACACGTTACCTCACTGGCAACAGAAGTTAATTGGATTCTGGAAGAAACCAAGAGACTGGTCAAACGTGCAATGCGTGGTCAGATTATCAACAACATTGCAAAATATGGTGGATCTCTAGAGGGAGATGGTCAGCAGGTATTTACAGATGCTGTGCCTAGACCAGTTACTGCTCTTCGTAACTCAACACCTGATGGTGGTATTACTCTGGGTGGTGACTATAACAACATTGTTACCCGTACATTTACTAACGGCACAAACAATATTCAAAATGCATCTGCCTCTGCAACTGGCATGACCAATGATGAAGATTTGGTCTGCAGTGTTGTAACAGTGCTTCCTGCTGGCACACCTAGTGATGGTGTCCTTTGGGAAGGTGGTGGACAGGATCGTGGATCTTGGATCGGTATCAGAGATAGCGGCACATACCTCCGTCTCCGTGCTGGTAATGGATCTAATTCATATTCTGGTGGTGCATCTACTTCCTCCGATAACGGTCTTGCACTTCTTGATGTCCAAGTCTCTAGTCTCTCAGCATACTTCGATGGTGGTCAGCATGAGATTACTTGGGAAATTAAGATTGGTGGCACAGTTGCCGCTGGAAATGGTAGTGTCAGACTCTGGATTGATGGTGATGAAATTGCTCAAGCACAGACACCTGGATTGAGTGTTGGTCTTGGTGAAAATGATGGTCAATGGTCTGGTGGTGGCACTGGTGGTTTTGGAGTAGCATCTGGTGATAGTAGCATCTGCTCTGGTGAGCCTACAGCGGCATGGGCATACGCAACAGGTGATCTGTCTTACTACAGATCACGTTTGGTTGATCCTTCTTACACAGGTCAAGAGTCTGATGTAGTTGCTACTGAGATTGATACTCTGATGGCACTGGTCACAGATGCAATCAGCAACCCCAATAACGTTTCAAACCGCACTAGCACCCTTCCTAAGATCTGGCCAATTAAGTATACGCCTGAGATTGCAGTTAGAGACACCACTCTAACCTATGATAGCTCTGCTGCTGAGTGGAATCAAACTTGTGCTGAAGTTGCATCTGGTATCGATACTCTGATAGAAATCTATATTGATACTATCGAGCAGGCAGCAAATAACAATACTAATGCTTTGTCGGGTATCACTAGGACAACTAGAGCATCACAATACACAAATACAGCATATCAAGCAGGTACCTGTGAAGGACCACAATCTGCTATTGATACTCTGTTTGACCTCATGTCAGATACTCTTGGTGCTGGTTTCAATACCGACAAGACTATTGCCAATATGATTCTCTTCAACAAGGATGCTATCGCACAGAGAGCATATGATGAGACTTTGGCATACTATGGCACCACTGATATGACAGTGGACTTTACTGCCAATATTGTCAAGGCAATCAGATATGACATGATTACCAGCGGTAACGCAGGTGGATTTAGACTGGTCCAAGACTGGTTTGATGGTGAAGGTAACTTCATTGCATTCCAAAATGTGCCTCGCACGCATCTGATTTATGCAACTACTCGTGTGCGTGAGTATGTCAAGTCTGTCTTGTATCAGTTGACTGAAGATCCTGGTTGGAATACCTATAACACTTATCAGTTAGGTATAAATGGTCGTTTGGATTACAACCGTGAGGCATCTGAATTTATCATTGACTCTTCGATTAACCCTGTTGAGTATGCACTAGAAACATCTAGATTCCCAACAGAAGGAAGTGTTACTTGGGTGCCTAGCACCGACGCTGTTAACATCAGCACCACATATGAGTTGGGTTATGATTATAACACTGATCCTGCTCTGGTTACTCTGACTCCTATCGTCCCTGTTGGTTTCGACCGCGCTGAATATAGAGTCAGAATCTACCGCACTAACTCCTTCCGTCGTGGTGACATTCTTCAGTATATCCCAGCGTCTGAGACTTCTGTCAAGGCATTTGCTGATCAAAGTTACTGGTATGTGATGACCGCCACTCCACAGTGGTTTGAGGTTGGTGCTCACTACATGCATGACGGTAGATTCAGAAAACTTGAAGTTGACACAACTAATTCTGGTCAACAAATCTTCGCTGTTGTTAGACGTAGTGGTATCTCTAGGACTGCTCCTAAGTATCCTTCAGATCCTTCACAGACACCTATTCAGGGTGGATTCAACCCCGCAGATGTTATCTACGGCACTACCTCTGAGTCCTCTTCTGAAATTGGTAGCGTCTCGCTCAACCAAGCAGAAATCAATAGACTCTACACTCGTTATGAGTTGAATAACGTCAGTCAGAATCTTGGTGTTTATGAAAACTTTATCAATGGTGAAATTGTTAGAGTCCAAGGAAACTCTGCTATTAACGGCAGAATTCTCCAGACAGGTAAGACTGATAATGATGGAGAAAACTTTATCAACTTGGTTACTGTCGCAGGCGTGATTAACGTAGGCGCTGTGTTGGTCGGAGACGATAGCGGCACAACTGCAGAAGTTGTATCCTTCGATTCTCGCATGTTGATTAACGTCGAGAGAGGTGCATTCGCACAAGGTGACTGGTTGTTTGATAAGGATTCCGCTGTTGAGGCATACGCTGACACATACCTCAACAAGACTGGATCTCTTACAGGTAATGACGGTGGTCGTATCACGATTGACGTTGAAACTATTGGCGATGCATGGGATGCTGGTGATGTTATCTACGGTAGCGTTACTGACTACATCCTTGAAGTTAAGGGTCTCTCTGGACAGCAGATTCAACTTAACCAGTATGTCCACGGCACCAACGTTTATCAGTTAGAGCTTGGTGTTGCAATTATTGATACTGGCGTCTCTGACACATTCCGTGTGGGTGATGAGGTTGTCCTCCTGCAGGGCACTACACTGAAAGATCCTGGATTCCGTGCAACTGTCACGCAATATATCAACGGTCTTGACATCACAGATAGCAACGATCCTAACTATCAGGTCCACCGACTCTTTATCGGTAACTTGATTGATGTGGGCACTGGCGAACCTATCTCCGCTGTCACTCAACCTGCTAACAACATTGGTAAACTTGATCTTGGATCTAACTTCCCAAGCATCTATGCCAACGTTACATCATATACCGACACTGGATATTCATCCTACGGGCGCGTGGCAAATGTTGAGCAATCTGGTATTACTGCAACCATTTGGTTGGAAAATGCTCAGGGTGCTTTTGTTGACAACATGACCATTATCTCAGACTACGGTTGGGGTGGTGCAGTTGCTAAGGCACGCACGCTTGAGGGTCGTGTTGATCGTTACTTCCGTGGTTTCGACGGCGATCAAACACAGTTTGATCTCACGATCAGTAATGGTGAAGCATACTTCCCAGATCCTGCTGGACACATGCTCATCTTCGTCAACGGTATCCTACAACCACCTGGCGGTAACAACTCCTACGTCGCATTCTCTGACAAGATTAACTTCTCTGAGGCACCCGACATTGGATCTGAATTCGTTGGTTATTATGTTGGTAAACTCCGTCAGATGGACGATATCAGCTTCGAGTTTGACTCCTTGCGCTCGTCCTTCAACCTCAGACGTGAAGGTCTATTCTACTCACTGACTTTGACTGAGGGTGTTTCTTCCAACGTTATCCGCCCAGAAAACAACATCATTGTTTCACTCAACGGTATCATTCAGGAACCTGGCGTCGCATACGAGATCGTCGGATCCAGAATTATCTTCGCTGAAGTGCCTCGCGCAGGATCAACCTTCGTTGGATTCTCCTACATTGGATCTGACACAGACGTGATCGCTGCAACCGTTGTGCCTCCTGTGGAAGCAGGTGACAAACTTGAGATTGACGGTGAGGAATTCGCTCGTGACGTTGCTCTGATCGAATCTTCCAACTCCTTGATCACCTTTGAATATACAGGATCTGTCAAGGGTCGTAACGCTGCCGCTTTGGCAACTATCCGCTCTGGTCAGTTGACGACTGCAACTCTTACAAATCCTGGTGATGGTTATACCTCACGCCCCAACGTGGACGTGATCTCCTCCTCTGGTTTTGATGGTCGCATCAAGGCACTCATGGGTATTACACGCATTGACGTGAAGACTCCTGGTGCTTCCTATCTGCAACCACTCGTCCAGATTGATAACACTGTCCCTGACGACTTTGTTAATCCTTCAGGCACGCCTGTTAATGGTGGTAGAGATATTTACGACTCCTCCGAGTCTGGTGGTGAAGGCGGTATCACTATCGATCCTGGCACGATTGCAATCACTCAAGATCCTGTCAACGTTACTGTTAACCAAGGTCAGACTGCATCCTTCACGGTTGCTGCTACTGTCACCAACAGTCAACAACTTAACTACCAGTGGCAGAAGAAGGAGTATGGCACAACTACTTGGAGCAATATCATTGGCGCTAACCAAGCAACCTACAACACCAACAATGCCGCACAGGCAGACGATGGTGACGAATACAGAGTTGCAATCACTGCTGCAGGTGCTACACCTGTCTACTCACTGTCTGCTATCCTCACGGTCCAGACTGGTGCTACTGTGATTAGTAACTTCACTCCAGACCAAATCTTCGACGACATCTAAATAAAAGTAAAACCATGGGAGCAACGGCAAGTTTTAACGATGCCACTGACATTCTTACGGTAGCGGCGGACGGTCTCCCTGCTCCCGTAAGTTTTGGCACGTTTCCTAATGAAAACAATCCTAACACGGTAGCAGAGCAGGACTTTGATCATGCTTTCACTTATCGTGGTGGATCCTTTGGTATTAGTCGTACTTTCGATTCTTCTACTTGGAATCAAGATGGATTCATTAGATCCATCACTATATCTTTGAATGATAACTCATTATTTGGAGATGAGATTCAGGTAGGTGACAGACTAATGTTTACCTTTAGTGATGGTATTAAGAGAGTATTCTTATATAAGGGCACTACCTTTACATCTATTGAAGATGAATGTTGGTTAGCAACATCGGATAGACTCGATTTGATTATGAGGGACCAAGAGTCTCTTACAACAGGCACTTATGAGTACTATGATCAACGAAATGGGAGAGGTGCAACTCCTCTTGGAACTATTGGCATTGCCGCTAATGGCGTTGCTTTGTTTAACCCTTCTGCGGGTAATGGTGGTAACCCGCCAGTAGGATTCAGCTGGAATGCTCACTACCCACAATCCCCCGTGGACTTTGGTGATGATGATTGTGGTGGACACCCTGAGCAAAACGGACAGTATCATTATCATGATACTCACTTCTTGGATTGCTGGCGTGCTGGGTCATCAATGGCAGGATACAATGATTATTATGGAAGCACACAATATAATGGCGATAATCTGAGACATCCTGACGGTCACTCCAAGATTGTTGGATATGCGTTTGATGGATTCCCGATCTATGGACCTTATGCTTACGATTCTCCTTGGGATAATCTGAGTGGTCCTAGAATTATGTCATCTTCCTATTCAACAAAATCAGTTGAGGCAGATGGGAGACCTGACTATGGTAACACTATCCAAAACCCCCCTGCAGGGGCACTGGTCGAAGACTGGGAGTATGTAGAGGCAACTGGTGACCTTGACTACCATAACGGTAGATTTTGTATCACACCAGAATTTCAGAATGGCACATATGCATATTTCTTATCTGTAGACCCAGAAGATATTGATGCTCCTGAGTTTCCATACATGATTGGAAAGTCTACTAGAGAGACTATCAATACAAACTTTACATTACAACCACCAACAACTCCTGGCGGTGGCGGTGGAGGTGGCGGCACACCACCAGTTGCACCAACTCTGGTGTTTACATCACAACCTCAGAATGCAACAACAAATCCTGGCGAGACGGCAACGTTTACTGTGCAGGCAGAAATCAGTCCAGAAAATGGACCTATTGCATATCAGTGGTATCGATCCACAGATGGTGGTTTCGCATTTGCTGCTATCACAGGCGCAACCACAAATTCTTATACTCTCAGCACCCTAGGATACATGACGGGATACAGATTCCGTTGCCGTATCATTGGACCTTTGGGAGTCCCAACCCAAGCGGAAAACTCACCTCTCGATTCTAATGCAGCAGTATTGACTGTTACTGGATCTGGTGGTGGTAGCGGATCTACCGCTAATAGATTCGATAGCACGCAGAGCACACTCGACTCTACGGCACAAACCTTCGATGGCACCTAAATAACACTGTAGAAATCTACCAACCATGGCAAAGCAGAATCTTAGTATTGGAGCGTCAGCAAACGACGGGACAGGTGATAGTCTCAGAGATGGTGCTATCAAACTGAATAGCGTTATTGACGAAATCTATACCGCTCTTGGTAATGACACCAACTTGTTGGTGAATGTAGGCACTCCTGCTTCAGGGCAAGTGCTGAAATGGAATGGATCTCAATTTGCTGAGGGACATTTTGATGCACTGAGTGCAGACCTTAACGTCAAGACACATAAAATTGTGTCTGAAAGTAATGGAGATATCAACATCCAACCTGATGGAAGTGGGGATATTAAATTCTGGCGTGGTGGTGCTGGTAGCGCACTGGCATATGTTGATGGTGCTGATGGATACTTTAAGTGGTCTGCTCCATATGCAACCTTGGGAGATCTACCTGATGTAGCAACACACCATGGTATGTTTGCTCATGTCCACGCTGAGGGACATGGTTACATGGCACATGGATCTTGGATTCAGTTAATTGATTCCACATCCTCTATTGGTGAGTTGACTGACGTTGACATGACAGTTGGCGGTGGTCCTTCTGATGGTCAGGTCCTTAAATGGTCTGCTGCTAATAGCAACTGGTATCCAGATAATGACGCCACTGGAGAAGGTGGTGGTGGCGGTGGCACTACACAAAATCTATTTGAAGGTATCAATGCTGATTC
>Ga0213860_10000707_pt1 | contig 13384 bp, 23 predicted proteins | sample PICome_3_FD_160118 | JGI IMG/M metagenome (GOLD analysis project Ga0213860, IMG submission 160118) | Coastal seawater microbial communities near Pivers Island, North Carolina, United States - PICO550 | ecosystem: Environmental > Aquatic > Marine > Coastal | place: USA: North Carolina...
TGAACATGGAGAAAGAAATGCCATATATAATGCAGCAAGAATAGGAGTATCAACCAAAGGATGTACAATGTATCTAAGTTGTGGAATCCCTTGTTGTGATTGTGCTCGTGGAATTATCAATGCAGGTATCACAAGAATCTTTTGTGAACGAGGTACAACTACAAAAGGAAATCATTGGGAAGAAAACTACGAAAGAAGTTGGAAGATGTTAGAAGAAGCTGGAGTAAATATTCAGTTTTATGATGACGAATTTTACGGATAGACTATACTTATATTAGTCAAATGGAGTTTCACCAATGGGATTTACAAACGAAGAACATTCTGAAGAGTTATTATACAAATCACATTCATTAGGAATCAAGGATGAGTTGTGGGATACTGTATCTAAATTAAGAGAAGATGACCCCCAACTTACAATTCACGAAGCAATTCAAAAAGCATACTACACTCTTACTAAGTAAATAGAAATTTCATATATTTATTAGTATGGAATATATTTCTCACAAAAACACAAGAAACCCATACCCACTTGATTCAAACTCCGAAACAGGTGTGGACAAGAATTATATTGCAGAAAAAAGAAACGATATAACTTTACTTGGTAAGTTCAAAGGTAACTTTATTGATTTTACAAGAATATCTCCTAACGATATACAAGTACTTGATGAATCTCATACATTTAGATTTATATTAAACATTGATGGTAAACTATATACATCTAACTCATTCAAACAAGATTTACAAGATGCATTTACAAAAAATAATCCATACTTCAACAAAGAATCAGTTGCAGTAATTCCCTTATCTTTAAATGTACTAACAACTCCTAATAGGAATACCACTAATTCAGAAAATTATGCAGAAGTGGAAGTTTTATCAAACCTAAATACAGGAGATACTTTAAAGAACATAGTAAATCACATTAATTGGTTATCATCGAGTTCGAATAAAGAACTAAGAGATGTAACTGAAATGGGAAGTTGGAGATTAAAAACAACCTCATTTAATATATCAGAAGATAGTGGTTTAGGATTTGAACTAACTGAAATAGTTGAACAAGAAAAACTTGGAAAAACATTAGAATCCGAACCAATAGAAGGATTGGCAAAACAAGAACCTACTCAAACAAAAAAGGTTAATGTATCTGAAAAGTCAATACCACCTTCACCACCAATAACATCACCACCTCCTAAAACCTCAACACCAGGAAGAGTAGTAACTTCGGAACCAAATAATTATGAAACACAAGGAATAATGAGACCTAAGGAAAGATAAATGGCAGCAATTAGTACAGTACATTGGAGTAAGTATTTAGATTGGGAAAACAAACCACATTTAAAACGATTTGTAGAATCTCGTGGTAATGATGTTTTCTGGCAAGTTGCTATACATTCAAAAAAAGCTTATTTATCAGATAAAAAATCATTAAATATGATTGTACATGAAAACGCACCTGCTGCAATACGAATAGAATTTGATGAATATTTTGATGTACTAAAGCTTTGTATGAAATGGTTTTTATCAAAAGAAGATTATGAAAAATGTCATAAGATACAAACATTTATAAATCAAATGTTATCTAAAAAAAATAAAATAACAAAAAAAGAAAAGGTAGTTAACTTAATATAATTCAAATTATATATATTTATAAGAAGTTAACTAAGGAAAAAAAATATGAAAGCAACTCTATTTTCAGCGGATTTTGTAAAAGATTCAAATGGTAATTTAAAATTACTTGAAATAAATACAGATACCACATTCGTAAGTAGTGCGTTAGATTTAATCGATTATACTGAATTACATGGACTAATATCAAGTAGTAATATAGATGTTGTTAATGTAATATACAAAGATTTTCAGAGAGATTTTGTAACACACTTTTCACAATCATTATATTCTAATGATTTACTACATCTTCAAGTAGAACATTACAACGAACATCTTGAAGAAGTAAGTAGCATATATCCACATCAGCCATCTGATTTATCAACAACACTCAATCTGAGATTAGCTTATGATGAATCAGCTATTTTAGATAGTACTTATGCAAAAAATAATATTGATTTATTTAAATTATTTGTGGATAATGATGATACGGGTTCTTTAACAGAATTTGCATATAGTAGTTCATTATGGAATCACAATAATTTAACAACTCAAAGCTTTCATGGAGTTGATAACTTACCAGAAATAACAGTTAAGCAAAATTTAACTAATATTACAAATCCATTAGATTTTTATAAAATAGGACAAACAGATGTATTAACTCCTGATAATATTTTAACTTCTATTGCGGATGAGTTTTTACCATCTGGTTCTATTGTACAAAGATACTATGTTTCATCATCTACGGATAATAAGGTAAGTGCATTCCGTTCTTTTAATATTGTATATGGTTCTGATTTAAATGTAATCAATATATTGAATTATAAAAGTAAATCAATATTAGAAAAACCACAAAGTTTCCTAACAGCATCTTTTTACGATTCATCTTCAGTATTAAACAAAATACCAAATAAACACTATTTTGAATTAACAACAAATGGATTGAGAGGCCATGTTGAAGGTGTATTAGAAGGTAGTAAAATTGTTAAAGCAGATGGAACTTCTGTATTGGTAGAAAGTGCATCATTGGGTGATTCTTTTAAATCATTTACAATACCAACATCACCAAATACAGATTTAGTAGATGAGGTTAGAGATTGGTATGTAACGGGAAGTGAATTACCAAGTGGTTCTACATCAGTAAACACAACACTACAAAATAAAACAAAAAGAGAACTAACATACAATGTAGTATCAAATATTAGTTTATCAGGTAGCTCTGATGATAATTTATATCTATCTCCATATATCTACATGCTAACATATGATATTGCTAATGATAGAATTTGTTATAGAACTCCATATGAAATGACAGTTGATGGATATAAATTATTTGATACAACAGGAAGTTTAGTATCTATTGATTCTATATCATTTGAAGTACTTGATGGTGAATACAGTGCATACACACTTGATATGGAAGAAACAGATACATTCTTTTTACATGGTACAAACATTAATATCAAACTACTTACTCACAACTGTTTTGTAGAAGGAACACAAATTTCAATAGAAGGTGGACATAAAAATATAGAAGATATACAACCAGGTGATACTATATTAACATGGGATGAATCATCTAAGGAAATAAAAGATGGTGTAGTAACAAAAATATCTAAGGCACTTGCTAATGACTTGGTAAGATTAACTTTTGAAAATAGTATTGTAGTTAATACTACATCAGAACATCCATTCTATGTAGAAAATAAAGGATGGGTTAAGGCCAAAGATTTAGAATTTGGTGATGAGTGTATTAAATCAAATGGAGAAAAAACATTTGTATCAACAGTAGAGATTCACGATGGAGAAGTTGTTGTTTATAACTTACATGATGTAACTCCTGCACATACTTTCTTTGCTAATGATATTTTAGTTCATAATAAGTGTTTTATTGCAGGTACGGAAATTACTTTAATAACCGGTGATGTAAAAAATATTGAAGATATAGTTGTTGGTGATGAGGTATTAACTTATAATGAAACATCTTTAGAAACTGAAGTTGGTGTAGTTGGTGATTTAAAACAACATGAAGTTGATTCTGTAATTAGAATTACTTTTGATGATTCAACAACAGTAACAACAACACCAGAGCATCCATTTTATGTTCATGATAGTGGATGGATAAATGCATCTAATCTTGAAATTGGAAATTCTTGTTTTAAAAATGATGGAGAAAGTCCTTTGATTTCTAATATAGAAGTATTAGAAGAAACCCATACTGTTTATAACTTATTGAGTGTTTCCGATAACCATAACTTTTATGCAAACGGAATATTAGTACATAACAAATAAAAGGAAATAAAATGGCACAACCAACTGTATATAAGACATTTACTAAAGAAGATATCGAAGAAAGATTTACATCTAATCTAAACGCACAAGACCGTTTTGATATGGATACTATCGTATCTAACTTTATTACTTATTTCAAAGCTAAACATTCTTAATATTGAGAATACTTGTTATTAACATAAACCGCTCAGGTAGTACTAATCTGTGCAAGGGTTTATCTAAATATTTTAATTTAGAATATTACCCATCACCTTTCAGAGAGTATATTCTCAACCAACCAAAGGATTTGGAGTTTTACAAAACAAACCCCAACATACTTCATGTTAGGGTATTAAATCATACTTACGAAAGTTTATCTGAATTAATTGATATCTATGATAATGTTATTTTATTATCAAGGAATAACTTAAAAGAAGCTATTGAAAGTTGGGCGTATGTTTCTTATTATAGAGATAGACAAGATGTTAGTTTCAAAACCCATGTAACTAAATATGTTTGGGAAAAGACGGAAAATTATCAAGAAATCGAATCTCATCTAAAAAGAGATAACGAAATAATAAAAAAACTAGCATCAGAATTTAACCTACCAATAACATATTACGAGGATTTATATTACAACAATCCAAGTGAAACCATAAAATCTTTAAATCTTGGTATAGATTATGATAATTTTAAAACATATTTAGATACCACAAAAAGACAGAGAATACTTAGTAAGAATAAAAATATAATATAATGTTTTCATCTGAAGATAATCAAGTTATTCTATACAAAGAAAATTTTAAAAAAGTGGAATACCCAAACCACTACTCAATGATTCCTATTGATTCTTTTAATTTTATGGATTATAAGAAAGAATTAATGGAGGTATCTAAGTTAATACAAGAACAGTTGAGTGATTGGGAAAAGGCACCAACTTATTCTGAATTAGAAGTTAGATTTCTAAAAAAGTCCAAATGTGTTTTGTTTTTATATAACAACTATCCAATTGGTTGGGGGTGGTATAATAATAATGTCAAAGTAGATTGGATTCATCTAAACAAAGAACTACCAGTAGATTGGATATATGGTGGGGGTTTGTTTGTATCTCGATTAATAGAAAGACCAAAAGATGCTGGTATGGTTAATTACAATAGGTGGTTGGATTATATAGTTAATGAATTAAACTATAATGTATTTTGTGGATACTGTCATAAGTGGAACAAACCAGCAATGAATGTACATTTAGGTAATGGACTTATAATCCAAAATTGGTGTTAGTATATTTATACTAGAATACTAAGTTTTACTTAATGAGTTTCAAAATAGACTTCATACATAAGTTAGAATACAAAATCCCAATTCAGGGAAGAGACACCCTTTCTATATTAAAAATATCAAAAGAAAATTTTAATGATAACACATCACTAATAAATGGTGTTACTCTATTATTTAATGCTGAGATATTATGGGAAGAAATGTGGGATATAAAGGAATCTCATATAAGATTTAATTCAAACAAAATACTTTATTTACTTTTAGAATCGGGTTCACCATTGGGTTGTGTTTGGTACAATTCGAGTGAACTTTATAATGCATTTGTATCCAAAGAAAGGAGGGATGGTGATTCGGCATGGTTTATTCAAGAAACTATGTGGGATATGAAACAAGAATATAATTTAGAACAAATCAATCTATGTGTTGATGATTGGAATCAAAGAGCTATTAAATTTTGGAAAAAACTTGGATTTGAGTTTGAACCATTTTTTAATTATTAAAATAATTTAGAGAGAAATACTATGCCACAAAATATAGAAAAAAACCCACCAAAGGGAAAGATTAAATTCGATATTACATTATCAGAAGAACAGAAAGATGCAAAATTAAATATCCTATACCACCCATACAACTTTTTATTGGGTAAAGCTGGTAGTGGTAAAACACTTCTTGCGGTACAAGTTGCATTAGATATGTTTTTTACAAGACAGATAAATAAGATTGTAATAACAAGACCTACGGTATCAAATGAGGATAATGGTTATCTACCTGGTTCACTAAACGAAAAGATGGAACCTTGGTTAGTACCAATTCGTTCTAATATGAGAAAGGTTTATAATAAACCAATCATTTTAGAAAAGATGGAAAAAAACGAAGATATTGAATTAGTATCACTTTCACACTTTAGAGGAAGAACTTTTGAGAACGCAGTTGTGATTGTAGATGAGTTTCAAAACTTAACCAAACAACAACTCGGAATGGTGTTGGGTAGATTGGGTAAACAATCAACAATGATTCTAACAGGAGACCCTCAACAGATTGATTTAAAATTTTCTAATGATTCTGCAGTTCATGAAGTACCAAAGTTAAAAGCATCTCAATATGTGTATTCTGTTTCTTTGAAAGATAATCATAGACATGAGGCTTTGGACGAATTGTTAAAATTACTTAACGAATATTCTTAAAAATAATTCAAAAAAAGCTTGTTTATTTCAATTTTTTTTCGTATATTTACTATGTAAATGAGTGATAAGTTATGATAGTAAAAAAACAAAAAACAAACAGAATTGAAATTGATTTGACAGGACCACAAGGAAATGCTTATTTCTTAATGGGTACTGCTAGAAAATTAGGTAGACAACTTTGTTGGGATGAAGATGAAATCCAAACTCTACTAAAACAAATGACACGAGGTGATTATGAAAACCTTGTCAATACTTTCGATAAATACTTTGGTAATTTTGTAACACTTTATAGATAAGATATGGCTGAATTAAAACTTAAACAATATATGTTCACTTTCCGAGAAGGAGGGTGGAATACAGTATGGGCTAAAACTCGTAAAGGAGCACAAAAACAAGCTCTGTTGGATTATTGGGAATATGATAATCTAAATCCAATACCATCATCGGTTCATTTAGCAACTGAAGAAGGTTTATTTAACGCAATGAGTTTATTTCACTAACACTTAAATTTAAAATTATGATAAAAGCGATTAAATCCAAATTATTAACTTACCTATTTATGGATTGGGTAAAAAACGAAACTGATTTAGAAACCCTAAAAGTATCTGCAAACTTTATTAGAAAAAGAGAAGTAGAAATTACAGGTCACATTCCTATAATGGGATTTAAGTCTTATGAAAATAATTAAGAAAATGTTTGGCAAATCCAAATAATTTTCGTATATTTACATTGTAAATAAGTGATATGACAAATAAGAAAAAGATAGTTTACATCGATATGGATGGTGTGATTGTAAACTTTGGTTGGGCAATCCAAGATTGGTTCAATAAACACCCACACTTAGTAGAAAGATACAAAGAGTTTCCTGACCACATACAAGGTTTATTCAGAAACCCACCTCCCATTGAAGGTGCAATCGAGGCAATCAACAAACTTGCCGAAAGTGGTAAATACGAATTGTTCATCGCAACTTCAGCCCCTTGGGGTAATGCTGGTTCAGCAATGGATAAAAGATTATGGATTGAGGACCACTTTGGTAACTTGTTCCATAAGAAAATGTTTATTACTCACAGAAAAGATTTATTACTTGGTGATTACCTCATCGATGATAGAACCAAAAATGGTGCTGGTGAGTTTAGTGGAGAACTTCTTCAGTTCGGTACGAATTGGGAGAATGGTAAAGAAGGTCAGTTCCCTAACTGGCAATCAATCTTAGATTATCTTTTATGATGAATAAATTATTTGATTACTTACTAATACTATTTCTTATAGTAATAATGATTCTTTCTATATCGTGTACAAAGGAAGATATTATATTAGAAGAATCAATACCAACATTAACCCTTGATGGGAGATTACCAATTGATGGTAATGGATATTATCATTTAACACTTAGGCAAGATACACACCAAACAATACATACAATAAGTGGTATTGTTTCTAACTATTATGGAAATGAGCCACTTAAAGTTGAATGGGATAGTAATCTAACATGGTATTTACAAAACGAGTGGGAAGTTGCAACTTCAAATATAGCTTCCTATGTTATAGATGGTGAGGTTAATAATGTAATCGGCCCTATTCAAACTATGGTTGGGGATACGTTGGTACTTACTGGCACAATTAGAAAGTATTTAACAAACGATACAATTAAAATTGTTTTAGATTGAAAACATTTGATATCCCCTATAACCCAATTACTGAAGATACATTTGAACGACAGGATTGGGAAATGAATGTTGAAAGTGAAGTTGATACAGAAGGCAATACAACTGAATACTATTATTGGACACTTCCAATACCTAAAGATAATCCTGAAAAAAATTCACTACAATTCATGTCATCATGTTCTGATGATTATAAAGAGTTGGGAATAAAAGAAGGAGAATACTTTGTTGAACTCGACGGCTTGTTTGGGCTTGGGTTGTGTACCAATGAAGAAGAATTAGAAATTTTGTATAGAGCACTGACAAAAACAGAATTAGAATGACACTTTGTCATACTATAACCTTAAAAAACTGACAAACTGTCATACTATATCCTTAAAATATGCATTGGTATAAATTTGGTACAATAAATAGTGAATGTTTAATTTAAAAAAGGAATATTATGTTTTACACAATTAATGAAAACTTTGTAGATAATTTTTTTAGAGATATCTACACAACAAAAACAACAAATAGATTAAATTCATCATTTGAAGCAGAAGTTTTAGAAGATGGAAAACAAAAAGTTATAGTTAACACTATTGGACATAATCCAAAAGATATCACAGTAGATGTTACCGAAGAGGAAATTAAAATCAAATCTAAAAAAGGTGAAGATACTTCTTCATTTGTTAAAGATATTGATTTAACATTAACAGTTGGTACTGATTATGATGGTACAAAAACAACTGCAAGTTTTGATAATGGGTTGCTCACTCTCCTAATTGATAAGAAGGTAAATAAAAAGGCAAAGACCTTAAAAATATCTTATTAATACTCATATCACAATTTGAGAAGGGGATTGAAAAATCCCCTTTTTTTATATCCTAATATTTATAGTAGTACAATAAAATATATCATATATGAAAGATATTTACAAACAGAGAGTTGATGATACACTTGAAATGATTGAAACACGAGTTAAAATTGTCAACGAAATGGTTACAGGTGAAAGACCTGCTGATTCTAAGCAGGCGAATATTTATTTGAAGGAAGTTCTCGGAGGTTTAGTAAAAGTACGAGAGATAGTACTGAAAGGATAAATAATGAAATTCAGAACATTACTATTAGGATTATCGGCTTTGTTCGTAGCGTTCAATGCTGCGTTCTTTTCGGTGACTGGTTTATCGAAACTATTTGCTGGAGCATCTTTGTCCGTAATCTTAATGGCAAGTTCATTAGAATTGGCAAAACTAATTACCGCAGGTTATCTTTACAACTATTGGGAAAAGATAAACAAAGCATTTAGAGTTTATCTATCCATAGGAGTTGTGATATTAGTTCTGATAACTTCATTAGGTATCTATGGATTCCTAACCTCTGCATTCCAAGATACATTCAACGTATTCTCAGTAACCGAAAAACAAAGAACCTTCTTACAACAAAAAGAAAAATTCTGGCAAGATGATGTAACAAGATATGATGAAGAACTTAAAAGAATTTCTGATAACATTAGTACTCTCAGTAATGCAAAAACTTCCTCAATCCAAGTACGAGACACCTCGGTGGTTGGGGGCGTTAGAAACACCATCTCCACTACTGAACTTCGATTGGCTCAACAACGTATTGGAGTGGAAGAAGAGAATCGTAAAGAAGTTCAAGCTAAAAGAGAAGTAGCTGCTGATTCACTACAATCAATTCAGATTCAAATATTGGATTTAGATACTGATACAGAGATTGGTTCTGAATTAGGACCTTTACAATACCTTAGTGGATTATTGGATAAACCAATGGACCAAATTATCAATTGGTTCATCTTAATTATTATCTTTGTATTTGACCCATTGGCAGTTGCACTTGTAATTGCATTTAATAATGCTTTAAAGATTGATAAGGGTGAAGATGATAAAAAGAAAGTAGTTCAGAAACGAGAACTATATGGTGAAGAAATAGAACCAGACCCGAATGATTTACCAAACTTATGGGATAATACTTTGAACGATGGTTTACAAGATGAAGAATGGGATGAGGACCATGGATTAGACCAAGTACTAAATGATATGGTTTCTGATGAAGAAGTTGTAGAACTATTAGAAGAAGAGACGGTCTTTGATGAAGCTGATTTGAATAAAGATGGTATTGTTGATGAAGAAGAACAAAAAATAGCTTACGAGAAGGGTGGTTGGAGAAATTCTTATCAAGGTAAACCATATTATCAACACCCATGGTTTGATTGGAGTAAACGAGAAAGATGGATAAACGATAGAAATGCTATAAATTACTGGATGAGAGTTAGGGGAGGTTCTCAAGGACAATTAGAAAAAATAAAAGAAAGTTATCCAAGTGATTTTTCATCAAAAACTTATTAAAATATTTGGATAATTAAAATATTTTTCGTATATTTGTATAGATTAAGATTTAAAACTATACTATTATGAATTTAGGATACGCATGTATTAATATGACTCTTGGTAATCAAAAACCAAAAGTTACCACAAATCGTTCAATGATTAAACGTACCTTTTTAGAAAAAGGTGTTGAATATGCTGGTGAACTTGGTTTACAAAACTCCAGAGATTTATTTAAGATATTAGAGTGGAATAACCACAACAACATAAAAGTATTTCGATTATCATCAGATATGTTCCCTTGGGCTTCTGAATATGGTATCGAAAACTCACCATACTACAAACGAATAGAAACAGTTCTACAAGCTTGTGGTCATTATGCAAAACAACATGGAATTAGAATTACTGCTCATCCTGGTCCTTTTAATGTACTTGTCTCACCTAATGAAAAAGTAGTACAAAACACAATCACCGATTTAGAAATTCATGGTAAGATATTCGATATGTTGGGATTATCTCGTACACCATATAACAAACTCAACATTCATTGTAATGGTGTGTATGGTGATAAGATATCAGCGATGGATAGGTTCTGTAAGAACTTTGAGAGGTTATCAGAATCAGTTAGAACTCGTTTAACAGTAGAAAACGATGATAAGGGTACAATGTACTCAGTAAAAGATTTAATGTACATACACGAACGTATAGGGATTCCTATCGTATTTGATTATCATCACCACAAGTTTTGTACAGGTGATTTATCAGAACAAGAAGCATTGGAGTTGGCTTTATCAACCTGGCCTGATGGTATCAAACCAATTGTACATTATTCAGAATCTAAAGCATTACATGAGGGTGATAATAAACTAAAACCACAGGCTCATTCTGATTACATCAATGATTTACCTAATTTATATGGTAATGATGTGGATGTTATGGTAGAGGCTAAGGCAAAAGAATTGGCAATCCTTCCATTTATTAATTCAAATAGATGCGAATATAGTGGATTGTTAAATGTAGAGAATTACAAATAATTAAAAAAGGAGAAATTATGTTAAGTAAAGTTTTGAGAATGTTTAAATCTTCTCAAGCGAGAAGAAAACGAAAAGAATTAAAAGAACTTAAAAATGAACTTCAAGAAAGAAAATATAAAAAACTTAAACAACAACGAAAAAAAATTCAAAAAATTAAAAAAAGACATCATGATGGAAGATGATATAAAATACAGACAAGGTAGAAGTAAAAGACAAGTAGAATCAAACGAACAAGTAATGTTTGTTTCTTCTATTGGATTGGGAATTACTTTATTAGGAATGATAATTTGGGGATTAATTAGTGGGTAATTTAAACGCAAGTGTACCAGTAGTGGTAGTACACAAAGGCCCTCGTAAAAACTCAAAAATTAAATTAGAGGTATTTAATCACATCAGACCTGATGATATAATCGATATCAATAAAAGAAAACCTTTGATTCCACATGAAAACGAAATCCTTCAATTAGGGTGGGGTTCTTCGTTTGAAGAATTATGGAAAAAGAAATATAAACTGTGAAGTTACGAGAAAATCAAATAGAACCTGTAGCAATAGGGGTTGAGTTTTTTAGAACTCCAAAGATGAAACCATCGATTATCGTGGCACCAACTGCCTTCGGTAAATCGATTGTTATCGCTGCTATCGCAAAGGAACTTGGTGAAAAACTTCTCGTACTCCAACCATCTAAAGAACTGTTAGAACAGAACTACAACAAGTTTATCTCCCTTGGTGGTGAGGCCTCAATCTACTCAGCATCCATGGGCAGTAAAGAGTTGGGTGATGTTACCTATGCAACTATTGGTTCGATTATCAATATTGCATCTCAGTTCAAAGAGATGGGGGTCAGTAAAATCATAATAGATGAGTGTGATAGGTATCCGAGAAATAAATCGGGACAACTCCGTAGATTCGTAGACGGTATGAAAGCAACTCATGTTCTTGGTTTAACTGCAACCCCCTTAAAATTACAAACCAACATGGGTGATACTGGCCCATTCTCAAAGTTGGTAATGTTAACAAATCGTTCTAAACATGGAGTGTTCTTTAAATACATCCTTCATGTTTCTCAGATTCAAGATATTGTTAAGTTAGGTTATTGGACTCCATTAGAATATCAATCTTATGATTTCGATACTGGTGCACTTGTTTACAATTCAAGTGGTGCTGAATATACACAAGAATCTATTGCTCGTTCTTATGAGAACCAAAATATTGGTGATAAGATTGTAAAAAAGATTGAAGAAGTATATGATAGAAAATCTATTCTTGTTGCAGTACCAACAATAGAACAAGCAACAGAATTGGCAAAACGAATACCACAAGCAGCAGTAGTTCATGGTGGTACTCCAACGGCGGAACGAAATCGAATCATTGAAGAATTTAGAAACCAACAGATACGGGTAATAGTTCAAGTAAACGTATTAACTGTTGGATTTGATTATCCTGAATTAGATTGTCTGATTACAGGTAGACCAACCGCATCAATCTCATGGTGGTATCAGTTTGTTGGTAGAGGAACTCGTATCCATGAAAGTAAACAAAATTGTTTAGTTGTTGACTTCGTAGGTTCAGTAGAAAAGTTTGGTAAGGTTGAAGAACTTTATTACAAAGATACTGGTGGTGAAGAATGGGAATTGTTTGGTGAAGGTAAAAAACAAATCACAGGAATTCCAATGCATGAAATAGGAATCCACTTAGAAGGTGGTATTAATCTTTCCGAAAAAGTAAATGAAGAAGGTGAGATTGAAAAGGTTTATATGACCTTTGGAAAATATAAAGGTAAACCAGTTGCATCAATACCACCTTATTACAGAAAGTGGTTGATTGATAATATTACATGGGGACCTTGGAATATAAAAGTAAAAGAAGAAATCGAGAGATTGGCAAAGATAAAATAAAATATATGAAAAATAATTTATGGATATTTGGTGATAGTCAAACATATGGACATGGTTTAAAGTTTGGATTTGAATACTATGATGAGAATCCTGATTTAAGAAAACCACACCACACTAAGTTA
>Ga0213860_10000716_pt1 | contig 13348 bp, 17 predicted proteins | sample PICome_3_FD_160118 | JGI IMG/M metagenome (GOLD analysis project Ga0213860, IMG submission 160118) | Coastal seawater microbial communities near Pivers Island, North Carolina, United States - PICO550 | ecosystem: Environmental > Aquatic > Marine > Coastal | place: USA: North Carolina...
ATAAGAATACTGACAAACCAGTTGTCATCTCAACCTGGCAGTCAATCTACAAGTTCCCAAAAAGATACTTTGATGACATTGATTGTGTTATCGGAGATGAGGCACACTTATTTAAGGCGAAGTCCCTCACAGGTATCCTCACCAAACTCCACAACGCGAAGTATCGCTTCGGGTTCACAGGTACACTCGACGGCAGCAAGACTCATAAGTGGGTCTTGGAGGGTTTGTTTGGTGCGTGTGAACAGGTTACGAAGACGGATTCGCTTATTAAGAAAGGGTTTCTTTCTAACTTACGTATCAAGATCCTGATGTGTAAGCACGACTACAAATACTTCGCTGACTTCCATGAGGAGATGGACTACATTGTAACACATGAACGGCGAAATAACCTAATCAAAAATCTCGTCAACGACATTGACGGCAACACATTAGTTCTCTTTAACTATGTGGAAAAACATGGTGACCCTTTATACGAACTAATAAATAATTACATTAGCGACGATAGAAAAGTATTCTACGTCCATGGTGGTACTGATACCGAGGATAGGGAACAAGTAAGAGCAATCACAGAAAGCGAATCTAACGCTGTCATCATTGCATCTTACGGTACGTTTTCCACAGGCATCAACATCAAAAAATTACACAACATCGTATTTGCCTCTCCCTCCAAATCTAGAGTCAGGAACTTACAGTCTATTGGTAGAGTTCTTCGCAAAGGAGATGGAAAAGATATTGCTACCTTATATGATATCGCTGACGATATCTCTGGTCGTAGGGATAACTATACATTAAGACACCTTTACGAAAGACTTGCAATCTATCAGGAAGAGAACTTTAAGTACGAAACTATAACCATAGACTTAAGGTAAGGATGGAAGAAGAATTTTATGCAACGTTAAAACTAACATCTAATGAAGAGATTATTGCTAAAGTATGTTATCTAACTGAAGAAGAATGTTTACTTGTGGAAAAACCCCTACTAGTAACCAGGACCAATTCAAAAAGAAATGGCAGATTAGTAGAGGGATTTACACTAGGTGATTGGGTAGCATCTTCTTATGAAGAACTATACATTATAAAGATGAGTCAAGTAGTTACTATTACAGAACTAGACAAAAGAATACTTATGTTCTATGAGAGACATCTATCTAGAGAAGAAAGTGATGTATCACCAGATAAGATCTCTAGAGAGATGGGTTATCTAGGATCAGTATCTAGTCAAAAAAAGAAATTAGAAGATCTATTTAATAAAAGCTAGTATGTCTCTTGAACCCTTGACAGAGTTATTCTATAGGTGTTAGGTGTATTTGTCAAGCCCTGTGGAAAACTTTCTGACTTGACATTCTGTTCACAATGTACTATACTGTTTAAAGCAAACGGTATGGTATGAAGAAAACCAGAACAAAGACAGAGTATTACGTAAACAACAAGGAGTTCCTTGCTGCTGTAATCCTGCTGCGGGATTTCTTCCTGGACGGTGAACGTCTTGGGCATAAGTCGTACCTCGAATCTATTCAGTATTACCGTTCCCATAGAGATAGACGAACTGCCGTCAAGTTCAGGCGATGCTATGAATACCTAGGTGATTGCTTCTCCAAGATTGCTACACACTTATCATACAAACCTAACTTCGTCAACTACATGTTCCGTGAGGACATGATTTGTGATGGTGTTGAGAACTGTATTCAATACATCCTCAACTTTGACCCAGAGAAATCTTCCAACCCGTTTGCCTACTTTACCCAGATCATCTACTACGCCTTCCTTCGTCGCATTCAGAAAGAGAAGCGTCAGTTAGAGATCAAGAGTAAGATCCTAGAGAAGTCTGGACACCAAGAGATCATGCACACTGATACGTATGATGGTGACATGGCGGGCATGAATGCCTCTTACTCTGACATGGGCAGTATTAAAGAAAACATTGAAACTAGAATGAACAGATGACTGTAGCACTTATTACTGATCAACATCTCGATGGTCGTAAGGGTAGTCTGGCATTCTGGAATTACTTTCTGAAGTTCTATGATGATGTGTTCTTCCCTACACTAGAGAAGAAAGGAATCAAAGAGATCATCGACCTAGGCGATACGTTCGACAATCGTAAAACGATTGACTTCAATGTCTGGGATCGAATTCGTACTCACTACTTTGACCGCCTGGCAGACATGGGCGTCACGGTACATACAATCTTGGGTAACCACTGTGTATACTACAAGAACACGAACGCTATCAACTCTCCTGATCTATTGCTAGGTGACTATGACAATATACGTGTCTATGATGAGGTTACTACTGTTACTATTGAGGGCAAGAGAATTTGTTTCGTCCCTTGGATTAACAGGGAGAACGAAGAGCACACGATGGAGCACCTCAAGCAGACGGATGCACAAATTGTCATGGGACACCTCGAACTCGACGGGTTTGAAGTAACACCTGGTCTCAAGATGGAGCACGGTATGGACCCCAAGATCTACAAAGACTTCAAGCAAGTCTTCTCTGGTCACTACCACCACAAGTCAAGCAAGGGTAACATCACATACCTTGGCAATCCTTACCAGATGTTCTGGAACGACTATGCTGATCAGCGTGGTTTCCATCTCTACGAACCAGGAACAAACAAACTTCGTATGGTAAAGAATCCATACGAGATCTTTAAGAAGGTGTACTACAACGATGTAGACAAGGACATGGTTCTGGACTACACCGAATACACAGACACCTTTGTCAAGGTCATTGTTGAAGAGAAGAAAGACTACTATAAGTTTGAACAAGTTATTGAAAACCTGTACAACGCTGGTGTCCACGACGTAAAGATTGTTGAGGTTCTAGTTGATGAAGACAACGTAGAAGAACCCAACCTAGAAGTCAAAGACACACTGACATTACTCAACGAATACATCGATGAGGTAGACATGCAGGTAGAGAAATCCGACTTAAAGAAACTTATGAGATCGCTATATATTGAAAGTTGCGAGATGGTCTAATGTCTTACATCTTAACTCTCAAGGATAGACCAGAAGGCGTTTTCTCTATTATTGAGAAGGAGACTGGGGATCACATTGTCCCTATCTTTGATGAGTTAGATGACTGTGAGCGTTATGCCATTCAATTGTCTGAAGCAGAAACAGACTTGGCACTTCAGCTGATCGAAATAGATAAAGAATTTATTGTGTCTGCGTGTGAGGACAGAGACCAAAAGTATGCTATAATTACCGTGGACGACTTCATCATACCCCCTGACGACTTTACATGATTACGTTTGAAAAAGTTCGCTGGAAGAATTTTCTTTCTACTGGCAACACCTTTACTGAAGTCGATCTGACTGCCAACAAAACCAATCTTATTATTGGTACAAACGGAGCGGGTAAGAGCACCATCTTGGATGCCCTTACCTTTTCTTTGTTTGGCAAACCTTTTCGTAAGATCAACAAACCGATGCTGGTCAACAGCGTCAACGAAAAGGACTGCATGGTAGAGATCGAATTCAAGATTGGTCCTAACGATTTTGTGGTCAAGCGTGGTATTAAACCAGCGAAGTTCGAGATCTGGCAGAATGGGGCAATGTTAGATCAGTCCAGTAATGCTGCTGATTATCAGAAGCAACTGGAACAGAACATCCTGAAGATGAACTATAAGTCGTTCACTCAAATCGTTGTGCTAGGTTCGTCCACGTTCGTTCCGTTCATGAGACTGCCTCTAGCACAGCGTAGAGAAATTATTGAAGACATTCTGGACATCCAGATCTTCTCTATGATGAACGTTGCTCTCAAAGATAAACTGAAGACCTCTACTGAAGAGATGAGAGAGGTTGACTACAGTGCTGACATGGCAGATCAGAAGATCTGTATGCAGCGAGAGTTGATTGAGCAGTTGTCTACTCGTGATGAGTCGATGATCAAGGAGAAGCAAGAACGTATTGATACTTTGTTAGGAGAAGAAGAAATTTGTCAAGAATCTGTATCCAAACTTAATGAAGAATCACAAAAACTTTATGAAGATTTGCTAGGGTTAGAAAGTGCCAACAAGAAACTTATAACTTTAAATAACTTGAAAGGAAAACTTACAAATAAATGTGGAACTTTTAAGAAACAGCACCAGTTTTTTGAAGAAAACGACACATGTCCTACGTGTAGTCAATCTATTTCTAAAGAAGTTAAAGAACATAAAGCAGGTGTCATCAGAAGTCAAGTCAAAGAACTTGTCCTCGCTATCGAAGAACTTCGATGCAATATTCTCGATGAGCAAGAGAGAAGTGACCAGCATCTGGTGAAAACCCAGGAGATGAGTGAGATTCAACAGAAGATTGCTGGACACAATGCTACTGTTACTCGCATCAATAAGAACGTCAGGCAACTGATGGTTGATGTAGAAACATTACAGAACTCCAAAGACGATAACTCCGAAGAGGAAGAGAAGTTAAAATACCTGTTGGAAGAACGTGATAACCTGAAGAAGCAAGTTGCTCTCGTCAAAAGAGATAGAGACACTTTGCTAGCAGCATCTCATCTCCTTAAAGATAATGGAATCAAAACCAGGATCATCAAGAGATATTTGCCAGTGATGAACAAACTCATCAACCAGTATCTTCAAAACATGGACTTCTACATCAACTTCGCATTGAATGAGAACTTTGAGGAAACGATCAAGTCGCGGTTTAGGGATATCTTTTCTTACGAATCTTTCTCCGAAGGAGAGAAAGCTCGTATTGATATTGCTCTGCTGCTTACTTGGCGTAGTATCGCTAAACTTAAGAATAGCGTGGATACTAACATCCTAATCCTTGATGAGATCTTCGATGGTTCTCTTGACCAGAATGGCACAGGTGAACTGGGATGGATCCTTCGGAACTTCGATGACAATACAAACGTGTTTGTCATCAGTCACAAGGAGAGTTTGGAAGGCAAGTTCGATCGAACCCTCGTGTGTGAGAAGATTAAGAACTTCTCGGTCGTTAAGGAGACAGTTGCAGAAGCGGTCTAGGGGTGCCTTCGGGCACCCTTTTTTTGTATATACTATATGCATCAACGCAAGAGACCCGATGAACACCGCAGAAATCAAAGGTAACCTCGCCCGCCTGCTTGCCACCGAGAACCTCGTGGTTGAGCACCGCAAGGTCTCCACTGCATCTTTCAACGTGGACACCCGTGTCCTTACCCTGCCCATCTGGAACGCTTCTAACAGCGTCTACGACCTGCTGGTGGGTCATGAGGTCGGTCATGCTCTCTACACCCCTAACATTGACTGGGCAGAAGTGGCACAGGTGCCCAAGGATTACGTCAACGTGGTAGAAGACGCTCGCATCGAGAAGATGATGAAGCGAAAGTACCCTGGTTTGTCCAAGACTTTCTTCAAAGGATACCAGGAACTTGACAACCAGGACTTCTTCTCGATCAATGATGAAGAACTGGATAACATCTCCTTCATTGACCGTATCAATCTCCACTGCAAGATTGGTGCCTTCTCCGCCATGCCTTTCAGTGATGAAGAGCGTGTGATGGTCAATAAAGTTGAGGATTGTGAGACCTTTGATGACGTTATTGCTGTCTGTCGGGAGATTTATGACTACTCACAGAAGGAAAAGCACGTAGATGCACCTGTGAATCCTAATTCTGGTGCTGCTCAAGGCACTACAGAACAGATAGATTCTCAAGAATCGAAGCAAAACAGTGAATCTCCAAGCACCGATGGCGCACAATCTGTGCAGCAAACTGACAGTGATGAAGGTGAACTGAAGGATGAACCCACAGCAGCTGGTGGTTCTGCTGGTGGTGATACTGCAGCAACTCAACGTGCTTTCGACGAAAATCTCCAAGATTTGGTGCAAGATGCACCTTGGTATTCTGATCCTGTGTATGTTGAGATCCCTGAAATGCATCTCGACAACATTATTGTGGACCAAGAAGTGCTCCAGAAGCACATTGATGCACACTATGCAGAAAATTCTCACAACCGTTACGATGATCCCCTTGCATATGTTGCTAACAAGTACAATGAGTACAAGAAATCTGCACAGAAAGAGGTCAACTATCTCGTAAAGGAGTTCGAGTGTAAGAAGGCAGCAGACTCCCATGCTCGCACCACAACTGCACGTACTGGTGTGCTTGATACAACAAAATTGCACACTTACAAGTATAATGAGGATCTATTCAGGAAGATTTCTGTCATTCCTGATGGCAAAAACCATGGAATGATCTTCATTCTTGACTGGTCTGGGTCCATGTCGAACTATCTTCAGGACACAATCAAGCAATTGCTGTCCCTGGTGTGGTTTTGCCGCAAGGTAAACATTCCTTTTGAGGTTTATGCCTTCACTTATGAGTGGAACCGTCGCTTCCTTGACCCAGATGAGCATGACTATGATCCGACAGTAGTGGAAGAGAAATGTGTGAAAGAAGAGAACAAACTTGTCTTCCACAAGCGTTTTTCTCTCCTGAATATGCTGTCATCTCGTGCCAATACCAAGAATTTTGACCGTCAGTGTCTTAATCTGTACCGTATTGGTCACTTCATGACCATGTATGGAGTCACTACACCTGCTGGACTGGACTTGAGTGGCACTCCACTGAACGAAACCATCATTGCGATGCATGAAATTATCCCAATGTTCAAGAAAATGACTGGTGTTCAGAAGATCAACACTGTGATTTTGACTGATGGTGAGTCGAACAACATCAGCTACAATGTCTCCATCAAAGCTGACAATGTTCACTGCTATTGGGGTCAACGTGCTGTTTCTACTAACGTTCGACTGCGTGACCGTAAGACTGGACACGTTTCTCGTGCTGTTGGTAACAGTTATGGTGACTGTATCACCACTATTTTGCTGGAAAACTTGCGTCAGAACTACCCTGATGTCAACTTCCTTGGTTTCCGAATCCTCACTGGTGGTGATTTTTCATACCTTTACCGCAATACATACAATGAAAGTGCTGATAACATTCTTAAGAAGTGGAGAAAGGAGAAGTCTTTCGTCTTCACCCAGAAACTTGGATACCAGTCCCTGTATCTGATCGCATCTACTGCAGTCACTCAATCTTCAGAGTTTGATGTTGCTGAAGGTGCTTCCAAGACACAGATCACCAAGGCATTCAAGTCCATGCTGAAGGCAAAGACCACGAACAAGAAAATCTTGTCCTCCTTTGTCGATATGGTCGCCTGACAAACCGTCCATCGCCCCTGGTTTCAGGGGCACACTGCTCTATAATAAGTTCATCAACGCAAGAGACCAATGCCTCGCTCCGCTAACATCGATCCTGCTGCTCTCACCCAGTACATCTCCGACAACTTTGGCAATGAGTTTGGTAGTCAAGCAGTTCTGAAAGCTGCTGATGAGTTTGGAGTCTCCTACCCCACTATCTGCAAACGCCTTGATCAATACAAGGTTGGATATGGCAAGTGGAGTCTCACTGCCCAAGAAATTGAGGTACAATACAACGCACCCGCTGCAGAACCTGCAGTAGAACTGAACCTTATCCCCCAGAAAGATGATTCCTTCGTCCAGTTTGGTGATTTTTCGGACATTAAAAAAATTATCAAGTCCCGTATCTTCTACCCTGCGTTTATCACTGGTCTGTCGGGCAATGGTAAAACGTTTGGTGTCGAGCAAGCGTGTGCCCAACTCGGACGTGAACTCATCCGAGTCAACATCACGGTAGAAACTGATGAAGATGATCTTATTGGTGGGTTTCGTCTTGTGGACGGCAACACTGTCTGGCATAATGGTCCAGTCATCGAAGCGTTACAACGCGGCGCGGTCCTGCTCCTTGACGAGATTGACCTTGCCTCCAGCAAAATCCTTTGTCTACAATCCGTGCTCGAAGGAAAGGGAATCTTTCTGAAGAAAATTGGTAAGTTCATTCAACCTTCTGAAGGATTCACTGTTGTTGCTACTGCTAACACCAAGGGCAAAGGTTCTGACGACGGTCGTTTCATCGGCACCAACGTTCTGAATGAAGCATTCCTTGAGCGTTTCCCGATTACCTTCGAGCAAGAGTATCCTACTCCTGCTGTTGAGGCACGGATCCTTTCAAAACTGTGTGACGATGATGAATTCGTCAGCAAACTGGTAGACTGGGCAGACATCATCCGTAAGACCTTCCGTGATGGTGGTATCGATGAGGTCATCAGCACCCGTCGCCTGGTCCACATCGTCCAAGCTTTTAAGATCTTCGGTAAGCGTATGAAGTCTATCGAAGTCTGCACCAATCGCTTCGACGAAGAAACCAAAACGTCCTTTATTGAACTCTACGACAAAATCGATGAGAATGCCGAATCACCTGACCAAGATGCATAATTACATCGGCAGTATTGCACTGCTGAATACAGGTAAATCAGTCAAAATCCTCGGCGGTACGGGTCTGGAACTTTATGTTCAGACCCTTGACGGATCCGTTCAGAGGTGTTATCATGATCAATTGAAGTACATCTATCAAGCATGACTTTCAAATATAATGAAGACGCTCTGTTAAAGGAGCTACGTGACTATATTGCAAGCACTTATGGACAACACTATTCTGCTGGCAACGATGCCATTCAAACGTTAGACTTGATTGAAGCATGTGGTGATGCAGAGGCATTCTGCCGCTCCAACATCCTCAAGTATGCTTCTCGCTATGACAAGAAGGGCACTGCTCGTCGTGACATCGTAAAGATTCTCCACTACGGTCTTCTTCTACTTCATTTCTCCGACAAGACTAACGTTACCGAATCATACAATCAATGAGCAAACTGATTTTATCATCTGACACCCACCAAATTCTGAAGAACTTTGGCACGATCAACAGTTCTATCATGGTTCGTGCTGGTAACGTGCTCAAGACTATCAGTGTGGGTGAGAACTCTATTGCAGAGTTCAAATGTGAAGAGACCTTCCCTCAAACGTTCGGTATCTATGACCTGTCTGAATTCCTTGCTGGTTTGAGTCTGTTTGACTCTCCAGTTCTGGAGTTTCAGGGCAATGAATTCCTGAATATCATTGGTAACGGGAGGAAAGCACGTTACTATTTCTCTAACCCAGAGATTACTTTGAAGGCAGCGCCAGAACGGGAGATGAAGTTCCCCGAATCTGACATTGAGTTCAACATTTCTCGGGAAGACATCGCTGGTTTGCAGAAAGCATCCCAGGTATATTCCCTGCCAGACCTTGCGTTCTGTTCTGATGCAGATGGCAAGATTACTATCAAACTCTTCGACAAAGAGGACGACACCTGCAACGTTTACGAGCAGGATGTTGTTGGTAATAGCACTGGCGAGTACCAACTTCGCATGAAGATGGAGAACCTGCGTCTACACACAGGTGACTACCATGTACAAGTGAGCAAGAAACTTGTCAGTCTATGGAAGCATCAGCGCCTTGACTTGAAATACTTTATTGCACTTGAACCTTGATGGACAAAAAATTTTTATGGGTGGAAGAGTATCGTCCTCACAAGATTGACGACTGTATTCTTCCTGCGAGCATTCTCAATGTGTTCAAAGGTTTTGTTGAGCAAGGTGAAATTCCTAACCTGCTGCTCCCTGGCACCGCAGGCATCGGCAAAACTACTGTTGCGAAGGCACTGTGTGAGGAGATTGGTGCCTCATACATCGTTATCAATGGCAGTGACGAAGGTCGTTTCCTAGACACTGTTCGCACCAGAGTCAGGCAGTTCGCAAGCACTGTCTCTCTCGCCTCTAGCAGCGCCCACAAGGTCGTTATCATCGATGAGGCAGACAACACCACCCAGGACGTTCAACTGTCCTTGAGAACCGCTATCGAAGAGTTCCACACTAACTGTCGGTTCATCTTCACCTGCAACTTCCCTAACAAGATCATTGAACCACTGCATTCCCGATGCACTGTGGTCGATTTTAGGATCAAGAAAGCAGATGTGCAGGAGATTCAGGGTAAGTTTTACTTGCGACTGCGTAAGATCCTCAACGAGAATGGCATCAAATATCAAGATGAAGTCATTGGTAAGTTGGTCATGCGCTACAGTCCTGACTGGCGTCGTTTGATCAATGAGTGTCAGCGTCATGCTGCTGCTGGTGAGATCAATGTGGATATCCTTGCTGATATTGCTGACATCAAGCTAGATGACTTGGTGAAAGCAATGAAGAACAAGGAGTTTACCACCATCAAACGGTGGGTGACTGACAACATCGACAATGATCCCAACATTGTCATGCGTAAGATCTATGATGTTCTCTATGCAAATGTCAAACCCAAATTTATTCCTGAAGCAGTGCTGATTATTGCCAAATATCAGTACCAGATTGCCTTTGTTGCTGACCAGGAGATCAACTTGCTAGCGTGTCTTACTGAAGTAATGCTTGGGTGTGATTTCAAATGATTACCACACTTAAGAACTACAAGACAGATGCATATAAACGGTTGAAGGAGACTATTATGTCTCCTAATTTTCCATGGAATTACTATGGAACAACCATCCAAAATCAAACCGATGACCTGCACCTGATGTCTCACTGTTTTCTAGCGAGACCAGGGCAGGAGAATCCATATACCAAATCGTTGAGTGAACATACGCCTCTAGCAGCGTTTGTTTGCCAACAAATTTTGGGTATGAATGAGATAGAAGTACACATGTTCTATCGCATTGCTGTCAACCTAGTCTTTGACACTGAAGGAACTAGTGTCAGGCATGTTGACCATGAATATCCACACGAGAATCTGATTGTTTACTTAAACAAGTTTGACAAAGGCAGAACTTTGGTGTATGATGACGATGATAATGAATATAGTGTGACTCCTAAAGAAGACAAGGCAGTCACCTTCAATGGTTCTTACCAGCATTGTCATGAGTCTTCTTCTAATGGAAGAAGAATTGCCCTTATTGCTACCTATTTGAGAGATGAGTGAAACTGTATTGATGCGTCTGTATTCTGGTGAGGATATTCTTACCACCATTGCAGAAGAGACTGACGATGCTTATCAATGTGAGAACATTGTGGTAGCAGTGCCTGCAGAGCGAGGGCATATTGGATTCGCTCCATGGGCACCGATTGCCAAGGAGGGAGTCTCTATCAGGATTGCTAAAGACTACATTGTGTATGTTACTGAACCTAATCCTGAACTGGCAGAGCAGTATGAAGGACTGTTTGCTACTGTAATCACACCCAAGAAGAAACTCATTGTCTGATCTAATGAACGTACCGTCTAACGAAGAACTTGTACATCTCAAGATTCAAGCAGCACTGCGAGAGCATGTGTTTGCTGAAGATCAGATGAAATATCTTGGAGAACGTGCAGGACACCACTGGTATCTGGTTGCAGGTGAGCACGAGGTTCCTGTGAGTGAGATTGAAGAATTTGAATTTGCAGGTTATGTCGATGAGGAAGAAAACAACGCCACAGAATGTGAAGGAAGCGAATGAAGCTCTCTTCCATGCTACAATGAACTTGCCCGCAGCTGCTAGGCACTGTGGGATGACCGACAAAGAAATGAAACTCACCTTTTGGGAGTACCTTAAATATCATGACCCAGACTTTAAAGTCACTGAAAACACCACTCCGTTACCCAGGCGGGAAGAGCAGAGCGGTAAGCAAACTGTTCCAATTCCTCCCCGACCTTTCCCAGGTAAGAGAGTATCGTGAACCATTCATTGGTGGCGGCAGCGTTGCCATTGAGATTGGTAAGCGTTATCCCAAGATGGATATCTGGGTCAATGATTTGTATGAACCACTCTACAACTTCTGGTGTGAGTTGAGAGACAATGGCAGAGAAATGAGAGACCAGTTGGTACAACTCAAGTATCGTTACTGCGAACCTGCTTCTGCTCGTGTATTATTCCAGCAATCCAAGGAGTATCTCAATGGAACCAAAGGTGATCAATCCGATCTTTCTCGTGCTGTTGCTTTTTACGTTGTCAACAAGTGCTCTTTTTCTGGTCTCACTGAATCCAGCTCCTTCTCCAAGCAAGCGTCAGAAAGCAATTTCTCAATGCGTGGAATTGATCGACTCCCTGAATATTCGTTGATGATTCAGAATTGGAAAATTACTAACTTATCTTATGAAGAGCTCTTTACCGACAGTCGAGACGTATTCACATACCTCGATCCCCCATATGATATTAGAGATAACCTCTACGGACGGAAAGGGTCTATGCACAAGTCCTTCGATCATGATGCCTTTGCTAGCAACTGTGATCGGTTTGTTGGTCCTCAACTTGTATCTTACAATTCGTCTCAACTTGTTAAAGAAAGATTCCAAGGATGGACAGTAGGAGAATTTGCACACACTTACACCATGCGCTCCGTTGGGTCCTATAATACAGATCAAGCAGAACGCAAGGAACTCGTCCTAGCAAACTATGAAGTGTGAAGTGACCCTATTCAAAGCAGGCACCGTCTTCAAGGAAGAGGTGATTGCTCGTGACTACCAGGATGCTAGGCAAGTTGCCCTTGCTCGTAATCCTGGCGCTACTGTTGTTGGTGTTAACGCTAAATTATGAGTTACAAGCTTACAGATTATCTGTATTCAATTAATCAGTCCAAGAAGAATATCATGGACGCTGACGAGGGTGCTGTAAAAGGTTACCCTCCTTTTATTATCAACAAGTGCATGTCGCATCATACCGATGCAGTCTTGTTCGCCAATGAAATGAATAAGCATCCCGAATTAGATAAGAAGATGCAATATGATTTCTATATAAATAGTTTGAAACCTAGGAAGCGTTACGCTCCTTGGGCAAAGAAAGAAACTCTTGAGCATCTTGAATTGGTGAAGCAATATTATGGATATAACCATAACAAAGCACTTGCCGCTCTACGGATTCTCACGAATTCTGATCTTGAAAAGATAGCAAAACTATTAGATACAGGCGGAATAAGATGACAACTGAAATTGAAGTACAGTGGCAACCTTCGGATATGGTAGAAGTGAGTCTGTCTGAACCAGATGACTTTCTGAAGGTTCGTGAGACTCTTACCCGTATCGGTGTTGCTTCTAGAAAAGAACGCAAACTATACCAGTCATGCCACATTCTTCATAAGCAGGGCAGATACTATATTGTCCACTTCAAAGAACTGTTCGCACTTGACGGCAAGAAGACGAACTTTACACAGAATGATGTTCAGCGTCGTAATCGTATTGCTCAACTGTTATCTGACTGGGGTCTAGTTTCTATCGTAGAAGCAGAGCGTATCGAAGATATTGCTCCTCTCAATCAGATTAAAGTGCTGTCATTTAAAGATAAGGATGATTGGATTCTTGAGTCCAAGTATAATATTGGGCGTAAGAAGACCGAGGTGTAGACAACCAATCTTTAAAAGTGTGGTAAATACTACCACACTTTTTTTATGTGCTCTTATAATTAGTAGTGTAGAAGGTGTGGGACCTAGGTCCCCCTT
>Ga0213860_10000718_pt1 | contig 13335 bp, 10 predicted proteins | sample PICome_3_FD_160118 | JGI IMG/M metagenome (GOLD analysis project Ga0213860, IMG submission 160118) | Coastal seawater microbial communities near Pivers Island, North Carolina, United States - PICO550 | ecosystem: Environmental > Aquatic > Marine > Coastal | place: USA: North Carolina...
TCCTTCAGGCACGTGAATGTGCACGTTGTACTGTTCGAACAAACGGCTTTCTATGCCGAAAAACTCAGCGTTAGATTTAATGTATTCCAATGCAATCGTCGCCGATTCCTTCATGACCTTTCCAAGATTACCTGTAATATTTAAAGCTCCCTTTCCTTTTGAAAGGATAGATTCGATGAATAAGATTTCACCGCCTACTCGAGTCCATGCTAAACCAGTGACCACACCGGCAACATCATTGTTCTCGTACCTGTCTTTGTCAAATCTCGGTGAATTTAAAATTTCTTTTAAGGAAGCTTGAGTCAAAGCAGGATCAAACTCTTGATCCATTGCCATGGACTTAGCGAGGTGACGAACAATAGTGGCAATTTGCTTTTCTAAGCCTCGAACGCCTGACTCTCTAGTATATCCCTCTACTAGTTTTTCGCATACGGCCTTATTCAATTTAAGGTCTTTTGTTGTGAGTCCGTGTTCTTTTAACTGTTTAGGCAATAGGTGTTTTTTGGCAATTTGCACTTTTTCTTCAAGGGTGTAACCGCTGACATGAATGAGTTCCATACGATCTAAAAGCGCAGGTTGAATACTCGACAAACTATTAGCCGTTGCAATAAACATGACTTTGGACAAATCATAACCCATCTCTAAGAAGTTATCGTAGAAAGCATTGTTTTGCTCAGGATCTAAAACTTCTAAAAGTGCAGAAGAGGGATCTCCTTGAACACCACTACCAAGCTTGTCAATTTCGTCTAAAATAAAGACAGGATTTGAGCTTCCTGCTTTTTTAATGCTTTGAATTAATCGTCCAGGCATAGCACCGATATAGGTTTTACGATGACCTCTGATTTCGGCTTCATCTCGCATTCCACCTAAGGACATTCTCACGTATTGACGACCCATAGCCTCAGCGATGGACTTTCCTAAGGAAGTCTTACCTACACCAGGAGGGCCGTGCAGACAGATAATTGGAGATTTCATATCTCCTCTTAATTTCAATACGGCTAAATGCTCAATGATTCTTTTTTTAACATCCTCTAAACCGTGGTGATCACGATCAAGAACCCGTTGGGCTTTTTTCAAATCCAAGTGATCTTCTGTGAATTCATCCCATGGCAATTCTAAGAAGAGCTCTAGATAATTGCGCTGTATAGAATATTCCGAGACTTGAGGGTTCATGCGCTGCATCTTCATCAGCTCTTTGTCAAAATGCCCCTTGACTTTTTCAGACCATTTTTTTGTTTTGGCCTTTTGACGCATTTCTTCAATTTCTTCTTCATATGAAACTCCCCCAAGTTCTTCTTGTATGGTTTTCATCTGTTGATACAAAAAGTACTCTCTTTGTTGCTGATCGATATCAGATCTTACCTTAGATTGAATGTCATTTTTGAGTTCCAATTTTTGAAACTCTACATTCATGTGTTTCAAGGTTTGAAGTGCGCGTTCTTTTAAATTGTGAATTTCAAGAAGTTGCTGCTTGTCAGATACCTTTAAATTCAAATTTGAAGAAACAAAATTGATCAAAAACGAATTCGATTGAATGTTTTGAATGGCAAAGGTGGCTTCTGTAGGGATATTTGGATTGTCTTTGATGATTTTCAAAGCCAATTCTTTAATCGCCTCCACAATGGCCAAGAACTCTTCATTCGTCGCTTCTGGTCTTATTTCGTTGGCATCTCTAACCTTAGCTGTTAAGTAAGGCGTTTTGGTCAACAATTCTTCTATCTCAAACTTCTTCTTTCCTTGAATAATGATGGTTGTATTTCCATCTGGCATTTTTAAAACCCTTAAGATTCGAGCAACCGTTCCTGTAGTGTACAAATCTTCGAGCTCAGGAGACTCTTCATTCTCGTCTTTTTGAGCAACCACTCCTATGGTTTTGCTTCCAGAGTTGGCATCTTTGATGAGTTGAATTGAAGTGTCTCTTCCAGCGGTAATTGGAATAACCACCCCTGGAAAAAGTACTGTGTTTTTTAAAGGCAATATCGGCAGTGTACTAGGTACCTGCTCATTATTCATTTCTTCTTCGTCTTCTGGAGTCAAAAGCGGTATTAATTCAGCTTCTTCGTCAATTCCTGAAGTAGACAAATTGTCAATATCCATAAATTTCATTCGATTCATATCTCTCTTTTTCACGTCATTTTGTCACATACATCTTTTTTGCTGGCTTTTACCCCTACCCTCAAAATGCTTGTTTACGCTTATATTTAGGGTCGTTATAAGTGACTCCACCACCTGTGTTGCTCTTTATAAAACAATTCTTATGCCAAGAAAGTGTAACATTTTAAGAATTCTTACATCTTACCTATAAACAACTGCAATTGGATTCACCACGTATTCAGAATTTAATACAACAATGTCAAGCCCATGATTCCAAGGCGCAGTTTGAAATCTATAAGATGTATTCAAAGCCACTCTACAATACCGCCTACAGAATCGTCAAGCACGAAGCAGAAGCAGAGGATGTTGTTCAGGAGGCTTTTTTAAAGGCATTCAAAAACATGAATGGTTTTTCGCAAAAAGTTCCTTTGATGGCCTGGCTGAAAAGAATAGTTGTCAACCAGAGCATCGAACATCAAAAAAAATTAAAACGCTACGATTTTGATGCGCAGTACAAATTAGAACAAGAGCACGCTTTAGTTGAAGATGAGGCAGAAACAGCCGTAGATACCTCAGCATTGTCGAGTACAGTTTTAAAAGAGGCGATTCAACAATTACCCGAAAGAGAGCAGCTTATTGTAAGTCTTCATTTGATAGAAGGTTATGACTACGATGAAATTCAAGAAATAACTGGATTGAGCTATGCAAATTGTAGAACCTCATTTTCAAGGGCTAAAAAGCGATTACAAAACGAACTAAAAAACAAGAGTATATCATGATTAAAGATGAATTAAAAGAATGGGTAAACGCCCATAGAGAAGAGCTCGATGACAAAGAATTACCCATGGGCCATGAGATGCGTTTTATCGCCAAACTCAATGCTGAAAAAAAGTCTAAAGTCAATTGGAAATTTTTAGCTGCAGCAGCCTCAATAGCTTTATTGTTTAGTCTAAACACACTTGTGAGTTCCAACGGATACCAGAACTCAACAGAGTACCAAGAATTTACTACCACCGCTACCTATTACGAAAATTTAATAGAACGCAAAATTGAATCTGTATCGAACACTAGCAATTCTGAGCAGATACTAAACGATCACCTTCAGCAATTGGATCAATTGGATCAAGAATATCAGATGCTTCGAGAAGAGCTTCTCGCAAGTCCAAATGCTAAAAGGATAATTGACGCCATCATCTATAATTTCAATACACGAATATCATTACTTGAAGAACTATCAGTATTTAACTCCTCTAAATTAGAAACTTATGAGAATCTTACTCTTTAATTTATGCTGCCTAGCCCTGGTCTTTTCGACTAAAGCACACAATGCTTCAAACAATTGGGATGGCAAGTACACCGAAACTAAAGCGATTTCAAAAACATTCGAAGTCGAAAAAACAGCGCTACTCGATATTAAAAATAAATACGGCAATATTGTTTTCACCTCTTGGGATAAGAATGAAATTCAAATCGATGTAGAACTTAAGGCCAACGGTAATAATTTAGAAAAAGTAAAATCAGAACTTGAAGCCATCGAAATCTATTTTGAAGCTTCTTCTATAAAAGTTCTAGCGCATACCGATTTAAGTGCTCTTGAAAAACGTTTTTGGGGGAGAAAATCGGTAGACATCGAAATCAATTATACCGTTAAGCTTCCGGTCAAAGCAAGTGTCAAAATCGACAACAGATACGGCAGCATAAAGGGAGATCGTATAGATGGGCACGCGCGTATCAATTGTGATTACGGCAGTGTTTCAATTGATGAGCTAAGAGGAAGAAACAATCAAATTGAATTGGATTACTGCAATGCCTCTTATTTTGGATTCATCAATTCTGCTTTTGTCGATGCTGATTATTCAAAATTGGAAATCGACCGATCAAACCGCATTGAATTAAATACAGATTACACCTCTACCAGCTTTGGAAATATCATTGAACTCAATTACGATATCGACTACGGAAATTTAGAAATTGAAGAAGCAGGAGAAGTGGCTGGAATTAGCGACTATGTAGGTATTCGCATAAACTATCTTCAGGGTTCTTTAGAGGCTGATTCTGACTACGGTTCTATCAAAATTATGGATACAGATCCCGAAGCCTCAGGTATTGAAATTGATTCTGACTATACTGGCATTAAAATCGGACTGCATCCCGAGTGGGAATTTAACTTTGATTTTGAAGGATCCTATAGTGATGTTAAAGGAAGAGATTTACTTAACCTAACAGAAGTGATTCAAAAAAATACGAGTAAGTCATACAAAGGATACCACCTCAACCAAAGCAGTACTAATCGCATTCAAATAGCAATGGATTACGGCGGCTTGCGTCTTGAAAGAACAACAAAATAACTATTCCTATGAAATCAATTACCACACTAACGCTGGCACTCACCTCATTTTTAGTTTATCTAAACGTAGATACCAGTGAGATCCGAGAAGTAGGGAGCTTCGATGGTATCGAAATATCAGGAAATTTTGAGGTAGAATTGTACAAAGGTCAAGAAGGTCAAATTGAATTGACTGGTGCTGCTGATCAATTGGAAAACATCATTACCGAAGTAGAAAACAACCAGCTTAAAATACGAGTCAAAAAAGGCCGCTACTTAAAATGGTGGAAACTCTCAAAAGTTTACATCAAAATACCTGTAGAAGAAATTAATTCTTGCGGATTTTCTGGATCAGGCCTGATTAAAAGTCGTGACGTACTAAGCGCTGAATTTTTGAATTTAAACCTGTCGGGCTCTGCCAAGGCCTATTATCAAATACAAACAGATAAACTCAATAGCAGTATTTCTGGTTCTGGTATGATTCAACTCACAGGTAGCGCAAAACAAAGCAGCCTAAATGTATCAGGTTCAGGTAGCATTAATGCTAAGGCATTGAACACACTACAAACTAGTGCTCAAATATCGGGCTCAGGGCGTATTACCGTTTTGAGTTCAGAAGAATTAGACGCTTCGATATCAGGCTCAGGGCGCATTCGTTATTCGGGCAATCCTCAACGAATTAGTAGTAAGGTTTCTGGTTCTGGTGAAATCAGTACTTTTTAGAACTGTCTGTTGCCAATAGTGTTTGAAACATCACCTCTGTGCCTTGTGCAATAGCCTTGGGAGTTGAATACTCTCTGGGTGAATGAGAGATTCCATCAACACTGGGAATAAAAATCATTGCTGCAGGACCGATTCGCGTCATTTCTTGACTATCGTGTCCAGCCCCACTAGGCAAATACATATAGCTGTACCCTTTTTTGTTGATTTGAGCTTCTATAATCTTTTTTAAAGAGGCATCTGTCATCGCTGGAGCGCCTGTAGCATCAATACTCTCATAAGTGACTTCCACATTAGATGTCGTGGCGATTTCTTTTGCCCTTTCAAGGATCATATCGAACAAAGACTTCATCTTTTCACTTGATAAATCGCGAATTTCTAAACTTAAATTCACGACTCCTGGAATTACATTAGGGGCTCCAGGTAAGGCCTGTATTCTTCCAACGGTACACACATGACGACCTTCAACAGAAAGGGCTACTTCATTCACAGCCTGAATAAATTTAGCTGCAGCTAAAAGTGCATCCTGTCTATTGTTCATGGGAGTTGTACCTGCGTGATTGGCAAATCCGCCAAATCTAAAGTCATACCAATCTATACCTACGATACCCTCAACAATTCCGATTTCTAAATCTTCTTGATAGAGATTGGCGCCTTGTTCAATGTGAAGTTCAAATGATGCGGCTATACTTCCCTCGGCTCTTTGTACCTCTTTTACACGACTGGGGTCTCCTCCAAGACGCACAATACCTTCACCCATGCTATAACCGGTTGAGTTTACCACTTTAAAGGCCTCTTCAGTTAAGGTGCCCGCTAAGGCTCTACTTCCCATGACACCACCTTCTTCATTACTGTAAATGATGAATTCTAAGGGATGTCTTGTCGTTATATTCAAGTCTTGTAAGGTAAAAGCGATTTCAAGTGCTGCCATACTGCCCACGCATCCATCGTAATCTCCTCCTTCAGGAACCGTATCGATATGAGAACCTAAAACGATGGGCTTTAAACTATTGTCTAATCCAGCTCTTCTACCAATAATATTTCCTGAAAAATCAATCGAAACCTCTAAACCTGCCTCTTTCATTTTTTGCATGACAAATGCTCGTCCTTCTAAATCAGCATCACTAAAAGCAACCCTTGAATTATTGTCTTCTTCTTTAAAGGCCGAAAGAGCTGTCATTAAGTCATTAACTCGACTCGCATTGATGACAAAATCTTGAGCGTTTAGACTCATTTGCACTGAGACTAAAAGCAGAATACTTAACTTTTTCATTCGTTTCATTTTTATTTAATTCAGTTCAATTGAAGCTTCTTCGTTGGGTAAGCAACCACATAAAATGACGGGGTCGTCGTCTTTTTCACAACTCATCAAAACGACTACGCCAAATAAAAGCAATACCACTAAAGTCCACTTTTTCATATGCTAAAGGTTTAAAATAAATCCAATTCTTGATTTTTGTGATAGTTCACGAGGTTTTTAAGTAAAATGGCACCAATTCCAAAGAAAATTCCCATGCATATGGCTGCAATTCTCATGCTTCCCGTTGATTGGGCTAAGTACCCAAAAATGAAAGTCCCAATGATGATTCCAATTTTTTCGGAAACCTCAAAATAACTAAAATAAGAGGTCGTATCTGTCGTATCTGGCAGGTATTGCGAATAGGTAGATCTAGATAGGGTTTGAATACTACCCATCACCAAACCAACAAAACCTGCGGCCAGATAAAATTCTGAAGGCGTAACTACAAAATAGGCGTAAATGCAAAGCAGCATCCAAATGATATTGATGTAAATCAGTAATTTGACATTTGGGATTTTTTTAGACAACCTGGCTGTGATTACAGAGCCTATGATGGCAAGAAGTTGAATCAATAAAATACTGACAATCAATCCTATGGTTCGTTCTTGATCTCCACCCCAATTTATTTCAGACTCTCCAAAATAAGCCGCAATTAATAGAATGGTTTGTACCGCCATAGAATACACAAAAAAAGCTTTGAGGTATTTTTTTAAAAAAGGAGCTCGAGCAATTTCTTTATTGACCGTTTGGAATTCTCGTATTCCTCCGAGGATAATGTGCCTACGTTCTCCTTCTTTTTTTGTTCCGCTGGGTAAATATTTAAAGGTGTATTGACTAAAAAGTGCCCACCACACTCCTACTGTAATAAAAGAGTATCGCATAGCGACAACCTCAGCGGGCTGGGTTTCAGTTCCACTTATACCTACTTTATCGGGGAACATCACCATAAATAAGTTTAAAACTAAAAGCAATACTGAACCTACATAGCCCATAGAAAAGCCTTTTGCACTTATAGAATCTTGTTGGTTTTTATGGGCAACATCCGGTAAAAATGAATTGTACATCGCCAAACTCAACCAATAGAATACAAGGCCGAAAAAGTAAAATCCCAGACTGATATAAATTGACTCTAAAGAAAAGAAATACAAAGATGAGGCACACAATGCTCCTGTATAACAAAAGAATTTCATGAAGGTCTTTTTATTCCCCAAATAATCGGCCACGCCTGAGACCAATGAAGTCACTAATGCCACAACTACGAATGCGGCCGAGGTAACATAAGAAATCAATGGACCCCTCTCGAGTACTGTACCAAAAAACTCTACACTTTCGACCTCAGCCAGACGAAATAGAGCTCCATAGAAAATGGGGAATACCGCAGAAGTAATAACTAATGAATAAACAGAGTTGGCCCAGTCATAGAACGCCCAGGCGTTCAATACTTTCTTTGAACCTTTTTCAAATGGAATTGCACTCATGTCGAATAGTTGACATGAGAAAGGTACAAAATTTAGTTGGCGCTAATATGAATCTCCGAAAAATCCTTAGGTATGACAATCTCATTAGGTGATGAGGCGCTGTACTTAGTCAAGTCAACTTCTTCATTGTCGATCTCTAATACTTTAATGTCAAAAGGAAGACCGTGAAAAACGATTCTAATGTTTTCATAATCTGTTACGAACTTTCCGTCTTTGAATTGCTGAATAACGAGTTCTTTTGGACGTCCTTTTAATCGAAATTTTCGCAATGCGAATCGGTTCTTTTTGTAATCGTAACCGTCTTGATTGTCTTCGTATACTACAGATCGCTCTACCCCATCAATGAAATAGGCGTCGAGTCGCAACTCTTCGATTTTCTTCTCCCCTACGTATTGCTGAACCGGATACTTGGGAATTAAAGCCCCCGCTTTTACAAATAGTGGAATTTTGCTCAGACCGGTTTCAACGTATTTTTCAACACCACCCATTTCGAGTTCATCCGTCCAGTAATTGTACCACTCTCCTTTCGGAAAGTACATGCGTCTACCCATGGCGTTAGGCTCTTGAATAGGACACACCAATATTTGATCTCCAAACATAAATTCGTCCGTTCTAAAATAGGTTTGGGTATCCTCTTGTTCCTGATAAACCATAGACTGAATCATAGGAACTCCTTCTGTGCTGTATTTGTAAAAGGCTGTATACAAATAAGGCAGCAACTCGTACCTCAAGTTGATAAAATCCCTCACATGGGCCAAAATATCATCTCCAAAAGACCAAGGCTCCTGATCTCCGTGATCTCCACTAGAATGTACCCTACAAAACGGATGAAAAACAGCCATTTGTATCCAGCGCAAAAACAACTCTCCACTCGGCTGTTCGGTAAAACCACCTATATCAGACCCAACAAAAGAGTATCCGCTCATGCACATGCGCTGTACTTGCGCATTGGCTATAAAAAGATGCTCCCATGTAGCGACATTATCGCCAGTCCAGGTTGATGCATAGCGCTGGGTTCCTGCGTAGGCAGCTCTTGTAATAACAAAAGGCCTTCTCGGAAAACTGTGCTTTTTAACACCCTCATAGGTAGCTCTAACCATCTGCATACCATAAACGTTATGCCCTTTTCTATGACTACAAGGATGTCCATCGTAATTGTGACGAATATCTAGATTGGCAGTCTTACTTGGAACATCCATAACGGCTGGCTCGTTCATATCGTTCCAAACCCCTTGAATTCCGATATCACTCATCATCTCCTTGTACAAATCAGCCCACCATTCGCGGACCTTAGGATCTGTGAAATCGGGAAATTTGCACTCTCCCGGCCACACCTTTCCTTTGAAATGTGTTCCATCAGCTCTTCGGCAGAAATAGCCTTTTTGATTGGCCTCATTGTACACCCAATACTTGCGATCTATTTTGATTCCTGGGTCAATCATGGTCACCAATTTAAAACCATCAGACTTTAGGTCTTCCAATAGTTTTTTTGGATCAGGAAAACGCTCTTCATCCCATGTAAAACACCTGAACCCATCCATATAGTCAATGTCTAAATAAATGGCGTCACAGGGAATCTGCTTTTCTCTAAAAGTTTGTGCAATTGACCTCACCTGACTGTCTGGAAAGTAACTCCATTTAGATTGGTGAAAGCCCAATGCCCATAAGGGTGGTAGTTCAGGGGTTCCTGTCAGTGAGGAATAGGCCTCAACTACCTGAGCCATATTAGGACCGTAGAAGAAATAATAATTCATCTCTCCACCTTCGGCCCAAAAACTTGTGACGTTGCGTTTGTCGTGTCCAAAGTCGAAAAAACTTTGAAAGCTATTGTCAAAAAATACGCCGTATGCTTTTTGGTGATGTAGACCAATATAAAATGGAATTGCTTTGTAAAGCGGCTCTTGATCTTTGCCAAAAGCGTATTGATCAGTCACCCAATTTTCAACTTTTCTTCCTTTGAGGTTGATATGCGAAGCCTTGTCTCCCATTCCGTAGTACGATTCTGCAGCCTGTGAAACTTTGCTCATTTTTACGCGATTACCGCCTTGATCGTAATTTTCTTCCCAATGAAAACCAACCTCATCATTTAGAATGATTTCTCCTTCTTTATCGGTAATGCACACTTTTAAATTACTCTTGTTCACGTAGATCAAAAGTTTCGAAGTTTCTATGACGAACTCCAATTCTTTTTCTTCGAAGCTTAGTTCGTTATAACCAGTGGTGAAATCCGGTGCAATCGCATACGAAAAATCAGCTTGAAAATCGTAATCTACCGCGTAGCGAAATCGAATTAACGAATCTCTGAGAACACTTAATTTTAGGATGACACCGTTTTCTGAAGTAAAGAAAAAGTGGTCTTTTTCTTTGTAAAAACTTTGTAACTCGTTCGGAAAATTATTTCCTTTTTGTTCAAGAGATGTATTGGTGATCATTGATGTACAGGTTTAAAAATTTGAACTCCCAAAGGAGCTAAATCTACAGAAAATGATTGAGCTTGGCCTTGCCATGGATGCTCTTCTATCGAAATTTTAGTGTTTTTTAAACCACTTCCCCCGAATAGTTCTTGGTCAGAATTTAAGACCTCAACCAGAGATTTAGCCCCCGGACAACCCAATCGGTATCCATTTCTAGGGCTTGGAGTAAAATTACAACTCACAATGAGATAGTCTTCAGGATGCTTGCCTTTTCGTATAAATGAAATTACACTATTGGCGGCATCATTATAGGTCAACCACTCAAAGCCTTCGGCTGAAAATTGCTGCTGGTAAAGCGCCGTTTGTGAGGTGTATAAATGATTTAACGACTTGATCCATGTTTGCATTTGATTGTGGAATGCATGGTCTAACAGATGCCACATCAATGAGGTTTCAAAATCCCATTCCTCAGACTGCCCAAATTCAGCTCCCATAAAATGAAGTTTAGCTCCAGGATGTGTAAAATAAAGTCCCATCAAACACCTCAAGTTGGCGAATCGCTGCCACTCGTCTCCAGGCATTCTGTACAACAAGGAGCGCTTTCCGTATACCACTTCATCATGTGACAATGGCAACATAAAATTTTCACTAAAGGCGTAGGCCAGCGAAAAAGTGATGTCATTTTGGTGATATGATCGGTGAATCGGATCTTTTTTAAAGTATTCTAAGGTGTCGTTCATCCAGCCCATCATCCATTTCATTCCAAAACCTAAACCACCTAAATCAACGGGTTTACTCACTCCATTAAATGAAGTAGACTCTTCTGCAATCATTTGAACGTTAGGGTGAAATTCATAGACAGCCGTGTTCAATTCCTTTAAAAAAGAGATGGCCGCTAGATTTTCATTTCCACCAAATTCGTTGGGATCCCACTCGCCTTCTTCTCTGGAATAATCCAAGTAAAGCATCGATGCCACTGCATCTACGCGTAATCCGTCAATGTGATATTCTTCTAACCAAAAAAGGGCGTTAGAAATCAAAAAAGAACGCACCTCATTTCGTTCGTAATTAAAAATCAAGCTTTTCCAATCCGGATGAAATCCTTTTTTGCGATCGGGATGTTCGTATAAATGTGTTCCGTCAAATAGGCCTAAACCGTGCTGGTCTTCTGGAAAATGAGAAGGAACCCAATCTAGAAATACACCAATACCCGCCTTGTGAAAAGCATTGACCAAAAACTTGAACTCGTCAGGATTGCCAAATCTTGAAGTTGGCGCGAAGTATCCTGTAACCTGATACCCCCATGAGGGATCGTAAGGATGCTCCATAACAGGCATAAACTCAACATGAGTGTAGCCCATTTCGCGAACATAAGAAACCAATTCTTCAGCCATTTGGGTATAGCTCAGCATTTTCCATCCCTCCTCTTTTTTCCAAGAACCCAAATGCACTTCGTACACCGAAATTGGAGCGTCTAAGGCATTAGTCTTTGCTCTGCTTTGTATGAAGTTTTCATCTGACCAATTGAATTCAGTGCGATGAACAACTGAGGCCGTATTTGGTCTTAATTCAGCTTGTCGCGCAAAAGGATCAGCTTTTTGCACTGCCCCTTGAGTAAATTCAGAACTGATGCTGTACTTGTATACTTCACCTTGATCAAGGCCAGGAATAAAACCTTCCCAAATACCACTGCTATCCCATCTTACGTTTAATGGATGCTCCTCAGCATTCCAAAAATTAAAATTTCCAACTACGCTTACGCTTTGAGCAGCAGGCGCCCAAACCGCAAAATAAACGCCAGAAACCCCATTGAGTTCAATGCAGTGAGCCCCCATTTTTTCATGGAGTTTATAGTGTTTACCCGATTTAAATAGGTCGATGTCAAAATCAGTAAACAGCGTATGAGAAACGACTTTATTCATCTAAATTTTCGCATTTAAGCTGCAATAATACGCACTTTCTAGTGGATTGATAAATCGCCTTAAAACATTTTGGCAAGCTTTTTGTTTATGTTAAAATAGTAACATTAAAACTATGAATTATGAAACAGATTTACCTTTTATTCGCTTTATTGACAATGGTAGTATTTTCATCATGTGAGGGTCCAATAGGTCCAGCTGGTAGAGACGGTTTTGATGGACTCGACGGTCGTGATGGTTCCGATGGGGTCAATACACTAAGTCAGGTTATTGAAATTCAAACCTCTTTTGATGCAAACAATGGCTATGAACAACTTTACACTTTTCCGCAAAGTGTTCAAGTGTTCGAATCCGATTTGATTCTTGTGTATTTACTTTTTGAGCAAACCACAGACAATCAAGGAAATGCCATAGATGTTTGGAGATTAATGCCGCAAACTCGAATACTCGATCAGGGCTTGTTGCAATACAATTACGATCACACCTTTATAGATGTTCGCCTCTTTTTAGAGTCTGATTTTGATTTGAGTCTGCTTGGAGCGGGTGATTTAGAAAATCAAATTTTTAGGATTGCGGTCATTCCAGGTGAATATGCAAATGCAGGAAAAATGAACCTTTCTTCACTTGAAGAAGTCATGCACATTTTAAATGTTGAAGAAAAAGACATTTCAAGAGTCCTCTTGAATTGATATTTTAGCAAAAAAAAAGTTATGAAATTGAAAACCTTACTATTGGTGGCATTAGCCGGGAGTATTCATTTACTCTCGGCTCAAATGCATGAAGAAATTGTTGTGGACGAAAACTTCAGTCCTAAAGTGAAAAAATCTGAAATGCAATGGAAAAAAGAGCTCAGTTCTACGCAATATCGAGTACTGAGACAGGCAGGAACCGAATATGCATTCACCAGTGATTTACTCGACAACAAAGAAGAAGGTACCTATCATTGTGCGGCATGCGACGCACCCCTCTTCAAGTCAGAGTACAAATACGATTCAGGTTCGGGTTGGCCCTCTTTCGATCGTCCTATCAAAGGAGCTATTGCTTATGATGTGGATTACAATATAGGTGTTCAGCGTATCGAAGA
>Ga0213860_10000719_pt1 | contig 13293 bp, 5 predicted proteins | sample PICome_3_FD_160118 | JGI IMG/M metagenome (GOLD analysis project Ga0213860, IMG submission 160118) | Coastal seawater microbial communities near Pivers Island, North Carolina, United States - PICO550 | ecosystem: Environmental > Aquatic > Marine > Coastal | place: USA: North Carolina | collected...
CCGCCGATTTAGTATATTCTTATACACATTCGCCCTATTTTGATGATATATATTATGTGGGGGAAGTTAAATCAGTAACTATTAATGAATTAAAACAACAATTTCCTGAATTAACTGATGAAGATTTAAAAGAGCTAACAAAACAAGGCACACAAACATCAGCATCACATAATAGATTCATAAACGAGGATAGCGTTTTAGACGCAAATACAATACAGGTATTATATTTCAATTATAAAACATATAATAATGAAGTATATAAAGTAAAACAAACGGCGTCTGGCGCTTTAAAAGTTATTGTAAAAGATGATCAGTTCAATCCACCAAAGGACGCTAGAACTTTATTTGATAAAATATCAAGATCTGTAGAAGTTGTATATGATGGAGCGTTTGTTTTAGGAACTAAACATTTACTTAAATGGGGCATAGCTAAAAACATGATACGCCCAAAAAGCGACACAACTAAAGTTATGTTAAACTATAGTGTTGTAGCACCTCGTATATATAAAGGACGGATTGAATCATTAGTAAGCAGAATAACAGGTTTTGCTGATATGATACAGCTTACTCATTTAAAGCTACAACAGGTAATGGCTAGAATGATACCTGACGGTGTTTATTTAGATGCTGATGGATTGGCGGAAATTGATTTAGGCAATGGCACTAATTACAATCCGCAAGAAGCATTAAATATGTTTTTTCAAACAGGTTCTGTTATTGGTAGATCAATGACACAAGAGGGTGATATGAATCCCGGAAGAATGCCTATACAAGAACTTACATCTAATGGCGGAAATAATAAAATAGGTTCACTTATTAATACCTATAATTATTATTTGCAAATGATAAGAGATGTAACAGGCTTAAATGAAGCTAGAGATGGGAGTACACCTGATAAAAATGCATTAGTTGGAGTCCAAAAGCTAGCGGCTGCTAATTCAAATACAGCAACAAGGCATATATTGCAGTCTAGTTTATATTTAGCGGCTAAAACAGCGGAGGCAGTAAGCTTAAGAATATCAGATGTATTAGAATTTTCACCAACAAGAGATGCTTTTATATCTAGTATAGGCAGATTTAATGTAGCAACATTAGAAGATATTAAAAATATGCATTTGCATGACTTTGGCATATTCATTGAGTTATCGCCAGATGAAGAAGAAAAGCAAATGCTTGAAAATAATATACAACAAGCCTTAGCTAAAGACCAAGTTTATTTAGAAGATGCTATTGATATAAGAGAAATAAAAAATATTAAATTAGCAAACCAGCTTTTAAAGGTTAGAAGGCGTAAAAAATTAGAGCAAGACCAAGCAACAGCACAACAAAATATTCAAGCGCAAGCTAATGCTAATTCTCAAACTACACAAGTTGCTGCTGAAATGGAAATTAAAAAGAATCAATCTATTACACAACAAAAAGCAGAGCTTGCTCAGGTTGAAGCAAATCTTGAAATGGAAAAAATGCAAAATGAAAAAGAACTTAAAAAAGAGCTTATGCGATTTGAGTTTGATCTTAACATTGCATTAAAAGATAAAGAAGGTGAGGTTTATACTAATAGAGAACAGTATAAAGAAGATCGTAAAGATGAAAGAACTAGAATACAAGCTTCACAACAATCTAAACTTATTGAACAAAGAAAAGACAAAAAAGGAGAACAAGAGTTTGAGTCTGCAGGTAACGATACCATGGGGAGCGGCTTTAACTTAGAACAATTTGAACCCCGTTAATTTTATAATATTATATCATGGCAGAAGAAACTACTCAAGTTGAAGAGACCACGCAAGAAGTGGTTGAACAACAAGCAGAAGAAAAACAACCTGTTGCTGAAGAGCCAAAAAAGCCTAGCAACACAACCGTTGATGAAGACGGTACTATCAAATTAGATTTAAGAAATTTAAACAAAAAAGACGATGCCGTTCAAGAGCAAAGCGCAGATGAGGTTTCTGTACGCGACGAACCCGAAACTAGCGGAAAAGTACAAGAACAAAACAACGAAAAAGCAGATGAAAAATCTGCCGAACAAAGTGACCCCGTTGACGATGAAAGCGCGGTGCTCGAGCTCGTATCAAGCGAAGAAACGGTAGAAGAAGAGGCGACATTAGCGGATAAAATAAAAGATATTCCTAATAAGCTTAAAGAAGAGTCAGAAGACGTAAATAATAATCAAGAAGTCAATGAGTTACCAGAAAATGTAAATAAACTTGTTGATTTTATGAAAGAAACAGGAGGAACTTTAGAGGATTATGTTAATTTAAATAAAGATTACTCCAATATGGATGATATGGATGTTTTAAGAGAACATTATAGACAATCCAAACCTCATTTGAATGAGGAAGAAATAAGTTTTTTAATTGAAGATTCTTTTTCATATGATGAAGAAACAGATGATGAAAGAGAAATCCGAAGAAAAAAACTTGCATTAAAAGAATCAATCGCCGAAGCTAAATCAACTCTAACTAATTTAAAGAGTACTTATTACGATGATCTTAAGTTAAGTTCAAAGTTAACTCCAGAACAGAAAGAAGCGGTTCAGTTTTATGATGATTATAAACAAACACAAGAAACATCAAAACAGCAGCGTTCTATATTTGAACAAAAAACAAACGATTTGTTTACTGACAATTTCAAAGGTTTTGAATATAAAGTCGGACAAAACAAATATAGATTTAAAGTAAAAGATGTAAATAGTGTACAAGAAAACCAGTCTGATATTAATTCTTTGGTTAGCAAGTTTGTTGACGAAAAAAATAATATGAAAGATGCGGCTGGGTATCATAAAGCATTATTTACAGCTATGAATGCTGATGCTATTGCAAATCATTTTTATGAGCAGGGTAAAGCTGATGCTATTAAAAACAGTATGGCTAAATCTAAAAACATAGATATGAACCCTAGAGGGACACATGAAAATGTTACAACTCAAAGCGGTATGCAGGTTAAAGCAGTTAGTGGAGATGATTTTAGTCGTTTGCGAATTAAAATGAAACAATAACACAACTAAGATTATTTAAAAATGGGATTATTTTCAACGGGTGGATCGTTTCCAGCAGGATTAACGCCCACCCCTACTAAAACTTTGTTTGGTACAAACTACCTAACATTTGATTCTGCCTCAGGAGGTGGAACATTTACACAACAATTTTTACCCGACGTATACGAAAAGGAAGTTGAAAGATACGGAAACCGTTCTGTAGCTTCTTTCTTGCGTATGGTTGGTGCTGAAATTCCTTCAGCTTCTGATCAAGTTATTTGGTCTGAGCAAGGAAGATTACATATAGCTTATGATAGCGCGTCTGCTAATACAACAACTGGTGTGATTACTGAAAACGGTCATGCTGTACGAGTTGGACAAACGGTAGCTATTATTGAAGCTGGGACATACCCTACGGGAACTTCAACTTGGACTGCTGATAAAGTAGTAAAAGGTGTTGTTTCTGCTGTAACTGCTAACACATTTACTGTACTTGCCTATGGAGGCGCTACACTTACTGCTGCTGGACTTACTTCTGGTACTGGAGTTTCTGTAAAAGTATTTGTATATGGTTCTGAATTTGCTAAAGGCACTTCAGGTATGGCAGGTTCTGTTGATGCTGGTTTCCAACAATTCAGTAATTCGCCAATCATTATCAAAGATAAATATTCTATCTCTGGTTCTGATACTGCGCAAATTGGATGGGTTGAAGTAACCACTGAAAACGGGGCATCGGGATACTTATGGTATTTAAAATCTGAACATGAAACAAGATTAAGATTTGAAGATTATCTTGAAATGTCAATGGTAGAAGGTGAACTTGCCGCAACTGGATCTGGAGCAATCGGAGCTTCTTATAAAGGAACCGAAGGTTTATTTGCTGCTATTGAGTCAAGAGGAAATGTCTATCAAAACTTTAACTCTGGTGAAGATGCATTAGATACTTCTGATGGTTCTCCAAGAACTGCATTACAAGATTTTGATGAAATACTTAAAAATCTTGATAAGCAGGGTGCTATTGAAGAAAACATGATGTTTTTAAATCGCGCTACTACTCTTGCTTTTGATGATATGCTAGCTAGCTTAAACCCTCACTCTACTGGAGGTTTATCTTTTGGTGTATTTAATAACAGCGAGGATATGGCCCTTAATTTAGGATTTAGCGGTTTCCGCAGAGGTTCTTATGACTTCTACAAAACTGACTGGAAATACTTAAACGACGCTACAACAAGAGGACTTGGTGGAAATATAGATGGTGTGCTTGTGCCTGCTGGTACTTCAACAGTATACGATCAACAACTTGGTAAAAACATCAAGCGTCCATTCTTGCACGTAAGATATAGAGCTTCTGAAGCTGATGATAGAAAAATGAAATCTTGGATCACTGGATCTGTAGGTGGAGTTTATACTTCTGATGAAGATACTATGAATGTACACTTCTTATCTGAAAGATGTTTGTGTGTTCAAGGAGCTAATAACTTCGTATTATTTAAGACTGCTACTCAGCAAGCTTAATATTTGATGTAGAGATGGGGCGCCTTTGGGCGCTCCTATCTTTACTTTTTATTAATTTTATTATATTATATTATGGCAACTAAAACAAAGGCTATAAAGCCTTCAAGCCCTAAATGGGTTATAAAAGATAGATCTTATGTTCTTAAAGGTGGAAAACAACCTTTAACATTTACTTTAGCTTCAAAACATCATTCAAGAACACCTCTGTTGTGGTGGGATGAAGAATTAGGTTATTCAAGAGAATTAAGATATGCTACTAATCAAAGATCACCACTTCGTGATGAGCAGAAAGGTAGTTCAACATTAGGACATATTGTTTTTAAAGATGGATTTTTGTTTGTATCAAAAACAAATCAATCATTACAAAAACTATTATCATTGTATCATCCAGGTAAAGATATTGTGTATGAAGAATTAGATTCTGTACAAGAAGCAAAAGATGATTTAATAGATTTAGAAATGGAAATTGAAGCTTTAAATATTGCAAAATCAATGGACTTAGACCATGCTGAAGCAGTATTAAGAGTTGATCAAGGGAGTTCTGTTTCATCGATGACCTCGCAAGAAATAAAAAGAGATATACTATTATACGCAAAAACTAACGCAAAGCTTTTTTTACAACTTGCAAATGATGATAATGTTCAACTAAGAAACTTTGGTATTAAAGCATCTGAACTGGCTATAATACATTTATCAGCAGATCAAAGATCTTGGCATTGGAGTAAAACAAATAGAAAATTGTTTACAGTACCATTTGACGAAAATCCTTTTTCAGCATTAGCCGCTTGGTTTAAAACTGATGAGGGAACAGAGGTATATAAAGCTATTGAAAAACAATTAAAATAACCATCTTGTAGTGATATGGGTCACTACGGTGGCCCTATCATTATAAATACAAAATTATGGCAATAAGCGTAGATACGGTATACCAAAGAGTACAAGCCATTCTTAATAAAGAGAATAGAGGTTATATGACTCCACAAGAGTATAATCTTCTTGCTAATCAAGCTCAGTTAGAAATATTTGAACAATATTTTTATGATTTAGGCCAATTTAATAGACTTGGCGAAATAAATAGTGAATATGCTAATGTAATAGATAATATAAAAGAAAAAATTAGCTTATTCAAAAAAACATCTTCACTAACAAAAAGCGGTTCCGTTTTTCCTTTACCATCAGATATATATAGATTAGGTACTGTTTATTATAACAATACAACGCCTATTGATCAATTAGATCAAAATGAATTTTTATATATAAACGCTTCCCCACTTACTACTCCATCTACTTCTCAACCAGTTTTTGTAAGAAATGGAAATGATTTAAATATATATCCTTCAACTATAACAAATAGTATTAATTTATCATATATTAAAGTTCCTGCTGAAGTAAAATGGGGATATGTAACTGTATTAGATACAGCACAATATGATAATACTACAGCGGTAGATTTTGAGTTGCATGAATCTGATGAAACAACTTTAGTATATAAGATATTAAGTTATGCGGGTCTTGTAATAAAACAACCTGAAATTAGCCAAATTGCAGAGCAAAAAGATGCTTTAAAAACACAAAAAGAAAAATCTTAATAAATGAGTTTAGCAGAGTACACACAAGATGATTACTATTCAGGTTCGAATAAGGGTTACTATCAATACATAAAGCTAGCTGATGTAATAAGCAATTTTATAGTATCGCAAGTAGGCGACGATAAAATTATTAAAAAAGTAAAAAGAGCAGAGGTTTCGTTTCATGCTCAGCGAGCTTTACAAGAACTTAGTTATGATACTATAAATAGTATAAAAACACAAGAAATAGAGGTTCCCCCTTCGCTTAGTATGGCATTACCGCATGATTTTGTAGGATATACCAGAATACTTTTTACAGATGAAACGGGAATACAAAGGCCGTTAACTCCATCAAAAACTTCTTCTGCACCATCTGCTGTATTTCAAGATTCAAGTTATAGCTATGTATTTGACAATACTGGTAAACTTTCTTTAGCAAATGAGTCAGAAAGCGTATCAAGATTTAGAGCAGCTAACCAAGACACAAATGCCAATACTGATTCTAATATAAATTTTTTAGAAGAAGGATATGGCTATAATGTTGATTTTGGAAAAAGATATGGTATAAATACTCAATTAGCTACAAAAAATGGCTCATTTGTAATAGACCAAAATAATGGCACAATTTCTTTTTCTAGCGATAATAAAAATAGAATTATTGTTTTAGAATATATATCAGACGGTTTAAATATTAGTGATGATATGAAAATACATAAATTTGCTGAAGAGGCAATATATAAATCAATATCACTTGCAATAATATCTGCAAAATCTAATATACCTGAATATCAAATAAATAGACTTAAAAAAGAACGCAGGGCTACAATGCGATCCGCTAAATTAAGACTTGCTAATATAAATATTGCCGATCTTACTCAAACAATGAGAGGTAAATCTCAACAAATTAAGCACTAAAATATGGCTGAAATTAAGCACACTTTTACATCAGGGAGAATGAATAAAGACCTTGATGAGAGGCTTATCCCTAATGGAGAATATAGAGATGCTTTAAATGTAAAAGTTTCTTCTTCTGAAGGCTCAGATGTGGGCGCGGTAGAGGGTCTTTTAGGCAATATACAAATATCTCAATTAGGTATTGATAATGCTACAGCTGTAGGGTCCATAAAAGACACAACTAATAATAAAATTTATTGGTTTATAACGTCTTCAAGTGTTGATACAATATTTGAACAAAATATTTTAACAAATAGTTTTGCCCCTGTTATCGTTGATTTAAAATCAAAAGAACAAAGTACAATAAAAAGTGTAGTATCATCAGATTTAAATAATGATATTATATTTGAAGATATTAATAGTAATACTCTTAAAGAAATAATAGGCAGTGATTTACCAGCCGAAACAAATGAAGAATCTCTTGTACTTAATAATATTTTTGTAAATATTCCAGATATTGCAACTAATATATCAATACCTAAAAATACGGTATTAAAAAAAGATGAAAATGGGTTTTTTGTTTTTAAAAATATAAAATATAACAATAAAAAAATTAGCTTTGATAATATTGAATTTGTATATTATTCTAATAATATATTAAATTTTTCTAAAACTAATTTAATTACTGGAATAAATATAATAGACGGTTTATTATTTTTTACAGATAATGTAAACCCACCGCGCAGAATCAATATAAAAGATTTTGTAACTTTTTCTAATGGCATATATAACGCTAAAACTAAAGTTAAATATAAAGTTAAAAATCAAGAAACAAATCAAATATTAGAAGAGGAAAGAGAATTTACAGAAGACGATATTTCTGTAGCAAAAAAAGCACCTTTTGCTTCACCTAATATAGAACTTTTTGATAGTCTTGTAGAAGGCACAACTGAAGTGTCTAATTTTAAAAATTTATTTAATGTTGAAATAAACGACATATTAGAGTTAAAAGACATTGGTATAAATTTATCATGGGAAGGTGGAGTCATAGTAGAAGTTACATCGCCTAAAGATAGTGATATAAAAATTACAACGGAGGTTTCTACTGTTTCTGATGATAATGCTACATTAAAAGTAATTTCTATAGAAGGTAATATAACTAATGAAAATTTAAATTATAATTTTAGTTTATTAGAGAAAGACCCTATATACGAACTTAGTTTTGTAAGATTTGCCTATAGATGGAAATATAAAGACGGAGAATATTCCGCAATATCACCTTTTACAGTGCCGGCTTTTATACCAGATAGATTTTTATTTGATGGGCGAGAAGCTTATAATAAAGCCATGTCTAATCAACTACAAAAAGTAATTCTTTCAAATTTTAATTTAGGAGATTCAAATGTTGAAAAAATAGATATATTGTTTAAAGAAACAAGAAATAATAATATATATGTTCTTCAATCTATAAATAAAGAAGATTTTAATGAATCTTTTGAAATTAAAAAAGAGCAAATACATTCAGTATTGCCTAATGATCAGTTATTAAGGCAATGGGATAATGTGCCAAGAAAAGCTAAAGCACAAGAGGTTACTGCTAATAGAATTATTTTTGGAAATTATGTACAAAATTTTGATATTTTTACAGACCCTAAGTTTAAAATAGAATCATATAATAGAGGAACACTTTTTAATAGATCAATCAAATCAAATAGAACTTATCAAATTGGGGTAGTATATATGGATGATTATAATAGACATTCACCTATATTATCTAATGATAGCGGATCATATACTATAAGTTCTAAGTCTTGTAATTTAAATAATGGTCTTTCTATTAAAATAACAACTCCACCACCAGCTTGGGCCAAATATTATAAATACTATGTAAAAGACGTTTCCGGTGAATATTATAATTTAGCCGCTGATAGATTTTACAAAGATGAAGAAAATAATTTTGTTTATGTTTCTTTTCCATCAAGTGACGTAAATAAAATAGATAAAGATTCTTATTTGTATTTAAAAAAATATCACGGCAGCAACGAAGCAATAAAAGAAAATAATAGATATAAAGTAATTGATATTTTTAATGAACCACCAGAGATTGTTCATGAAAAGCTACAACAAATAGATTCTTTACAAAATGTTTTGTTTAATCCTACGTATGGTGATGGTGCTGTAGTGGGTAAATTTATTGATGGGGCTACGCCGGGTGTTAATAATTCTAAAATTTTAATAGGTTCAGCAAATAAAAACAATTCTTATGATACATCAAATTTAGCAGGAGGCACTGCTACTGGAGATGCTATAGGTTTAAGCGAAACTGATTTAGTAAATTTAAAGACTAGCAAATATATAAAGTTTTTTACAGCAGAAAATAAAAGAACAAAAACGTATAAAATTTCTGCCGTAAAAGTGCATTCTTTAGGTGTTGCCGAAGTACAAATAAATGTTGAACCCCCTTTTGGAGATGATGTTAATATTTTATATAATGACGACGCTGATAAAACATTAAAAAGTAATATTGAAATGCGAATTTATGAAGATTCGCTAAATGCTGGAGATGCTGAATTTAACGGTAGATTTTTTGTAAAATTAAGATCAAATTATATATTAGATCAGGCTATAGAAAATGAAAATAAAAATACTGACGACGGCGTAAATTTATTTAAAAAATATACTATAAATTTTGATGGAAAAAGTACAGGGTCAGGTTATGAAAATGAAGCTAGCAAAACCCCTAGTACCGATTGTCAGTTAATATGGACAGCTGAACATAATCCTAATCCTAACCTTAGCAATGAAGGTGGTGGTGGTCACGGGGATGCTAAGTCATGGGCTCATGTAGCTTTTTCTCAATATAATGATAATCAACAAGACGAATTTTTTAATGCGGCTACAACGGGAGGCTTTATAAAGTTTGATAATAGCGAAACTAATTTTAAAATTGGAAGAGTTAGAAAATATACATATAAAGAAGGTAAAGAAAGGCTTTGGATTGAATTTGTAGATAATAACGGAAACAGATTAGATAATAAAAATATTCCATCTTTACCAAATAATGGAGAACAAACTAGAAGGTCTGCGAGCTTTATGGTAGAAGCTGACGATTCGGTTGTGTTATATACATCTGATCCTGCTATTTTTGAAACAGAACCTAAAGAACAAAAAACAGAATTAGATATATATTACGAAACAGAAAAAGCTTTTCCAATATCAGATCATAATAATTTTAAAGAATTAGAATGGTATAATGCATTTTCTTTTAATAACGGTGTAGAATCAAATAGAATAAGAGACGACTTTAATGGTATATTTATTGATACCGGTGTTAGAGCTTCTTCCGTTATTGAAGAACAATTTAAAGAAGAACGAAGATTTAATGGAATAATTTGGTCTGGTATAATAAATTCTAGATCAGGTGTTAATCAATCAAATCAATTTAATGCAGCAAATCCTATAACAAAAGATTTACTTCCTTCTTATGGCCCTATACAAAAAATGCATGCATGGGACGATCAATTGGTTATGCTTTGCGAAAATAAAATTGTTAGGGCGTGGGCTGATAAAGACCAATTATACAACGCTGATGGCTCTACAAATTTAATTGCTAGTAATAATGTTATAGGTTCGATTAATCCCTATAATGGTGATTACGGTATATCTAATAATCCAGAATCTTTTGCAAGCTATGGATTTAGATGTTATTTTACAGATAAAAAAAGAGGGGTTGTTTTAAGATTATCAAAAGATGGCTTAACATCAATTAGCGCAGCTAATATGTCTACATTTTTTGAAAACAGATTATATAGCCAAACAGGACTTTTATTAGGGTCTTTTGATGAAAATAATAAATTATATAATATTACCTTTAATACACAAGATACATTATGCTTTTCAGAAGCTGTTAATGGTTGGGTAACAAGAAAGTCTTATACCCCTGAGTACGCTATTTCTTTAAATGGTAAATATTATACATTTAAAAAGAGTGAAGTTTGGGAACATGACCGAACTGATGGTAATTTGAATACATTTTATGGGGATCCAATTAATTCTACAGGCTCAAGCAATTCAGCATATTCTAAAATAGTATTTGAATTAAATGATAACCCATCTGTAATTAAAAAATTTAGAACTCTTTCTTATGAAGGTGATAAAGGTTGGAATGCTGAAATACAAACAGATCAACAAAAAAGCTCTAAACTATCTTTTAAAGCAAAAGAAAATAAATATTTTTCAAATATTACAGGTGAGTCAAAAAATAAAAATAATTTAGATCTTAAAAACATTTCTTTTCAAGGTATTGGTAAATCTATACCGGCTTCTGATGCCGAATATACAAGCCAAATTGGTAATGTTAATAACACAACATCAACAATAAATTTAAATGCTAACAGTATAGATTCTTTACCAATTAACATAAAAGATATTAAAAGCATTGTTATTGATAAAAAGCCAGGAGAAATAACTTCTAGTTTTGAATTTTATATATATCCTGAAAATGGATATTATATAGTACCTAATTCTTTAGAATACTCAAATGCAGATCCAGGAAGTTCTATGGCGTTTGAATATATTGATGACTACGCAAAAATAACTTTAAGCTACGAGTTATTACAAGGTTCTACTAACCAAGAATATAATTTTTTAGTTTTTGGAAAAACATTGCAAAAAGAAGTTGTAATAGAAGGAACATATACTTATAATTTGCCTTCTCCTTGGCAATTAAATATACCATTAACAGGAACTTTTAGGGCTAAAGGGCTTCCTGGAGAGGCTGGAATAATAATTAAATCACCTACAATTTTTTTAAGTGAAGATAATTTAGATTTGCATTTAATAGATTTTAATTCTACATATGATTCAGGCATAACAATTGAGCCAAATTCTAATGTTAAAATTGCTGTTTCTAAACAAAATAATAATACTTTTAAAGTAACAGAATTAATAACATTACCTAAAAAATCTATTCAAAATTTTTCATATGTAATTAACGTAAAAAGCAAAGAGGCACCACCGGTAATAAATTATATTATACAAAAAACTTTTGATGTTGAAAATTTTACATTAACTAATAGCGAAGAGTTAAGAGAATTAAAAATACTAGCAAGTCCAAATGCTTCTTACAATATAAAATTTGAAAGAACAGTTGGTAGCCCAGTAGAAATTATAAAAGAAGAAATAGTTATTCATTCTGAAGAAGAAAAAAGTTTTTCTTTTATTTTTCCTGAAAGTAATTTAGCTGAAACATATAAAATAAGTATTAGTGAAAATACAAATACTCGTGTAAAAGATTCTTTTGGTGATAAAATTGTTACATTTTCAAGAGCTGCTAAAGTTCAAAAAGAAGCAAATTTATTAATAAAATATAATCAAAACAGTAATACTACTTTAACATACAATGCTTTTGTAGGTGAAGGCATTAATTCAAAAATAAATTTTAGCGGTTCAAATTATATAACATTACCCGCGGGCACTTATATTATCCCAAAATTTCCATTAAATTCAGATGTTAACTTTGGAAAAAATAAAAATAATGCTACAATAAATTTTGATAAATTTGAATTTGATACTTCTAATACTAATAGACTAATTATAGAAGGAACAATCAACATCGAGTCTATTATAGAAAATGAAACTTATGTTTTTGATTTAACTCAAGTGTTAGGAGCAAGCATTGTAACAACTTTTGATTATAGCATTGGTTCTTCAGGTAATTATACAGATTCTCCGACTTCTTATCCCGAGACTGGCGCAGCAGGGTTAATAAAAACTCCTGATAATACACAATATCTTTTTACATTAACACCTTCTTCTAATTTTGTTTTTAAACAAACAATTAATGGCAATGATTTTGAAATTGTAGATAGTTCTAATAATGATGTGTCTTCATTATATGCAGCAAATGGAGAAATTAAATTATTAAAAGAAAATAATTTAATTAAAGTTGGTTTTGATACAAAATCATATACGGTTCCATCTAGTGCATCAACAATTTTAATAAGGCCTAAAGCAGGTATAACTTTAACAGAAGCTGACGTAAGTACTGTTGCTAAAAAATATATATTAGATATAGAATTGACTGCTGAAAGCACTCAATCAAGCGAATTTACATATACAGAAAATTTTGCTAAAACTTTTAAAAATATAGATTCAGCTTCTACAAATATATTGTATCAATTTATATACAATGACAAAGAAATATCAAATTTAAGGCCTTTATTAAATAATAGCATTATAGGCGCTATTCATTCAGGTCAATTTAGCAATTTTGTTTTTTCAAATACTAATAACACGCAAGTAACTTTAGTAAGCTCAAGTGGAGGGACTTTTACAAATACA
>Ga0213860_10000726_pt1 | contig 13237 bp, 9 predicted proteins | sample PICome_3_FD_160118 | JGI IMG/M metagenome (GOLD analysis project Ga0213860, IMG submission 160118) | Coastal seawater microbial communities near Pivers Island, North Carolina, United States - PICO550 | ecosystem: Environmental > Aquatic > Marine > Coastal | place: USA: North Carolina | collected...
CTGCTGAGTTTTGATGGTGCAATCAGAGTATCAACAGAACCTAAGAACTCACATTCAAACTCAACTTTGAACTGTGCTTCGGAGGTGTTTGCAATTGTAGTCTCTTTCCACTTTGCATCTCTTCCTGGAACTTCTGACCAGTGAACATCAGTGGGAACATATTCGTTCTTTCCTTTTTCTGCATCATGCCAATACCTATAAAAATGGTTCATCCCGTGAGGGGTAGAAACCATAATTACTTTGGTGCTTTTACCAGAAGTAATAGTAGGATAAACAGATGCAAAGAACGAGTCAGCAATGTGATTTGGGACGAACGCGAATTCGTCGAGAAAGAGGATGTTAAACGACATACCTCGGACAGCACTTGCAGACGTAGAAGCTGCCAATATCTTACTGCCATTTTCTAATTCGATAGAACCTTTATTCCATGATATAATACCCTGCTGCATCCATTTTGGTAAATTCTCATAAGCAGTTGCAAGTCTCTGTAACAATTCCCTTGCAGTCGCTGCTTTGTTTGCCAGAATACCAATATTGACGCTATCATTAAAAATAAGATAGTGAAGTAGATAAGATACAACAGTCGTAGATTTGCCAGTCTGACGAGGCATCTTACAGATGTTAAATCTGTGCTCATGAAACCTATTAATTAGTTTCTCTTGGAAATCATAAGGATGAAACTGTGTTAATCCTTCATCCAGAGAAACAATTTTAATATAGTTATTTGCAAAATAAACAGGGTCATCTTTACATTTTACAAATTCCTCAATTTGCTCCTGAGTGAACTCAATAGGAGTATTTGCTTTTTTTAGTAGTGGATTACCAAGATATACGTCACTCATAGGAAATTAATTATCTACAATCAATAAATCAAACATTGATGAAACAGTTGCGTTACTTCCAGTATATGCCCTTACTTCAAGATCTGTTTTTTCTGGGAAAAACAATGGAATGCTGTAAGTAGTATGCATGTTACTATTATATAGATTTAATTCACTAGCAACCCTGAATACCCCACCAACTTGTTTCTGAAATAATCTAACAGTGTTTTCTTGGTTTTTATTCATAGTTGCAGCAAATGCTTTCAAGTAACCACTCTTTCCTGCAGGGATAGTATAGAAAGTAACTTGAGATTGTCCCATTCCTTCTGCAATTTGACAAGTAACTCCTACACTATGAGTAAAATCAATATCTCCTACATTAGTATTATCGTTATTGCCAGTTAATACAAATGCTCTATGAGTTCTTAAAAACTCTACTGTTCCAGCAACACCAACAGTACCATTTAAAGTAAAATCTTCTTCCACTTCATTATAGTTTGCATCAAGACCTTGAAGTCTGACTGTAAGTGCTCCCGTTCCTCCACTATCATCTTGAGAAGAACTAGAAGTTACTGTAATAATTCCTGCTGTAGATGGAAAAGTATATGCACCTCTTTCAGTCCAAACAGTATCATAAGTTGCTGATGTTGTTACTACTGCACCAAACTTATGAACATTTGCTATTTGGGTGGTGATGCCAGCAGCAATGTTTAAATCAAATTGTGTATCTCCACCACAAGCACCAATATTGCCGTACTTGTCGGCACACATATGAACTTCAAATAAAGTTCTTCCATCATTCAAATAATCTTGAATATTTTTATTCCACTGAGCCATAATCAGTCAATCCACTCTAGTTTTGAAGGATGATATCTCCTTGCGTTTTTAATGTTAAAATTCTTTTCTTCTGCTGGATAAATGTTTTGAACCATTGCTCCAGGATAATCTTTCTGTAGTTGTTCTCCAAGTTCTTGTTTGGTTGGAATACCATTCCTAGAAACCATTTCAAGACGATAGATACTACCCATCCAGGTAACATCTGCAACATAGTTCTCACCAACCTGTTTTGGTTCTTCAGGTTGAGAACTACCTACATTCAGGGTTCCATTAAAATCACCCTGAATTGTAATTGACTCTGAAATAAACTCTTTAAAACTTTTCATCAGCACTTCCAGCGACGACGGGCTTTACATACGGGTTTGTCTGGGGTTTTAGAGCAACTGATGTTATGCATGTCTTGCTGTCCCTTAGAGCGAGCACAGTAAGACTTTCTGCGCTTTGCATCCTTGCTCCCTTTCTTGGGATTGCCAGTTACGGCAGTCTTTAATTTAGAATCAGGATTTTCACGACGATATGCCTTAACAGCAGCAGGACTCATACCATCTGTCTTATCTTTTTTATTGACCTTCTGCCAATCTTCGTTAGTTGCTTGGAGTAAAGGTTGTCCTGGTTCATAATCAGAAACCATAAAGTTATAAACTCTTGCTCCTGGATAAACTTTATTTATTTCGTTCTGTACTTCTGCTTTATTGGGAACTTTTGTTTGTGGGAAGAAAATTCTAATGCTGTAGTATTTTCCTCTCCAACCAAAGTTGACTATAACAATATTTCCAGTTTTTGCTGGAAGTCTTACTGCTTCTTCAATCCCTTCACCCATTGGTTTCACATAGTTCTTATTTGGTCCTGGTTTTGCAGCACTACCACCACGATATCTCTTAGTTCCACATTCACAAGGTTCTTTACCACACTTAGAACAGCAGGATTCAGAAACCAAAGGATTTTTAATTACATCAATCACTTCAGCAAAAGTATTTCCATTTGCGTCTTCAATAGTGATGTTTTCCCCATAAAGTTTTGGACCTTTTGCTTTCTTTTCTGCCGCTGCTTTCTCTCCAGGATTAGAAGTATTTCTAGCAAGATTACCAATCTTTGCAGCACGCTTTTCTTTGTTGTGTGCTTTTGGATCAATAGTAAATGAACCTTCTTTTACACAACGATTATAAGTCTTTCCGAAGAGTTTCTGAGTTCCTGCTTTCTTATAACCTTTCCAGCACTTCTTGCCTGCTTCATCAAGTTCTACAAATCCATTTGCTTCTAATGCAGCAATTTGTGCAGGACTAAACTCTTCTTTCTTAGTAGAATTTCCCCAGTTATCTGCACCTTTCTTACGGCACTTCACTAATGCACCAGAAGCATAAGCACTTGGCCAAACTTTATAACGTGATTTGACCTTATGGTAGCAGGCATCTTTCTTGCCTTCTTCTACTGTTATTGGTTCAGCATTGTTATCCCAATAACTTGTACCATAAGCGCAGTCAGATCTTTTCTCTGCTTTCTTACACTTAGGACAATAACGGAGTTCTTCTTTTGCTTCAGTTGCCACGTTCTTTGCCTTCCCTCTTCTATCTGGATTCGGATCTTCTTTACGTTTTTTAGCAGCTCTCTTATCTCTTTCATCTTTGCTCATTGCTGCACGATCATCTGCATCACGACAATATGGTTTAGTGGTTTGACCTGGTTGTTTTGCACAAGGTTTTCCATCATACTTACCACCAGTTTGCTTCCATCCACCACCTTTAAACCAGTCGCGAAGTGAATAATCTTTGTCTTTAGAAGACTTACCGTCTCTCATAATTTCTAAGTATTATCCTTATTATTTATTCTTCTTCTTTGTTCTGCTTCAGGAGTTTGGACAATTCGGCAGTGGAACCCACAAACAAAGCATTGGTGACATTTGTAGGACCTTTCTTTGTATTATCTTCCTCAAGATCCTTAAGTTTCTTTTGAAGGTCCAATAGTTTATCTGTAGCATCACCAACACTCTTAATAAGTTGTCCAGCAACCTCATAAGCACGAGCAGAATCGCTCTCTTGTGCAAGTTCTAAAACTCCATCAAGTGCTTCCTGCCCCTTCTCAATAATAGAATAAAGATTACCTCTCGTATATTTGTAATCTTTATCAATGTCTACAACAACATCTTTGACCTTATCACCAAGATTTTTTGCTTCAACTTCAACTGCTTCAACTTTTTTTAATTCCACAGGTTCCTCATCTTTTGTATTAAAAACTTCATTTAGATTTTCAAATTGATCTTTCATAATCAGAAGGTAGTATCAAATCCAAAACTATCTCCAAATTCTATGAGAGAGTTGTCTGCAGATGTGATAAGTTTAATATCGGTTCCCAATACATGCTCAGTAATTGGTGTTCCATAAGAACCCCTTTCTACTTGAATTTCATTTCCATTGACATTTGTAACCTTCATGGTTTCTCCATCAATAGTAATAAATTCGTTGACAATTAGTGATGAAGCATCAGCAACACTAAAGATGTCTGTAGCAATCTCTAAATCGCTTGAGAGAGTAGTTACTACGTTATCTGTATAACTTTGTGTCGCAACTGGAGTTGCTCTATATGTAACATCTCTGACTGACCCACGGGTATCTCCAGCAACATAACCAATAGATACTTTTTTGATAATATCCTTGGAAGTATCTGATGGAACTGGACCAAATAGATATGTCTTCGCTGTAAATCTTAATGTGTAAATAAGTGCTCTTCTGCTGCTATAATCTCCTTCATAACTGTCTTCAAAATTAATATTATTCAGAGTAAATGGAACATCCTTTTTTTCTCCAATAGCATCTACTAAATCTATAGTTAAAGTATATGCTGGTTGGAAATATGGGAGAATTTGCTCTATAATTTGTAGAGCATCATCATTTTGTTTTGTCATAATGCTAAGTTCAAATTCCATATTGTATGGAACAGGCATAAAAACTTTAGCAACTTTAGAATTGTCAGTTTTTAATGGGACTAAAAATGATTGGGTGGTAGTAACCTTCCTTGAACTATCATAAGTCAATCCAGTAAACTCAAAAGACATTCTTGGTAATGTAATTTGAACTGGATTGTTCAAATCATCTGGAGACTGATTCAGTCTTGCCAGAAATTTTTGAGTAGGTCCATACGCTAGAGGAACTTTAATTTGGGATACAATTTGGTTAGAACTATTTCTCTGCTTAATGATGATGTTATTGAAGAGAGTTCCAAAACCAATTACAGTTCTTCTAAGAATCTCGTGATAAAAATACTCAAACATTTTCTCTCGTTAAATAATTTTTTAAGGCATTCCAAACGGATTTGTTTCTGTGAAATCTAAAATACCATCTGCTTCAGTTTGAATAATCTTATTATCTTCATACTGACCAGCTTTGTTAGTAGAATCTCCAGAATCTGCTAGGTTATCTGTATTTAGTATTCTTAATGCGTAGGATGCGCCAGATTCATCTCCAACTAAAGATTCGCCATTTGTAAAGTCTCCATTTATGTTGGAAACTTCTAGAACATTTGTAACAGCGTTCCAAGATTTGACCCTTCCAGTAACTCCACTAGACGAACCAGTAACAATCTCATTGTAAGTATAAGTTCCAGAACCACCAAGAGAAGTTGGATCTGAGATTACAACTGTTGGTGTCTCTGTATATCCATAACCAGCATTAATAATTCTTATTTCTGTTATAGTTCCTGCGGCACTTACAACTGCATATCCTTGAGCAGAAGTGGAACCGATACCAACAAAAGATACTGATGGTGATGTTACATATCCTCCACCACCGTCAGTAACTGTAATAATACCAACTACTCCATCATTGATATATGCAGTTGCTTCTGCTCCAGTTCCTGGTTCTCCATCAGTGAAGAAAAGAACTTTAGGTGCTACGGTGTATCCAGAACCTGCATTTCTAAGTTCAACACCTTGAACCATAATCTTCATCTTATCATCTGGTGTGCAGGAGATAAGTCCACCAAGCATGGTTGCAATACCAACAGCAGTTGTTCCTCCATCTGGTGCTGATGAAAATGCCACTCTAGGGACTTTGAGATAGTCCTGACCTCTATTAGTTACTTGGACATACTGAACGCCACCATTTATAATATTTGCTGTTGCAGTCGCAGTAGAACCTGCACCAATCATCTGCAGGGTTTGAATATATCCAATATCTTCTGTATTATCATCAATAAATTCTACATCAGTATCAATATCTTCGTCTTGATATCTGTAGAGTTCGCATTTCAACTCATACACATAATTTTTCTTGAGTTGATAAAATGGTTGCTCATGCTCAACATACTTAATTTCAAATAATCTATCTCCTAGTGGAAAGTAAATTAAATCACCTTCTTTTGGTCTACTAGTGAGTTTTGCGTCTGGTATATCTTTTGATAATGGTCCAATATAGTTTTCATATCTCTCTTTAGAAATAATTAAAGTGAGATCATCAATTTCTTGTATTCCAAACTTTGAAAGAAGTGTTCCTTGCCCACCATATCCATCATAAGTATCCACATATGCTTCAATTGGGTAAGCATTTCTAAATTCTGATTCAACAACTTCTTTCATTATGGTTTTTTCAGTCACATATCTTCTAGGAAGATAGTAAACTTCTACACCATAAATCTTTAACTGTTCGTTGATAAGATCCTGAACAAGACCCTGTTCTCCCCTAGAACCTTGAAGAAAAAATGGATTTAGCATTAGTTTATCCGATCATATCTAAAGGTGGAAGTTCATAAGTTGAAGACATTTGATCCATGATTACATCAAGTTCTCTTTGCCCATCATCATAAATTTGTCTTCCATTTAACTCCACCCCACCAGGAAGTTTGACTCCCTGGAATTTAATTAAGTTTTGACCCCACTGACGTTTGATCAATGATGTAAGATATTTCTTAAGAAATGAGTCATTCCAGACCTGAGAATAACTAGAAGGATCCATCATTCTATAACAGTCAATAACAAAGTATTCTCCTGCTGTTACACTAGACCAATCAATATCCAAATATAATCTATCTTGTCTTTGATTGAATCTTATTTGCTTTTGTGTAGTAAGTAAGAAATCAATATCTTCCAAATATGTTTTGGTCATAGCATAAGTAAGAAGTTCTGTAGAACCCCAGTAGTAAATATCATTCAAAAATAACTGATATTTAATACTAAACATTCCACTTGAGATGGAGTTTGATCCACCAAAAGTAAATATTTTATTTACGCCAATAACAGAATTTGGAACTTGTAAATAATTGCTATTTTCATAGAAATTAAATGTTGTTCCTGCACCAACAGCAGAAGTTGATGCTATTCCAACACCAGAAAAACCTGTTGCCCTACCTCTATCAATATCATCTTGTGTTATTTGATATTTTAAGAATGTAGGATAAACTCCATTAAAATGTCTCTCTTGAAAGTACTGAACGGCATCATCTACAAGATCTTCAATCTGCTCTTGAGCAACGTTAATCTCCAAAACTGGTGCTCCCAGTTTTCTTAGGCAGTAATCTATTAACTCTTGTCTCGTAGATGGTTGTGCCATTATAGTTTAGTTAAGACTTCTTGTTGTTTAAAATATAATTTCAGATAAGACTTTGCTACATTCTTCAAAGTATCTAAATCTTCTATACTATCTATGTCTCTAGAAATCTTCTCATATTCGAAAGATTTGGACACTGTATTCAATTCAATTTCATTTGGATTCATTTGCAATACTCCTCAATAAAGATTTAATTTCACTAAGATCTTCTTTCATTGAAGATACTTCTTCTTGAAGATCTTTTATTTTTTTAGTTTCGGATAGTTTTTGCTTATAGGATTCAATATACTTTTTGTAGTTTTCATAATCCGTATTCACTATCCCGTTAGAGAATGAATCTCTAACGAGATGGTTTTTATCCTTTACCTTTATGTAATCCATATTATTCTGTTGGTTTTATAGTTGCAATTGCTCTCAATTCTTTAACTTCTGGCGGTACTGCCTGATTTTCAGATGCCATTACAATCTTAATAGAAAATGCATCAAACTCTGGCAAATCATCTACACTATACTCATAATCTCTAAAGGATGGATTTGATGTTTCAATAATCTTACTATCAGAAGATCCATCATTCAACGAATTATCAATAACTCTCTTTATTCCCCGACCATCTACTTGATAATTAGAATATCCTGGGAATAATTCGTAGTTTTGAGAAATTTCAGGAGAATCAGATCTAAACAATCTGTAAAGAACTCTAACATCATTTTGATTAGTTCTACTTGCCGAAAGAAGAACTTTGAGAGAGTTTGCTGGAAGTTTTAATCTAACTGGTTTTGAGATATAAATGGTAGAATGATCATCATCAAACAAAGTCCTAGTATTATCTGAAGTTGCATATGTAGAATTGTCTCCAATTCCATTAGGATTATTGACCAAATTACTAGTTAAAACAACATTAGTTCTAATCAAATCGATAACAGGAGAAACTAAAGAATTATTAGTCTTCATCAACATTTCCATAGTCAAAGACTTGGATCCTGGGGATAAGGTTCCGATATTCTTTTCTTCATTTACCTTGGAGCAAACAACTCTAGGTGTTGGTAACAAATTGATTCTTCCGATAGAAATATCTTCAAATCCCAAATCACTAAATGAATTTTCATTTCCACCAACACTAGTTCCAGCAAAAGATCTCAATCTAGCATCCATTGTTGTCTGTGAAGGAACTATGGTTGCAAAGTTAGGAGTAATCGCTTCATACTGAATATTGGAACTTAGGTTTGTACCTGCTCTTCCTTTTTGAACAGTTTCTAAGAAATATCTATCATTTGTCCTATCAACACCAATAGAAGTACCTTCAAAATCGGTAGCACCCATTTCAAGTTTAATATGATAACTATTGAGAGTAGTTGGATGTTTGGTTTGGTCTACCAAAGAAAGATTATGAACTTTATTGATTCTTCTTAACGAAATTCCATTAAATTCATACTTTTCGACTTGAGATCCAATAGCATAAGTTGGAGGTTTTACATCATTAACTGATCTTTGAGAAATCTGGAGGGTATTTCCAGTAATTCCAGTATATTCAATAAGTTCTTTTCCGATCAATGCATATCCAGGATTTCCTCCATCAACAGCATATCCCTCAAAAGTACTAAATCCACTAGCATCTTCCAAAGTAACTGATTGTTCCGAAGCACTAAGTTCCGTAGTAGTTTCAGATAAAGTTCCTCCATCAAAAGTAGGTCTCATATCAGAAATTCTCAAATAGTTTTCTGGAGAATGCATTCCGTGATTTGCATGATATATCTTTATATGAAGACCAGTGTTATATTGATCGTCAATTACACTGGAAGGAATTACTCCAGGACCAACAAAAGTAGTTATGCCTGAAGAATTTATATAAGAAATTGTAGTAATACCAGTAGAGAACTGACCTTGTATATCACCAATTATAAAAGTATTATTTGATGCGATAGAAGTAACTTGGAATCTTGCTCCAAAACCACTATTGATTGATGCATTTTCAGGAATTTCTAAAACATCACCAACAGAATATGCGTTTCCACCACTAGTAATAGAAATCACATTCACTTCACCATCAGAATTAGTGGTCAAGTCTGCTACTGCTCCAAATCCATCTCCAGTTACTGTTTCCAGAGAAATATTTGATAAAATTGCAGAAGAACTATAACCAGTACCAACATTAAGAACGGAAGCACCAGAACCAACTGAAATGTCTCCACCTATCGATAATAAAGTTCCAGTTGCAGTTCCTTGAACTAAAGATACACCAGGAACAACATTTACTTCATCAAATCCAGTATTACCAAGACCAACAACTGATTTTTTAGAAATCGGAAGTAGTTGATTTGCCCCAGTTACAGTTACTTTTTTGTTTGACTTTGAAAGAGATGGATTGAAAAATCTAGCCAATCCTTCAGATACAAAATTCGCCCTGTAAAGTTTATACTTAAGATCTTCAAGTTGAGAAGGAGTCCAAACTGATCCATTCTGTGACTTAAATAAACTTCCTAAAGTATATTGTGCTGATAATTTTATTCCAGTAGCAATATCATTCTGTCCCAACTCAGAAATAAACACTCTATAATTTGGACTTCCCGAAAGAAGAACAATAGCATATTCTGATGCTTGCTGAGATCCAATAGGTGCTTGTCTAGTTTGTACTTCTCTAGGACCATTTAAATATACTGGAGATGGGAATCTTATTCTAGTAGGAACAGATCCATCTGTCGAAAGATTAATTTGACTTGGTTCTAAAGTAACTTCTGAGAATGGAACCACTAATGTACTAGGAACACCAGCAATCATTGGTCTGATTTGGAATGTTACGGGGACTTGATTATCCTTTGTTTCAAAGTAAACATCACACGATGTTAAGAAAATTCCAGAAGCATCTTGTACGTAGAATGATTGTGCCAGTGGATCCCACATCTCCCAAGATCCAAAATCACCCTCTGGAACACCTGCAATAGTATTAGTTGTAGTGGTAGTTGTAGTATTGGTTGTAGTATTAGTAACGGTAGTTGTATTTCGTACTCTTTCAGGAACTATCGTAATATTTCTTGTTGTAGTAATTGTTGTTTCTTCAATACTAATAATTCCCGACGAAATATACTCTGCTTCCGCAGAACTTTCATTAACTCTTTGATTTGGTATAAATTCGTCAAATACTAATCCAAGATCACTTAAATTTGGAGTATCAATAACAGTAAATGTATTTTCTCCATTTATCCATCTTGGATTTCCGACTACATTTGGATCTGGTATGAATATCGAACCAAAAAGTCTTCCTGCATTATCTGAAACTAATCTTACTCTACTAACTTTCGCTACAGCACCAGAAGTATTTCCAATGAGTGTCATTTCTTCCTTAACTAAACCAAAAAACTCAGTTTCTGCGGGAAGTTGAAGTGCAAGAGTATCAACGTTTAAGAAAGTTGAAGATTCGCTGTAATCATCTTCAATTGTTTGTTGAGTATAAGGATTTAATGTATAAACACCAGGATCAAAAGCAGGAGACAATCCAGTAGGAGCTATATTGCCATTATTATCAATTTCTACCTGTTGAATATTATTTTCAAATTCGGATCCGTCAAAAGGTCCTGTTTTATGATTTGGTTTACATAATCTAAATGTAATTTGTGCCTCTGTATCAAAAGGACCACTGACAACAGTTTCTCCAATTTCAAATTTACCCGAAATCATTTCAATTTCAAGTAATTTTGGAACAACATAATTGCTGATATCAATACCTTCAAAGAAGGGATAAAATCTGGTAACAGGTCTTAGACCACGAACATCAAATTCAACATTTCTACTTCTAGCAAATCTTACTGGTTCTGTAAAGTTTGAAATAGATTCTGATGTAGACTCACTTATTGTTATTTCTGGAGGAATAGTTATTGATGTTGTTGAAGACTGTGTTGATACTTCTTGTGTAGTAACTACGTCTACAGTTGTATCTATTACAGTACTATCACCAAAAGTGGGTCTGCCTCCACGAGGATCAAATATAATTGTATTCCAACCACCACCACCACCTCTATCGACTCTTTCGAAGAAATCGAAAGCAGCATCTGGAGGAAGTAATTGATTGATTATGTCTCTATCTTGTTGCGTAACACTGTCAAAATTTACGGTTATTCGCAACTTACCATCATTGGTAATTCCATTACCCCGATTGTTTCTATCGCTTCTGTTACTATTTAATACTCCTGCTGGTGAAATTGTATAACCACCAATTTGCGTAACACCATTAAGAATTGCTTGTGCGTTTTCTATCCACAACTCTGGTGATGTTCCTGCTTGAACATTGGGGGCATCTACAAAAACTTGCTCATCTACAACAACATCATTTACTATTGTTATATTTTCATCAGGAAGTACATTAATAGTTTCATTTTCTACTGTATTATTAACTGTTCTAGCAACTTCTTCAATCCAAGAATCAATTGGTGGAGTTAAAGTTACAAATCCTTCCCAATATCTCACCAAAAATGGAGTAACACTTTCAGTCTTTGATGCATATGGTTGTTCATAATATACAACTTCATCATAATCTAATGTTACCAAATCACCAGTTTTTCTAATTCCGGGTGATCCAAGATCAGTTACATAACTCTTATCTACATTTGGATTAAATGTAGTTGCAGCTCCATCAATTGCTTCAGAACCCAACTGCAAATCCAAACCTGTCGTATAATTTCTTGGTCTTATAGAAGATTTGCTAGTATTATTAGATATTCTTAAGGAAGGATTATTATGATCTTGATAGTCACTAGTTGTAAAGTTATCAACAAAAAATCCACATTTAAATCTATCGAGACCAGTTTCCGCATCCCTAATCGATAATGTTTCAGTCTTTAATTCTAATAAGTTGAGAGTTGTGTATCTCTCAAGTCTATCGATCCTCTCTTCCAATAAGGAGATATCTTGCATTCGATATCTCTTATTCTCTGTCATGTCAACAGATACATTCTTAGTATTGAATGTATATGGTGGAATGTAGATATTTGCAATATCTAAAGAATCTGTTTTGGAATTTGGAATAAGGGGAGAATCTGATGGGATTCCTTCAATGATCTCAAATTTTCCATCAGGATTCAATATGACTTTATCAATTCTTCCAATATAGTATGAATAGTTTAAAGTAACGTTTTCTCCAGGGGCAATAATGTAATTAGAATATTGACCATCAGAAGAAAAGTTTCTTGAATCGAATTCAAATGGAGATTTAGTTGAAGATGAAAATGGACCAACTCTTGGTCTAATATCAATAAAATCAGATAATCTTGTATTATAATAAGATGGAATATTATGCTTAAAGTTATCTACACTATAACTATTAACTGTGATAACTTCTCCAGTATCTGAAGAATCTATAGTATAATTTTGGAATACAACTTTTAATTTTCCTTTTGGTTCTGCTACGTTTCTTTTTCTAACTATTCTAGAATAATCATAGAAAGTAGGTCTTTGTCCACCATCTAAAAAGTAGTTACTAGTAATATTTTTACTTCCTCTTAATTTGGAAGATAAAATTCCTTCTATTGAAGAATCTTTACCAACAATTACTTCCCCTATTGTAAATTTAAAAGTATTTAATGGTACATATTCTAACTTATCACTGTCAATTTTTCCAATTAATATAGCAACAGCCCCAGAGGATTTTCCTCTAATTTCTTCACCAACAATAAATTCTAAATTTGTATTTGATGGACTACTAAATGAACTTAAAGTCAAGTTTGGTAAAATTGGATCTGAAGTATCATTAGATTCATAAATTCCTATAAATCTAACTACATCAGGGACATTTAAACTTATTTCTTTATCTTGAACTCTAGTTCCATAAATTTGACTGTAGTTCAATCCATCGTTTAAAGTAGTAGTACCAATACCAGATGATACCAGTTTAGAGTTTTCTATTACAATAGAAGAAGTTTTATTTAACTTTTTAGATTTTGAAGTTAAATCTAAGTTTTTAACTGTAGCAATCAATTCATAATCACCAGAAGATTTGGCGAGATTTAAAAGCGTGACAGTTTTGCCAGAAGCACCTAAATTTAATTGATCTCTCA
>Ga0213860_10000731_pt1 | contig 13162 bp, 14 predicted proteins | sample PICome_3_FD_160118 | JGI IMG/M metagenome (GOLD analysis project Ga0213860, IMG submission 160118) | Coastal seawater microbial communities near Pivers Island, North Carolina, United States - PICO550 | ecosystem: Environmental > Aquatic > Marine > Coastal | place: USA: North Carolina...
ATGATCTAATTCTTAAAATGATTGATCCTAGAGGCATGTTTGGTGAAACCAAATATTATGGTGATCCTTATTATGACTTAGCAAAAATCTCTCACTCATGCAATGGTGGGTATGAGTATTTCATTTATGATAAGTTTGATGTAAATGTAAATGGCAATCAGTTTGATCTTAAGTTTGAGAATGAATCGAACAAACAAAATATTAATAAGAAGTTTGTAGATCTGGTTAATCGATTTGGTTTTGATTATCAAAAGATAAGACTGATTGAGGGATGTATCTTTATTGGTATGTGTGCTAGACACTATGATAGTCTAGAAAGACAGAAAGCAATGTTTATTACTGGATTAGATATTTTGAATCAGATTTATGAAACACTATAAATTTTGTTTTGATCTTGACGGAACTCTTTGTTATACAAGAAAAGAGGGTGAACACTATAGTGATGTAAAACCTATTCCTGGTGCAATAGAAACCGTTCAAAAACTAAAGGCAGAAGGTCATTACATTATTATAATGACTGCTAGAAACATGGTTACTTACAATAATAATCTGGGTAAAATTATTGCCAATCAATCACCCATTGTGATAGAATGGCTAGATAGACACGGTATTCCTTATGATGAACTTCACTTTGGAAAACCAGTTGCAGATTTTTATGTTGACGACAAAGCAGTCAGACTAGAAAACTGGGAAACTTTTAACGAAACTTTGAAACAATTATGAGAGACTTTTTCTTTGATACTGCGAATGTAGATTTTATCAAGTCTACTATGGATAAGTATGGATCTGATATTAATCCAAAATGGGTCCGTGGTGTAACTACAAACCCAAATGCATTTAGTAAGATTGATAAGTATCATCTTGATGAGTGGTTGGATCATGCCGTAGTCATGGGTAAGTTGATTGCAGATATTCGTGGAGATAATGAAGGTGAAGTTCATATTCAAGCACCTTATTCTCATCTTGATCCTGAAGTAATTCTTGAATATGCAAAGATGATTACTGATGCAACTCAAGGTACTTGCAAAGTTGGTATGAAGATTCCTCCATATCAAAAAGCACTAGAGTATGTTGATCAGTTCAATGAATATGTAATCACTAATGTCACCGGTCTTGCCGACTCTGCAACTGCACTAAAGTGTTGCACTTATGATGTTGGATATATCAGTATTATTCCTGGTCGTATGGAAGAAGTTGGTATTGATGCACAGTCTGCTATTGCATTTGTAAATCAGTGCAATTTTGGGAATACTGAAATCATCACTGGAAGTCAGAGAACCACTGAACAGATCATTTATTCATTCTATCTTGATACAGTTCCTACTATTGGTGAGAAGTGCTGGGCAGATATCTTTCAAGGAGATAACTTCCAACGTATTTTGAATATGGAGTATGGTTACGAACCAGTTGGTCATTTTAGTCCAACAATTACTGATGATAATATTAATCTGTCTCTTGCTTTCTTTGAGCAGATGGATGGACTTGGTGACACCGCACGTAAAGATCTCGAAGCAAAGATTTCTAAATGAAGATAGCTTTTCATGATAACTCCCTCTGCCTTAGAGGGACCACAGTTGCAATTTATGATTGGGCATATTGGACTCGACATTATCTTAACGTTGATCCAATCATCATGTATAATTTAAATAATCAACATAATGATGATGGAGTAATTCAAAAGTTTTCAAATCAATTTCCGGTTTTTGGTTACTCTGATACATCACAAATAGATTCTATTTTATCAAAAAATAATTGTGATGCTTTTTTGATGGAAAAGGGAGGTTCTCCTGATGGTGTAATTTCTTCTGTTAGTAAAAATCTTGTAAATGCAATTTCTGGTCATTGGCAATCTAACTGGATTCATGGTGATGTGTATGCAATGGGATCTAAATGGTTGTCTAAAATAACAAATTACACTATTCCATATGTTCCATACATGGTGGATTTACCGGATGTAGATGGAGATATGCGTGAAGAATTGGGTATTCCAAAAGATGCTTTAGTTATTGGTAGGAATGGTGGATCAGATACCTTTGATATTCCATTTGTAAAACAGGCAATTCAAGTAGTACTGAATGAAAGAAAAGATATTTGGTTTGTTTTCCAATTGACTGATAAGTTTATTGAACATGATAGAGTCATATATCTTCCCGGTAGTTCTGATATGAATACGAAAGTTCGTTTCATCAATACTTCCGATGCTATGCTTCATGCAAGGTATGTTGGAGAATCATTTGGACTTTCTTGTGCAGAGTTTTCTATTAGAAATAAACCTGTGATTACTTATGAAAAGTCTCCGGAAAGAAATCACATAGATACATTGGACGATAAAGGAATCTATTACGAAAGTTTGTCCGATATTCTACATATTTTAAGAAATCTGGATAAGAAAGAAATAAATTCTTTGGAATGGAATTGTTATCAAGACTATACTCCAGAAAAAGTCTGCCAAAAATTTAAGGAAGTCTATTTAACCTAATATGAAATCATTAGTAACTGGTGGAGCAGGATTCATAGGATCTCACATTGTAGACAAACTTCTTGAATTGGGTCATGAAGTTATCTGCTATGATAATGAAAGTGCAGAATCCAATGAAGAATTTTATTGGAACGCAAAGGCAGATAATATAAAAGGTGATATCAGAGATTATCATCTTCTGAAAGATGCCATGAGGGGTGTTGATTATGTTTTTCATCTTGCAGCAGAATCTAGAATTCAACCTGCTATTTTGAATCCTATTGAAGCAGTTAGTGTAAACTGTGTTGGCACAGTCACTGTTCTTCAATGTGCCAGAGAAGCAGGAGTCAAAAAAGTAATCTACTCTTCTACTTCATCTGGATATGGATTTAATGAATCACCTAATAATGAACTTCAACGTGATGACTGCTTAAATCCTTACTCAGTTTCAAAGGTTGCTGGTGAAAAACTTTGTAAAATGTATAATGATCTTTTTGATGTAAAGACTATTTTCTTTAGATACTTTAATGTTTATGGTGAAAGACAACCTCTTAAAGGGCAGTATGCTCCTGTAATTGGCATCTTCCTACGTCAACGTGATGCAGGAGAATCACTTACTATTGTTGGTGATGGAGAGCAACGTAGAGACTTTACACATGTATCTGATGTTGTCTCTGCTAATATTCTTGCCGCAACAAAAGATGTTCATGATATGAACTATGGACAATTGTATAATGTTGGTAATGGTGTAAATTATTCTATCAATGAAATTGCCGATGCGATTTCTGATAATCAAACAAATATTCCACCAAGAATTGGTGAATCAAGAGTTACTCTTGCATATAATAAAAAGTTGAAGAGAACATTTGGATGGGAACCTAAAGTAAACTTAATGGATTGGATTTCTGAGCAATGAATCTTATTATTGAATATTTTAACTCCCGTAATCATATGAGGAACGGAGAGTATCTTTATTGCCTTCATCAAAATCTTTCTAATGATTTAATTGATAATGTATATCTTTTCATGGAAGATGATGCTGAACTCAATTTTGACTCTCCTAAAATTCATAGGATAGTAAAAAAGAACAGACCATCATATAAGGATCTTTTTGAATTTTGTAATGAAGAATTGAGAGATCAAATTTGTATTGTTGCAAATGCAGATATTATTTTTGATGATACTCTTCGATTCTTTAAAAGTCTTGATATGACAAAGCAATTCTATGCATTAAGTCGATGGGAAATATCAACTAAAGATGGTAAGAATTGGGAGATTGAACCATACGAAAATTCTGCATCACAGGATTCTTGGATTTTTAAAACACCTGTAGCAACGTGTGATGAAATGAGTTATACGATGGGCAAACCTGGATGTGATAATAAGATTACATATCATATGAGAGGACTTGGATATACGTGTCGTAACCCTGGTAAGAAAGTTATTACTGTTCATTTTCATCCTACCAATTTTAGGACTTATGATTTTAATGCTGACAGAGTTCCTGGTCCATATCTACTAGTAGCTCCTGTGGATAATTTAACCGGAGATCCTGTTCATGTTGATGTTGATGGGTTTGATCAAGAAGGAAGAGCATATGTAATTAAAAAAGAGTAAAAAAGAATACAAAACAACACTTGACAGAACTGTTACATTACTATATAATATTGTAACAGTTCTTTACACAAGACAATGACCGTAACAACAAATGAGTATGGGCAACAAAATATGTTTGCCAAAGAACCTCAGATGTACGTCTCTAAAACTGATGCTGAGCGTTATGGGTATGAAACCTATGCGGAACGTGCAGAAAAACTGAACGGACGCACTGCTATGCTAGGATTTGTAGCAGCAGTTGTTTCTTATGCAACTACTGGTAGTCTCTTCTTCTTTGGAGCATTCGGTATCTGATGGAAAACTCTCTTCTTGAAATTCTCACTTATTATGTGATTGGTGGTGCCCTTCTGATTGGTGCCCCAGGAGTATTCTTTTATATTGTATTCATGCCTGCCCTTCAAAACACCAAGGGTCGAATGGTTGGATACAAAGACCATAAAACATATGGTGATTCTTCTATCTATGAAAACACACCAAGTGATAACACTAAGTTTTTCCTTGAACTAGGGGGTTGACAATGACTTCAACATTGTTTACAATAACGAGTATTGCCTTCTTTGTATTGCTGGCATACTCTGTAGAACAATTATCTGAAACTTACTAATGGCTTTTAATGTTACTCTCCGCACTCCCGACGGTTCCGAAACTGTCATTACCTGCGAAGACGATCAGTACATCCTTGATGCTGCTGAAGAACAAGGTGTTGATCTTAACTATTCTTGCCGTGCTGGTGCCTGTTCTTCTTGTGCAGGTAAAATCGTTTCTGGCACTGTAGACCAGTCGGATCAATCATTCCTTGATGATGATCAAATTGATGCAGGATTTGTTCTCACTTGTGTTGCCTATCCTACGTCTGATGTTACAATTGAAACTGAACAAGAGGAATCTCTGTACTGATGATTGGAAATCTTGAACCCGAAGAGCACGTTATGGATGACTCTGTGATTTATCCAGGTGGTATGCTTGGACAACTTTCCATCGCACTTGAAAAAATGGGATGGGAAAGTGGTGATAATATCGCAGTTGAAATTGCCGGAACTTCAGTTTATGAAATTGACGGTGCTGGAACTAAATGGGCTCCGGTAAAAGGAACCGTTAAATATAACAAAGATGCTTTCATTGTAATCAAAAACCTTGATCGCAATCCTACTGTTCCTTCTCAACCCAATCCAGAACTGAAAGCACATCATGCCGAATCCTAATCAACTCTATGAAGACATGGAAAAACTCAATGCATTGTATGAAGAACTGTGTTGGGACCATGACGACGAATTAGTCTTTACTCATGATGGTAAAGAAGTAATCATTTACAACAAAACTAAGGAGCAAAAACAATGAACGAAAAAGCAGAACGTATTAATGGTTGGGCAGCAATGATTGGAGTTGTTGCCGCAATGGGATCTTATGCTGCAACAGGACAACTTATCCCAGGTATCTGGTGATGTTGTTACTAGCAACTTGTATGCTAGGTGCCTTTATAATTCACTCAACACTAAAAGATGTTGATGACGATGATGACATGGGTGGTGGTATGATGATACCCGCACAAAATCCAACTTGACTAAAAGACTCTACTCTATATAATGAGTAGAGTCTTTTTTTGTATTATGCCTCGTGGACAAATTAACAAGGATGAAATGAAATGTTACGTCCTTGAATTAAAGTATCAGGTGGATAGTGATGTAGGCTATCCTGGAGAGAAAGAAATTGCTCAAAAATATTTGAATAAAGTTCTTAATAGAATTGATGAGTATAGGATGTAATAAATATTTGACAATTAGTGTTTGCAGTAATATAATAAATATCTATATGTAGGGATATGCAATAGTAGTGGCAATCAGAAAACCATCAGATTATTTCAATAACGAAAATAATTCTATTGAAGAAACAATACAGGATAACGCCGAAAATTCTGAATTGAATACTTTTTCTGATGCCTATAATGCATTTAAGAGAAATTTAAGTAAGGTTGATGTATTAAATAATTTTTCAGAGACATTAGGTAACTATCAAGATAATGTAGAAAAGGTAAATTATCTTTCTGAAAAAATTGATGAGATTGATAAAGATATCAAAAATCTCCTTACAAAGGAAGATCTAGATAAGGCATTAATTTCTCAACTCTTGTTTCTTGAGGAATGTATTCGTGATGTTCAGGAAAAAGTAAAAGGTATAAATCATAAAAACTTAACACAGGTTAAATTAGATATTTCTAATTTGTCCGAAACAGTCAATATTTTTATTGACGAAGAAATTCCAAGGTATGAAAAATTAGTTGTTGAGTCTGAGACTAGACTCATTGATAAATGTGATGTATTAGAAGACGAATTAAAGGATACTTTAGATAATATAAAAGATGTTATTGATGAAAAATATATTAGTGATTTCAAATCTCTGAATGAAGAGATTAATAAAATCAAGACTAATGATATTCCCAAATATAAAAATTTAATTGTTGATTCCGAAATTAAAACGGATTCAAAGATCAAAGAGTTTACTGAAGTTTTTGACAATACTGTTAATGATATCGTATCTAAAATTGAACTTGTAAAGGAAGATAATACAGAAATTTTTGATACTTTAAATTGTAAAGTAAATGAAGTTAATCAGATTCATAATCTGATGCTTGACGATATTGAGAAAAGTGAAAATACCAGAGATGAATTAGATAAAAAAATTGTAGACTTGGAAGTTGAGATTCTAAGAAATGAATCTCATATTGAAAGTCAAAATAAAAATATTGAAGATATTCATGGAGATGTTAAGTCTGCGATTGATAGATTAAATATTGGCAAAATTGAGGAGAATAATTTTAAACTTGGTGAAAAAATAAAATATCTTGAAGAAGTATTTGAGAAATTTAATGAGAAAGAACTTTTAAGTGAAAACATTATTACTGAACCTAGTTCTACTGATAATGATGATACTCTGACACCATTAGACAAAAACTTTGTAACTTTAGATCAACTTCAAAATCACTATAGATTGTTCATCAATCGTATTCAGCAGCAACTTGCATCACTTGGTGGTGGTGGAGAAGTTCGTCTTGAATTTTTAGATGATGTTGATAGAGATAGTGCAAAGGTTAATGGTAAGTTTCTGAAGTATGATTCTGCCTCTGGTAAGTGGGTGGGTGCTAATGCTTCTGGTGGAGCTGGTTCTCAAACACTTGACGAAACTCTAGGACTAGGTAACACTTCATCTCGTGGGATGAGTGTTGGTGTCGTTACATCTACTAAATTTCATGTTGATTCTGTAGGTTCTGGTGTTACTTATAATGAAGACTTAGTTGTTGTTGGTGATGGAAGAGTAACTGGTATTCTTAGCATAGGAACTTCTTCTATTGTTTTGGATCCTAATGCTAAAGTAATTTCTGGTATTGAAGAAGTTCAACTGGGTGAAAGTACTATTAAGCATGATACTAAAGGAGAGATAACATTTGTTAATACGATTAATCCTACAAAAATAGTCAATGTTGGAATTGGAACTTCAGTTTCAGTTAATACTACTGGTATTATTACTGCTGCTCAGTTTTATGGAGATGGTTCAAATTTAACTGGTGTACCTACATCATTTTTATCAACTGCAGCAACAAGACTTGAAACTGAAAGAAATTTTGAGATTACTGGAGATATTGTTGCCAGTGCGATTAGTTTTGATGGAACAGGTAATGTATCACTTGCTGCAACTATTCAACCTAATAGTGTTGCTCTTGGTACTGATACTACTGGAGATTATGTTGAATCAGTTAATGGAACAGCAAATGAGATTGAAGTAACAAGTGGAACTGGTGAAGGTTCTACTCCAACTATTGGTTTTGCTGCTAATCCAACTATTGGTGGTAATGTAAATATTGGTCAAGATCTTATTGTAACTAGAGATTTACAAGTTAATCGTAATTTAAATGTGACTGGTACAGTCACAATTGGTGGCACTTCTGCTACAATTTTTGCAGAGACTTTAAAAATTACTGATCCAGATATTGTTCTTGGAATTAGAACAGATGCTAATGGAAATGATGTTTCAACTGATAGTACTGCAAGTCATGGTGGTGTTGCTCTAGCATCAACTGAAGGAACTCCACTTGTTTCTTTAGTTGGTGCTGGGGAAACTTTACCTGCCACATATAAGAAAATTATGTGGTTTAAAACTAGTTCATTTACTGGTCTAAGTACTGATGCTTGGTTATCTAACTATGCATTTGGTGTTGGTACAACATCCATGTCTGCAGACACCAAGTTTGCTGTAGGAAATATTGAGGCAAACTTTGATGATTTTACGTCCGTAAGAAATATTAATTCAACTGGTATTATTACTGCTACTACATTCTCAGGTAATGGTATTGATGTAACAGGTCATACTGAAATTGATACATTAAATGTCTCTGGTCTTTCTACGTTCCAAGGAGACGTTCGTATTACTGATGATGATAAATTAAGATTTGGAACTTCTAGTGGTGGAATCCTTCAGATCTATACAAATGGAACTAATTCATTCTTCAAGCAGACAAGTGGTGATTTAAAATACGAACTTGCTGATCAATTTATAATTCAAAGAGACTCTGGTGATGAACCGATTGCTATTTTCAATTCTGGTTCTAATGTAGAACTCTATACTGCTGGCAGTAGGAAATTTGAAACCACTGCTTTTGGTATTGATGTAACAGGTCTTACTGAAACTGATACCTTAAATGTATCTGGTGTTTCTACTTTCCAAGGTAACGTGAATCTTGGTGATAATAATCAACTGAGAATTGGTGATGGTAATGATTTAAAACTTTGGCATAACGGATCTAATAGTATTATTAATGATGAGGGAGTTGGTGACTTATACTTAGGTGGTAATTCTAGTGTTAATATTACTAATGCAGCACTTTCGGAATTTAAAGCAAAGTTTATTACAGATGGAGCAGTAGAACTTTATTATGATAACTCTAAGAAATTTGAAACCACCGACGACGGCATTGATGTAACAGGGCATACTGAAACTGATACCTTAAATGTTTCTGGTGTTGTTACTGCCACTTCATTCTCTGGATCTGGATCAAATTTAACTGGACTCACTGGTGCTTCTGCTGCCACTTATGGAAGTTCTTCGGTTACTCCTGTAATTACAGTTGATGCTAATGGAAGAATTAGTGGAATTTCTACTGTTGCTACCTCTGGGGCAGGTGGAGGTGGTGGAATCTCTGAGGTTGTTGGTGACACAACACCACAACTTGGTGGAGACTTAGATGTAAATGGTAATGATATTACTGGTATTGGTAGTGTAAATCTTACTGGTATTATTACTGCTACTACTTTTAGTGGTTCTGGATCTTCACTAACTAACATACCAAATTCAGCATTAGATAATTCTACTGTTTCTTATGGTGGTGTTCAGGTAAGTCTTGGTAGTTCTGATGCAACTCCAGCATTTGATTTAAGTGATGCAACTAACTATCCTTATTCATCATTGACTGGTATTACTACTGATATTGTGGGTGATACAACTCCTCAGTTAGGTGGTGACTTAGATGTAAATGGTAACGACATCACTGGTACTGGTAATGTAAATCTTAGTGGTATTGTAACTGCCACTTCGTTCTCGGGTAATGGTGCTTCTCTCACTAATGTTGATGCAACTACTCTGGATGGTATTGACTCATCTTCCTTCCTTCGTAGTGATGCTGCCGACACCAAGACCTCTGGTGACCTGACCTTTAGTGATGATGTCAAGGCTATCTTCGGTACTGGTTCCGACCTTGAGATTTACCACTCTGGTGGTGTTGGTAGTTACATTGACAATGTGGGTGAAGGTACACTCTCAATTAGGAACTCAGTTGATGATGGTGATGTTGTCATTCAGAGTGACAATGGTAGTGGAGGTCTAGTAAATTATATCCTTGCCGATGGTTCCTCTGGTAAGGTTAGACTCTACCACTATGGTAGTCAGAAACTTATCACCGAATCTACTGGTATTGACGTAACAGGTCATACTGAAACTGATACATTAAATGTCTCTGGTACTTCTACATTCCAAAGTCATGTTCATCTTGGTGATGATGATGAATTGAGGTTTGGTGCTAGTAATGACTTTAAAATTGTTCATGATCCAAACGATTGTCGTTTTGAGAACTCAAATGGTGACATTAAGTTTAAGAACACCGGTAGTTATTTCTTCTTTGATGAAGATGGTGGAGAAACTCTTGCATCCTTTATTAATGATGGTGCTGTAAATCTTTACTATGGCGGAAATAAGAAATTTGAAACCACTACTGATGGTATTGATGTAACAGGTCATACTGAAACTGATACATTAAATGTCTCTGGTGTTGCTACTGCTACCTCATTCTCAGGCAATTTAACAGGTACTGCAACTACTGCAACTGCATTAGAAACCGCAAGAAATTTCTCAGTCACTGGAGATTTTGTAACAGCACCAGCAGTATCTTTTGATGGTACTGGTGCCGTAGCACTTGCTGCAACTATTACTGCCGATTCAATTACCTTAGGAACTTACACCTCTGGAGATTATATTCAATCAGTTAGTGGGACAGCAAATGAAATCCAAGTAACAGGTGGGACTGGTGAGGGTTCTACACCAACAATTGGTTTTGCTGCTAATCCAACTATTGGTGGTAATGTAAATATTGGTCAAGACCTTACTGTTACTAGAGATTTACAAGTCACCCGTAATTTGAATGTAGATGGTAACATTACCATTGGCGGTACTTCTGCCACAATTTCTGCCGAAACTTTAAAAGTTAGTGACCCAGATCTCATTCTTGGTGTTCGTACTGATAGTTTTGGTAATGATATTTCTAATGATACTACTGCTAATCATGGTGGTATTGCTATTGCATCAACAGAAGGATCACCACTTATCACTCTTGTAAATCCTGGTGCTGGAGAAACTCTACCTTCCACATATAAAAAGATTATGTGGTTTAAGACTAGTTCATTTACTGGTCTAAGTACTGATGCTTGGTTATCTAATTACGCATTTGGTGTTGGCACAACATCAATGTCTGCAGGTACTAAGTTTGCTGTAGGAAATGTTGAAGTAGACTTTGATGATATTACTGCAGTTAGAAATATTAATTCTTCTGGTATTATTACTGCTACCTCATTTGATGGTAGTCTTGCAACATCAAGTCTCAGTGGAACAATTACTAATGATCAATTAGCAGGTTCTATTGATAACTCTAAGTTATCTAACTCATCAGTATCTTATGGTGGTGTTCAATTGTCTTTGGGTGGTTCTGATGATACTCCTGCATTTGATCTCCAGGACGCTACTAACTATCCTTTTACAAGTCTTACTGGCATCACTACTGAAATATTAGGTGATACAACTCCTCAACTTGGAGGGGAATTGGATGTAAATGGTAATAATATTACTGGTACTGGAAACATTAACCTTACTGGTGTTATTACTGCAACTTCTTTTGATGGAGATTTAACTGGAACAGCAACTACTGCTACGAATTTAAACAATCAGGCAGCGTCTTATTATCTTGATTATAATAATTTTACAAATACTCCAACAATACCCACTAACAATAATCAACTTACCAATGGTGCTGGGTATGTAACATCGAGTGGAACTGTAGCATTAGCAGAAGGTCTTACAGGAAATCCTGATATTAATGTAGGTATTGTCACTGCTACTAGTTTCTCTGGTAGTGGTGCTGGATTAACGGGATTAACTGGTGCTTCTGCTGCCACTTATGGCGATGCATCAAATGTTGCTCAAATCGTAGTAGATTCTAATGGTAGAATCACTGGTATTACTGAAGTTGCTATTTCAGGTGGTGGAGGAGGAGCTACCGATAAAATTGAGGAAGGGAATACATCAGCAGAAGTAATTGATACTGGATCTGATGGACGTTTTGTTGTTACTACAGAGGGAACAGAAAGACTTCGCATCGCATCTGATGGTAATGTTGGAATCGGAACTGATAATCCAGCAGCAAAACTTGAAGTTGCTGGAACTGGATCTCCTATACTTAGAGTTACTGATCTAGATGGAACCAATCAATATGGGCAACTTGTTTCAAATAATGGTTCTCTTCTAATTGAAAGTAGAAATAATACTTCTGATGGTATAATTATTTTCCGTGGTAGAGATAATACTGGTGCTAATGAATATGCAAGATTTGGTGCAACTGGTAATTTAGGAATCGGAACTAATACTCCAGTGAGTGCACTTGACGTTGGTATAGGAACAATAACAACGAAAGGATCCGTAGATTTGCGTGCTTCTGATTCTAGTACTCAGAAGTTCTCGATGGTGTATAATGAAACCACCGATAGTTTAGATTTCGTATATACTGCTTGATAATTATGCCAAATGCCGCAAGACTTTCTGGAGTAGGAACATTTTTTGCTTTTGAATTTGATGATAATACTAAAACTAGTTTTAGTGTATCTGCAGATTCAACAGTGTATGCAAGTAATATTGATGAAACTGCTTATATAACTACCTCAGAATCACTATCATCAATATCTGTACCAACTACCGCCTCATTTAATGATGGTAGATCATCACATACACTTACTGGATTATTAGCGGGGGATACTATAATTTATGCAGTAGCATATCAAATAAGTTCTTTAATCTCATCGGTTTCTATTCCAACAGATTTTGTCCCAGCATTCCAGGCAGGTACAGGCGGTTATATAATCGAAGCAGGACAACATCTATACAAAGGAACTTCAGGATCTTATACTATTACAGGAATAACAACTAATAATCTGCCGACTGTCATTGGTGTATTTAGAAATGTTGGTGGTAATCTTGATTTCCTCGGAACCAGCACCAATTTCGCCAGCACCTATCCTCGGAGTACTACTAATAGAAGTGCAAGTGAAGGAGATCTACTTTTAAGTATTGGAGCTGCAGCCTGGGATGGTGGAACAATAAGTGCTCCTTCAAATTTTACATTGGTGGGAGATAGTGTTAGTAATAATGTTCACGCAATGATGGCATATAGAGTAGTTCCATCTGATGGATCTTATAATGGTGGAACATTTTCTGGAACTAATCCTGTTGCTTCTGATCCAAATGACATTACTATGTTTATCTTTAGAATATTAGATTCAG
>Ga0213860_10000734_pt1 | contig 13150 bp, 10 predicted proteins | sample PICome_3_FD_160118 | JGI IMG/M metagenome (GOLD analysis project Ga0213860, IMG submission 160118) | Coastal seawater microbial communities near Pivers Island, North Carolina, United States - PICO550 | ecosystem: Environmental > Aquatic > Marine > Coastal | place: USA: North Carolina...
GATGCTTTATTAAACTTATTTGTTAGCATTTCCATTTGAATTGATTGTCTTAACTGAGCATCTTTTTTTAATGAATCAATTCCTGCAAGAGCTTCTAATTTTACACATGCATAAGTTAATGCTTCGCTACTGGATTTTTCTTGTGGCTTCTCATTTAATTTATTTTTTATAGAAGAGGGGACTTGGGTCTTATCTAATTCATTATTTAAGAATGCATCCAGTAGATTGGTATATGAATCAATCTTATTTTGTTTTAGTTTTGACTCTTGTTCCTTTCTTTTATTATTAATTTGTTTTTGAATAGAATTGAATTCTTTTGTTTTAGAAATATTTTTAAGATCACTTAAACTTTTTAAAACTTCATTAATTGAAATCTCATCACTTTTAAGTTGTGATAATAGCTCGTTCGCTTTTATAAGCTCAGCATCTATGACCTCTTTTTTCGCATTAAAGAATCTATCTGCAGATTTGTTAAATTTATCCCAAAGTTTATTATCGGCTTTCCTTCCAGCTGATCCTGTTTTTTTCCATTCATTCTTTAAATCGTTGAACTTCTTAATGCATATATCATTATCTTCATCTGTTATAGCATTTACTTTTTCTATCAAAGCTTCTTTGGCTTTTATGACTATCTGTTCTTGTTTTTTAATTGCATCATTAATAGGTTTTTTGGCTTCAAAATAAGCATTTCTTAATTTATTGAGATCTTTGTCTAAAACAGGTGCATATTTTTGCCACTCATCAAAAGATTGTCTTAAAAATTGTATTAGGAATTTAGGTTGAGGCCAGTTTGATGAATTATCTTCAACGTATTTATTTATACTATTAACAATTTCCATCCTTTGGGCAGCATTATTTATTTTTATTTGTTTTAGCTCATCAAAATATTCACTGCATGGTTCCCACGCTTTATTAGTTAATTCATTAAATTTATTCCACTGTTCTTTTGATGCAGGTCTGCTTGATAAATCAAGTAGCTGCCACTTAGTTTGAACATCATGAATTAAATGAGCTTGTTTTTTTGGGCTTTCAAGAGGAGATTGGATAATTGTAGATATTTCTTTTATTAATTCTTCTCTTTTTGGATTAGCAGCAAAAGATGACATATCATCAAAATATCTTGATTGACCAATTGCAAAATTAATTTTATGTCTGAGTTTGTTTGGTATTTTGTCTAATTCTTTTGACTTTGAAATTACTTCTCTAACCTTTTTTTGAGCAATCTTTATTGAACCTTTTGAAAATAAAGATTCGGCTTCATCTAACTGTTTAAATAAATCTTGACTTGTTTTCACATTAATCTCTTTTGAAGTTTATAATTATACCAAATGAAAAAACGAATTCTAACAGGTATTACAACAACTGGTACTCCTCATATTGGAAATTATTTAGGTGCAATAAAACCTGCTTTAAAACAAGCAAAGAATTATGATGAATCCTATTATTTTTTAGCTGATTATCATGCAATTATTAAAAATTCTGATAATAAAGAAGTATCTGAGTCTGTAAAAAATGTTGCTTTAGCATGGCTTGCCTCAGGTCTTGATGTGAATAAATCCTTTTTCTATCGACAATCAGACATACCAGAAATCCTTGAACTTAGTTGGATTTTAAATTGTGTAACAGCAAAGGGGTTAATGAATAGATCACATGCTTACAAGGCTGCTATTAACAATAACAAAGGAGATGAAGATAAAGGCATAACAATGGGCCTTTTTTCATATCCAATATTAATGGCTGCTGATATATTAATGTTTAATGCTACGCATGTTCCTGTTGGGGCTGATCAAATTCAACATCTTGAGATGACCAGAGATATTGCTGCTAGGTTTAATCATATATACAAAAAAACTTTTGAATTACCCGAAGCTATTATTCAATCTAAGAAGGACACAGTTCCTGGAATTGATGGCCAAAAAATGTCTAAATCTTATGGAAATATAATTCCATTATTATCTACTGAAAAACAACTAAAAAAAGCTATAGCAAAGATAGTAACAAATTCATTAGAACCAGGTGAACCTAAAGATTCATCTAACTGTACGGTATTTAAGTTATATAAATATTTTGCATCAGACGAAATGATAAAAGAATTTGATTATGACTATAAAGAAGGTATAGGTTGGGGTGATGCTAAAAATAAATTATTTAATGTTGTTAATAATGAAATGATACCAGTAAGAGAAAAATATGATTCTTTGGTTAATGATAAGAATTTACTTAACGATCTATTAAACGAAGGTTCTAAAAAGGTTAGGCCAATAGCCCAAGAAATGTTATCTTCCATCAGAGATAGTATAGGTATAAAGAAAATATCTTAATGAATAAATCTGGCTCTTCTTGGCTTAAATTTGGCCTATTTACAGTCGGATTGGGTCAATCATTTGTTTTTGTTATTGTTCCACCTCTTGCTAGAGAGTTGGGTTTATCAGAAGTACAAACATCCTCTATATTTGCATTCTCAGCAATTGGCTGGGCTTTAACCAGTGCAGCATGGGGAAGGGCTAGTGATAAGTATGGAAGAAGAAATATTGCTATTCTGGGTCTTCTTGGATACTCAGCATCGTTAATAGCAATGATAACGCCATTATTTTTAGTTGAAAAAAACTTATTAGATTTAGTTTTTCTTTTTCCATTATTAGTATTTGGTCGTATGTTAAATGGTTTATTGGGATCAGCTACTAGACCAGCTTCTTTTGCATATGTCGCAGACACATCATCAGAGGATAAAAGAACTGTTAAATTTGCTCGACTTGAATCAAGTTTTCTAATCGGTACAGTTGCAGGACCTCTAATTGGTGGTTTCTTAATTCTTATTTCAAAAGAAACACCATTTTATGTTTTTAGCATTCTTGGCATTATCGCTTCTATAGGTATTTATAAAAATCTTGAGAATAAATCTTTATTAGCATCAAATAATATAAAATCATCACAAAAAGTTTCATGGACATCAAATACAGTATGGCCTTTTTTATTTATAGCCTCTATATCAAGCTTATGTCTTGCTTCATTGATTCAAACTATAGGTTTTTATCTTTTTGATACATTTTCTAATATTGAAGATCTGCCTGTTGTAATTAGTATGACTTTTGCTCTTCTTTCTATTTCAACAATAGTAAGTCAATATATTTTTACCGATGCTTTTCCATTACCTAATAATAAATTACTGATATACGGTATTTTATTATTATCTTTTTCATATACTGTTATGGCTTTATATCCAAAAATTTCAGTTTATTATTTAGCTATTATTGTTAATGGTTTGGGTGGTGGGTTGTTGCGTCCTGCCATATCATCTTCATTATCACTAGCTCAATCACCTGAGCATCAGGGGTCTGTAGCAGGTTACTTAGGATCTGTTTATCCCATAGGTCATATTTTAACACCTGTGCTTGCTATGCCGATATATGCCTATAATCCAGCATATTTATACTATTTTTCTTCGATTCTATGTTTAATATGCTTTATATTTATAATTACGAATCCTGTATTTAAACAAAAATAGCTATATATGAAGAAAGCACTACTAATTATTAATCTAGGAACACCCGATAGTCCTTCGTACTGGAGTGTTTTTAAATATTTAAGAGAATTTTTATCTGATGAGAAAGTGTTAGATATTAATCCTGTATTAAGATTTTTATTAGTTAATTTTATAATTTGTCCATTTAGGTCCCTCAGTTCTTCAAAAATATATAAAAAAGTATGGCATTCTGAATATGGTTCACCTTTGCTTCATAATACAAAAGAGTTAACAAAAGTTTTATCTAGTAAATTACCTGATGTTGATATTAGGTATGCAATGCGATACCAATCACCATCAATTAAAAATGTATTAGATGAAATGCTATTAGAGAATCCTGATGAATTAATAATTTTACCTCTATTTCCCCATTATGCTGCTGCAACAACAGGATCAGTTTATAAAGAAGTCTCAAAATGTTTGGGTGAAAAATGGGTTGTACCAAAAGTTACTTTTATTAATCAATTTTATGATAATCCATTATTCATTGATGCATGGATAGATAAGGCAAAACAATTTGATATAAATTCATATGACAAGATTATTTTTAGTTACCACGGAGTACCTAATAGCCATGTTGATAATGTTTATCCAGATAGCTTATGTTCTGATAACGATTGTGAACTTGGTATTACTGATAAAAATAAATTTTGTTATAAAGCTACAGTTTATGAAACTACAAAACTTATTGCAGATAAGCTAAATTTAGATAAATCAAAATACGAGGTAACATTTCAATCAAGGCTTACTAATAAGTGGTTAGACCCCTTTACAGACAAGGTTTTAGAAGAATTACCTTTAAATAATCATAAAAAAGTACTTGTTTTTTCACCTGCTTTTACTGCTGATTGTTTAGAGACAATTATTGAAATTGGAGACGAGTATCAAGAATTATTTGTTGAAGCAGGAGGTGAAATTCTTGATTATGTTCCTTCTCTTAATTATTCTGATAAGTGGGCTGAATCCATAATAGATATAGCGAATCTTGGAGATAATAATGTTTAAAGAAGATTTATTAAAAGGTAAAAGAATTCTCGTTACAGGTGGTGGAACTGGTCTTGGAAAAGAAATGGCAACGCATTATGGTCAACATGGAGCAGATCTATATATATGTGGTAGAAGGGAGAATGTGCTTAAAGATACTGCTACTGAAATCGAAGATAAATATGACGTTAAAGTAAATTATGAAACGCTAGATATAAGAGCTTCTTCTGATGTTGAAAGTTACATTGATGGAATATTTCAAGAAGGTCCCTTAGATGGCTTGGTAAATAATGCTGCCGGAAATTTTATTTCACCTACTAAAGATTTATCTCATAAAGGATTCGATGCAATAGCTAATATAGTTTTTCATGGAACTTTTTATATAACCCATTCAGTTGGTAAAAGATGGATTGAACAAAAACTTAAAGGCTCAATTATTTCTATTTTAACTACTTGGGTTTGGACTGGATCACCATATGTTGTTCCATCTGCTATGTCTAAGTCAGGCCTGCATGCAATGACTCAATCATTAGCAGCAGAATGGGGAAAATATGGAATTAAAGTTAATGCTATAGCTCCAGGGCCATTCCCTACAAAAGGGGCTTGGGATAGGCTTAACCCTGGTGGTGACAACGATTCTGATTTTATGGGTAGTGTTCCTGTTGGAAGACTTGGAGAAATGAATGAACTACAAAACTTGGCAACCTTTTTAATGGCTGATGGTTGCGATTATCTGACTGGTCAGACTATTGCAATTGATGGAGCTCAATATCTTACCGGTGGTGGTACTTTTTCAGGATTAGATAAAGTTAGTGAAGAAGATTGGGAACAGCTCAGAGCTATGATAAGGTCTTCAAATGATAAAGATAAAGCTAATAGGGGATAGGGAGTAATTATGGATACTAATACAAATGACATGCAAAGAATACTCGATGCACAAAAAAAGCATTTTATAAAAGAAGGTGCACCTTCTATAGAGTTAAGAGTGGATAGGCTAAACAGACTAAAAAATCTTATTATGGAAAATAGATATGATTTTGTTGATGCACTAAATGAAGACTATGGCAATAGATCAAAAAACACATCAATAATGACAGATGCATATAGCATTATTCCTGATATTAATAACGCTATTAAAAATATCAAAAAATGGACTAAAGTAGAAAAACGTTCATCAAATTTTCCATTTGGTTTATTTGGAGCAAAATCATATGTGAAGTATGAGCCATTAGGAACTGTGGGAATGATATCTCCATGGAATTTTCCTGTTAATTTATCTTTTGGACCGCTAGCTGCAATCTTTGCTGCTGGTAATCAGGTAATGCATAAACCAAGTGAGTTAACTCCTATCACTTCAGAACTAATTAAAAACCTTTGTGATAAAGCATATGATGAAAATGAGTTTGCTACTTTCTTAGGTGGTCCTGAAGTAGGTGAAGCATTCACAAAACTTCATTTCGATCACCTTTTATATACAGGTTCAGGAAATATTGGCAAACATGTTATGCAATCTGCATCGCAAAATCTTGTACCAGTTACTCTTGAACTTGGAGGAAAATCACCAGTTGTAATAGGTAATTCAGCTGATATGAAAGTTTCAGCAAAAAGAATTATGTTTGGTAAGACTCTTAATGCAGGGCAGATTTGTCTTGCTCCTGACTATGTCATTGTTCATAAAGAAAAAAAGGATGAGTTTATCTCTGAAGTAGAAAACGCTATTAATGAATATTATCCATCTATTAAAGATAACGATGATTATTCATCTATTATCAATCAACGACATTTTGATAGGATTAATTCATTGGTAGAAGATGCCAGGGAAAAGGGCGCAGATATTAATGAAATTAACCCATCCAATGAAGATTTTTCTCAACAACAATTTTATAAAATACCACCAACAATTGTTACTAATACTTCAGATGATATGAAAATTATGCAAGAAGAGATATTTGGTCCTGTTTTACCAGTCTTAGAATATGAAGATTTAAATGAAGCTCTTACGACTATAAATTCAAAAGATAGGCCTTTAGGATTGTATTATTTTGGTAATGATAAAAATGAAGAGGAAAAAATAATGTCTAATACATCATCTGGTGGAGTTACTATCAATAATGTTGTTGGTCATATACAACAAAAAGATTTACCTTTTGGAGGGGTGGGACCATCCGGAATGGGCAGATATCAATCTTTTGATGGTTTTAAAAACTTTTCAAATCCAAGAGCTTTTTATAAAGATGTTGGATTTAAGTTTGATAAATTATTTGAGGGTATTAGACCTCCATATACAAAAAGCATAGAGAGCCTAATTAAAGGATTATTAAAATAATAGTCTTGTGTTCAAATTACCTCTTAAATTAGCTTTTAAGTACTTTAAATCTAATAAAGGAGGTATTTTTTCTTTCACTTCCTTTTTAGCTGTATCAGGTCTCTCAATTGGCATAGCAAGTTTGATTATAGTTATGTCAGTGATGAATGGCTTTGAAAAAGAATTACAAAATAGGATTCTTGGAGTTGTGCCACATGCAGTTATATTTTCCGAAGAACCTATAAAAGATTATCAAATCTTAATATCCAATATTAAAACAAATGATGAGGTGATTGAGGCAGTACCATTTATCTCATTCCAAGCTTTGGCTACTTATCAAAATTTAAGCAAAGGAATATCTATAAATGGTATTGATGTAGAGGCTGAGAAAAGAGTTTCAATACTACCTGATTACATGATTTATGGTTCGTTGGATAACCTGAACAAGGATAATTCAATAATTATTGGATCATGGTTAGCGTCCTATTTAGGAATTTTTGTTGGAGACAAGATAAATATAACAACTTCTGATATTAAATCTTCGATCATTGGTTCTTATCCAAAATCTGTATCATTAGAAGTTGTTGGTATATTCGAGTTAAGAGCTGAAATCGATCAATCCTTAGCTTTGATCTCTCATGATTTGGCTCAAAAATTTAAGTCCTTAAAAGATGAAACTTTATCTATCCGAATTAAAACATCTGATTTATTTATTGCTGATAAAATTGCTTTTGACGCAATACCAGAAGATACAGGCCTTGTTTCATCATCTTGGAAAGAAACGCACGGAACATTATTTGAAGCAATACAATTTGAAAAACTTCTAATTGGATTAATGTTATTTTTAATTGTTGGAGTAGCGTCAATACTAGTTCTTTCGACAATAGTTATGACAGTGAAATCAAAAGAAAGAGAGGTTGGTATCCTCAAAACAATAGGAGCTAATAATAATCAACTTGTTATGATTTTTTTCTTCCAAGGATTAATGGTTAGTATGATAGGTTTAATTTTTGGGCTAGTTATTGGTTTATTAATAACATTCAATCTAAATAATTTTATAACCTTTCTTGAATCCCTCCTTCAGAGAAACTTATTAGAAGCTTATTTTATTAATTATTTTCCATATTATGTTAACTATGCACAAATACTTTTAATTTGTTCCCTTTCATTTATTTTTAGTGTTATTTCTTCTCTATTACCAGCCTTAAGAGTTATAAAACTAAATCCAATAGAGATTCTTAGGCATGAATAAAATTGAATGCATTAATTTAAGTAAATTTTTCTTTGTTGATAACAATAAAATAGAAGTTTTAGATAATATAAATATATCAATCAAAAGAGGTGATTTGGTTGCTCTATCAGGTAGATCTGGTGCAGGCAAATCAACACTACTTCAAATTTTAGCATCTCTAGATGCTCCATCTTCAGGATTAATTAAATATGATGATAAATTAATAACATCTTTTAATAATTCTGATTTAAGCAATATAAGACTTAATAATTTTGGTTTTGTTTATCAATTTCATCATTTACTTGAAGATTTAACAGTTATCGAAAATATTTTGATACCACTTGAAATTGCAAATAAAACAATAGATAAATCAGAAGTAAGTAAAATAATTGATGAAGTTGGTCTAACTCATCGTATTAATCATCTCCCTTGGAAATTATCAGGTGGTGAAAAGCAACGAGTAGCTATAGCCAGAGCATTAATAAATAAACCAAATTTCATATTTTTAGACGAACCGACAGGAAATCTTGATGAAGATAATGCAGAAATTATTCAAAACCTGCTATTAGATATTTCTTGCAGACACAACATAGCTCTTATAACAGCAACTCATGATAGTAACTTTATAAAAAACTTTGATAAAATCTATAAGATTCAAGATATGAATCTAAATGAGGTATAAATGACAGAGTTTATAATTGCTGGAGGTCCTTTTATGTGGCCTTTGCTCGCTTGTAGCATATTAATTATAACTATTGCAGTTGAGCGATTATGGTTCTTACAAATTAGGCTTGTTTCTCCAAATGGACTAACTAATCAAATTGTTAATCTTTTTAATAAAAATCTTATAAATAATCAGCAGGCCGATGAAATAGCAGAGTTGTCGTCATTAGGATTTCTTTTAGTATCTTGTATCAAATATAAAGACCTTCCAAGAGAAAACTTAGAGTCAAAGATTGAAGAAAAAGCGATTGAAGTTAAATATTCCTTGGAAAGAAATTTAAATATGTTAGGAACTATAGCAACTATAAGTCCATTATTAGGTCTTTTAGGAACTGTTATTGGAATGATTACAGCCTTTACTGGTTTAAGTGAAGTTACCGGAGCTAATCCTGACGCTTTAGCTGCAGGAATTTCACAAGCTTTAATTACAACTGCTTTTGGATTGTTTATAGCTGTTCCAGGCCTCGTACTTCATAAATACTTTGAACAAAAAGTATCATTTCTTTTAATCTCTCTTCAAGTTGAAGTTTCTAGATTTATTGATGTAATTAATAAATGAAATTTATTAATCAAGAAAAATCTTCATTTTCGATAGAGATTACGCCTTTAATAGATATTGTATTCTTGTTAGTAATTTTCTTTGTAGTTACATCCAAAGTAGGGGATTCACAATTTCTATCATTAGATCTTCCAAAGACTGAATCTTTTGAATATAACCTTGTCGAAATTAATAATGAGATATCAGTTACTTCGAGTGGAAATGTTTATATAAATGGAGAAATTTATAACATCAATAATTTAGACCAGATTGAACAGGCTATATTTAATCTTAATAATACTTCTAACTCCATAGTGCTAAGTGCAGAAGCAGCCTCTCTTCATATATGGATAGTAGGTATAATGGATATACTAAATAAGAATGGATTTGATGAAGTTCAAATAAGAACTATAGAAAAATGAAAACTGGCAGTCTAAGACGTATTCTTGGTTACACCTATAGATATAGGTGGTCCTTTCTAATTAGTGTAATAGGCTTTATTAGTTTTGCCGCAGCAGATATTGCTGCTGTAGAGTGGATTAGAAGAATTATTAGCTATATTGATTCTGATGATGAAAGTTTAAATACCATTCTAGCAATGTCCTTAATCTTTATTGCCATAGGAAGAGGTTTGGGCTTTTTTATAGGTAACTATTTCATGTCTAGGGTCGGTTTTGGAATTGTTCATGATTTAAGAGCTGAATTATTTCAAAAATTACATGATTTACCAAAATCATATTTTGATGCAAATCAATCAGGACAATTAATTAATAGAATTACATTCACTACAACACAAGTCTCAGGTGCCGCATCAAATGCTGTTAAAACATTTGTAAGAGAAGGTTTTTTACTAGTTGGTCTTTTTGCCTATCTAATGTTCTTAAATTACAAATTAACTTTATTGTTAATTGTTACAGCACCACTAATAGCCTTAATAGTTTATGTAGCAGGTAAAAGGTTAAAGAAACTCGCAACAAAAATACAAACAGCGATGGGTGATGTTACGCATATTGCATCTGAAGCTGTTGATGGTCACGTTGAGATTAAAAGTTTTAATGCTGAAGAGTATGAAAATAGGAGATTTTTAAAAGCCAATGCTTCAAATAAAAATCAAAACCTTAAACTTGAAGCAACAGGAAATTTAGCAACACCCATAATTCAAATACTAGTATCAGTCTCACTCTCACTAGTTGCTTATTTTGCTTTAGGTTCTCAGTTAGGTATTAGCCTTGATGCAGAAACATTTGTAGCTTTTTTTACAGCTGCAGGCCTAATGGCCAAACCAATTCGTCAATTATCAAATATTAATATTATCGTTCAAAAAGGTTTAGCAGCAGCTAATGAAATTTTTGATCAACTAGATCAGCAAAATGAGGATAATTCAGGAAATTTAGAAACTAAAATACTAGGAAATATTGAATTTAAAAATGTTTCTTTTTCTTATGATACTGGCGGATTAATTATTGATGATATTTCTTTCAAAATTGATAAAAATGAAACAATTGCTATTGTTGGAAAGTCAGGTTCAGGTAAATCAACGATAGCAAACTTAATTCCACGTTTTTACAATCACTCTTCTGGAGATGTTCTTATAGATGGGGTTTCTGTTAATGATTATTCATTGCAACACTTAAGATCTTCTATCTCAATAGTAAATCAGTCACCATCTTTATTTAATGACACTATTGCTAAAAATATAGCCTATGGTGATGATTCAATAGATTCTGAAAAACTTATTGAATCCGCAAAACAGGCTGGTTGCATTGATTTTATAGAAAGATTGCCTGAAGGTTTTGAGTCTGAAATAGGTGATGATGGAGTTCTATTATCTGGCGGTCAACGTCAAAGATTAGCAATTGCTAGAGCGTTCTATAAAGATTCACCAATAATTATTTTAGATGAAGCAACATCATCGCTAGATACAGAATCTGAATTAATTGTTCAAGAAGCCTTAGAAAAACTGATTACTAATAGAACTACCATTGTTATAGCTCATAGACTATCAACAATTGAGAATGCTTCTAGAATAATTGTTTTAGATAATGGTGTCATCTCTGAAACTGGAACGCATAAAGAACTGCTGAGTGGTGAAGGCATATATCAATCTTTATATAAAAATAAATTTGAAGATTCACCTAAAGACAAGAAAAAACCATCTGAAAGCAAACAGTTATATGTCCCAGAATATGAAGATGAAGACAATGCTAGTTTTGTTGTAGATAGTTGGTATAAAAAAAGTTTATGGCTATATCTCCTAACACCTTTTTCGCTTTTATTTACTTATCTAACCAATCGTAGAAGAAGAAGGTTTATTAAAAATAAAACTCTTTCATATAAACCTGATGTTCCAGTTATTATTGTTGGCAACCTAACAATAGGTGGTACTGGAAAGACTCCATTGGTGGCCTACATAGCACAAGAATTATGTAACTTAGGTTACAAACCAGGTCTTGTAAGTAGGGGGTATGGCGGTAAATTCAGAGAAACACTTCAGGTTACTGATGATACGCCTGTAAAGAAGACTGGTGATGAAGCTCAAATATTAGCTAAATTAAATTTACCTTTTTATATTGATAAAAATAGAGTTCGTGCAGTAAAAACACTTGTAGATAATCATGATTGTGATGTCATTATTTCTGATGATGGTCTTCAACATTACAATATGGGTAGAGATATAGAAATTGTTTTAATAGATGGAAAAAGAAGATTTGGAAATAATCTTACTTTTCCTGCTGGACCACTTAGAGAATCAACTACAAGACTAAAAGACGTAGACTTTATTGTTAATAATAGTGGTCCAACACAAGATGACGAATATCTAATGAACATAAGTCCATCAAAATTTGTTCATTTAAAGACAGGTAAATCATATCCAATTAAAGATTGGCCTATGCACAAACAGGTTCATGCTGTGGCAGGTTTAGGAAATCCTGGTAGATTCTTTGATTTATTGGCTAGACTAGGTTTTGATATTTCTAGAAACTCGTTTCCAGATCACCATAATTTTGATGAGGAAGATTTAATCTTTCTAGATCACTTACCAATAATCATGACTGAGAAGGATGCATCAAAATGTCGCAGTTTTGATAATAATAAAATTTGGTATTTAACAATTGAGGCTGATGTATCTGATAAATTTATAACAGAACTTGATTCAAAGTTAAAATCTGTAAAGTAAATATGAATAACAGGACAATTATTCTTATACCTTCAAGAATTGGTTCCACTAGACTTCCAAAAAAACCTCTCATTAATATTTCTGGTATGTCATTAATTCAGAGAGTTTTTACTAACATAGATTCATTAAAATTAGATACATACATAGCTACAGATTCAACTGAAATATTTGAACACGTATTAAAATTTACAAAAAATGTTGTTATGACTGATTCAAAACATATTTCTGGTACTGATAGAGTTTTTGAAGCAGCAACAAAACTGAATATAAAAGATGATGATCTTGTAATTAACCTACAAGGAGATGAACCTTTTATGCCTATCGATTTACTTTCTAATTTAATTAATGACTTTGCTAATAAAGACTGCGATGTTATATCAGCTTCTCATCCAATTTATAATGATGAAGATGTTTCAAATAAAAATTGTGTAAAAGTTATTATCAACAGTAGGGGCTATGCTGAAGCCTTTGAAAGAAATCTTAGTAAAGAACTAGATAATAGTGTTATGAGGCATATTGGAATATATGGTTATAAATATAGAACATTATCTAAAATAATTAATCTAGAACCAACACCGAATGAATTAGAACATAAGCTTGAACAACTCAGATTCCTAGATAACAATCTTTCAATATATATGTCTCAATATAAAGGGGAGGTTCCTCCA
>Ga0213860_10000735_pt1 | contig 13139 bp, 23 predicted proteins | sample PICome_3_FD_160118 | JGI IMG/M metagenome (GOLD analysis project Ga0213860, IMG submission 160118) | Coastal seawater microbial communities near Pivers Island, North Carolina, United States - PICO550 | ecosystem: Environmental > Aquatic > Marine > Coastal | place: USA: North Carolina...
CAAAGCAAACACATTCTCAGGATTCAAACTTTGAGTGGGATATTGAAGAACTAAAAAAAGCATACATCGATGCAGCAGAACACTCAAACATGGAGAGAAGAGTATCGACAGATGAAGTCGAAGACTCTAACCAAACGGCAGATAGAACTACTGGAGAAGGGTCCAGATAGTCTATCTGCTAGTTGGGTCCTCATGGCTATGCATGGTGATTGGAAAAGAATGAAAGGTATCAAACCAGATCCAGAACCACCTAATTGTCAGTCATCACTAAAAGAATTTTATAAAAGGCATTTCTAATGTAAAATGAAACCAGTAGTACTAGCAGCATGCTTTACTCCACTTGTTATTATCTACATAGTAATGAAGCTCGCCGTCTGGCTTTCTGCCGTAAATTCTGAATCTGATTATGTCAGAAAAGAACCTTCAAGAAAACGAGGACCTTATGTGGAAAACCCATATGAGGACGTTGATGAAGAGGAAGAAGAGTATGGAGATCGCACAGATTATAGATGATGCTTTAGAAGAACATTACTCCGAGTTGGGTCTCCCAGTACCACAATGGAAGAGGCAGAAAGATCCTCAGTGGTGGATTGATTATCTTAAAGAATTGGGAATAGAGCAATGAAATCAATGTATCGGGAACCTCACCTACAAAGAAAGAGTGATCAGTGTGCTGTACTATGGAAGAATTGGTACAACTATAAGTATGGGTTGAAAGATGAAAAGAAGGCAGAAAGATACAGAAGACTTTGGTGCAAGTGTGTTGATGAACATACTGAGATGTGTGAACTTGAACTCAAAACAAATCCAAGATATACTAAGATGAAACAGCAAAAAAATGAACCCGACTGATCCTGTTTGGAGCATCTTTATCATGGTGCTTTTATTACTTGTTGCCACAACCTATTACATCTACTACATAATGAACATAGCATATGTGGAGATGACGGATGGGAATCATGACACCCCCCAGCAGGAAGAGTTGTTACAACTTTCGTTGTTTGAAAATTAATAGAGTAGTTGACGGAGACACTATTGATGTCACCATCGATCTGGGCTTTGATCTTCAGAAGAAAGAAAGAGTTAGAGTGGCAGGAGTCGATACACCTGAGAAAAGAACGAGAAATAAAGAGGAGAAAGTCCTTGGCATTGATGCTACAAACTGGCTCAAGGCAGAGTTGGAAGCTGCTATCAAAGGTGAAGATGATCTTATCATCCGTACTGAACTCAAGGGTGGGGTAGGTAAGTATGGTCGTCTCTTAGGATGGTTGTATATTGGTGATAATACTATCTCTATCAATGAGAAGATGATTGCTGCTGGTTATGCTTGGGATTATGACGGTGGCACTAAAAACAAAGACTTTGAAGAGTTGCGTGAGATTCGTCGGAGACATGGAACTCTTATTGAATAAATAAAGGGAGAACAACTTTTTTGATAGAGACATGTCGCTCAGAGAGTATAACGAGAGATTTTATCATTTAGTTCGTAGAGAGTCCTTCTATGCTAAGAGACTGTCTGCAATGAATGAGGGATTTGGTGAAGCATTCTTGAACATTTCCAAGTTCATTATTGATCAAGGATATGTCTCTAATGCCAGAGAAGTAGATAACATTGTTGAAGCATTGTCTGAACAGACACTTGCCAACATGTTTGAGAGCAACTACTATGCTACCAGTTTCAAGATTGCTTTGAAGTCAGTCAATCCCAGAATGCATGAGAATGCTGCATCTGGTGAGAAGAGACAGGCTGCTGCTATTGCCATGAAACTGGCAGAGTATTCTAAGAACAATGCCACTTATCTGAAGCCTGGTAGCAAGGCACCTGAGAAAGATGCTGAAGGTGCTTCTGGTGAGTACAATCCTAGAGGTTCTGAGAAGAAGCCTAAGGGTGGTAGTGGTGCCGTCAATGCTGCTCTGAAGGGTAAGGTAACCCAGACTGAAGAGCATGACAATACCAAACCAGATCCTGAAGAGACTGCCAAGAAGAAGGCACGTCTTGAGAAGAAGCGTGGCATGAAACTGGATGATCATCCAGAGTACAAGACTGAAGCAGCTGACCCAGCTGATGAAGCCAGTATGAAGGTATTCCAGAAACTGCAAAAGGCAGTCGATCAAAAGAAGAAGGTAAAGAAAGAGGAAGTTGAGCAGGTTGAAGAAGAAGGTAAGAAGGATGCTTGCTATCATAAGGTAAAAGCAAGTGCAAAGGTTTGGCCTTCTGCATATGCTTCTGGTCGTCTGGTTCAGTGCCGTAAGAAGGGTGCCGATAACTATGGTAACAGCAAGAAAGAAGGATTCGACATTGATCATCTGCTAGACGATCCTACATTTGATCTGATTTCTGAAGATGAACTGCTGGACTTTGCCTTCGACATCTTTGAGGAGATGGAGCAAGAGGGTATCCTTACTGAAGCAGTTGAGTACTTTGATGACTTCCTGATTGAGGTATCTGATTCTTATTATGATTCTGCTACTAAGCAGTCTAAGGCAAACGCCCGTGCTGGTAGAAAGGAAAGAGTCATGGGTGCTCTGAAGAAAGCAGGTTCTGCTATCAAGTCTGCTGGTAGTGCTGCTGCTGGACGTGCTAAGGAGATGGCAAAGAAAGCTGCTCCTGTTGTTAAGAAGGGTGCTGAGACTGCTGGTAGAGCAGTTAAGGCTGCTGCCAAGGGTGGTGCTTCTCTTGCTAAGAAAGCTGCCGTCAAGACTGCTGGAGCAGCAGGTGAGGTTGCTGGTGCTGCCGTAGGTGGATTCCAGAAGGGTAAAGCAAATGCTTCTGCTGGTTCCTCTAGTTCTAAACCTTCCTCTAGTTCTTCTAGCAGTTCCTCTGGTGGTGACAAGGTAGATGATGCCATCAGATCTGTACAGAAGAGTGGTGGATCTTCTAGTTCTTCTAGTGGTGGTTCCTCTGACAGTGGCACTGCCACCCGTAAGAGAGGACTTCTGAGAAGAGTTGGAAGTGCTATCAAGTCTGGTTTGAAGAAAGCAGTTGGTAAGACTGCTAGAGGTGTATCCAGTGTCTCTGGTGCCGTTGCCAAGAGAATGGGAGAAGAAACTGAGTTCGATATCGTTCTTGATTATCTCCTGGAGAATGAAGTTTGCACCTTGGATAATGCTGAGGAGTATATGATCAATCTTTCTGAAGATGAAGTAAAAGAGATCCTAGGTAAAGTAGAGTAACAAAGTCACAAATGTTAGTGAATTAACACAAACATCTCTAAATAGTATCAGAATTGACAGGAGGTGCCGTTGACCTGAAATTTTGTTAGATCATGTCCACTATTGAAACGGAGGTTATTATTATGCACAACATTCTATCAAGCAATCAATTAGCAGAGTGGAATCATTTCGAAGAAGTAAATGATTCTGATGAAGTTGGTCTAGTAAATGATTACTTTGATTGTCTTATAGATTGTGATGATGACGCAGCAAGTTGTAAACGCATTTGTAGGAGACTGTTTGCATGATCTAAAACCTAGGTTAATTGACGGAGTATAAGAAGGGCTTGACAACCCTTCTTTTTTTGTGTACAATAACTCTGTCAGGGTTCAGTTGATATATAGACTGAGCTATTAACCTTATGGATGTGTGACTATGAAAATCCCTGGAAATACAATGGTGAAGATTTTGACGGGACTGGCATTGGGGATTACTACGGCTTCGTCTATTGTATTACTAATCGAGAATCGGGAAAAAAGTATATTGGTAGAAAGTATTTCTACAGCAAACGAAAGCCTAGAGGTGGACGTAGACGGGTTACGATTGAAAGTGACTGGAAGAAATACTACGGCTCAAGTGCTGAACTTAATCAAGAACGCAAGACGTTGGGGAACCTTTCCTACGAGCGAGTCATACTGAGTTTACATAAAACCAAGGGTATGGTAAACTATGAAGAGACAAGGCAGTTGTTCATCAACAATGTCTTGACTGAAAGCTTGACAGATGGTAGTCCTGCTTTCTATAATAGTAACATTCTTGGTCGGTACATGAAAAAGGATTATTACACAGAATGAAACCAACGTTGATTTTTGGCACTCCAGTTGTGGAGGTTGATATTCCTGAGATTCCCCAAGAAGAACATGATGCTTTACTGAATGAACAGTTTGTATTGCAGGGTATGCCTGATGCAAACTATCAACGAACTGAGGATACATACATTCTCAATAAGTATCCCATTCTAAATAAATGGATTAATGAGAAACTCAGTGAGTATGGTAAAGAGATTATGGCGTGTGATCACCCTTTGAGGATCACACAGAGTTGGTGTATTAGACACAATCCCGGTAAGGTTCAAAGACTCTTTGCACACTACCATGCCAACTCTATTGTCAGTGGTGTATACTATGTTGCAGCTCCTCCTGGAACTGAGAACATCAGATACCATAGACCGAAAGATTCTGGTACACTCACCCTAACGTGGGAAACCAACGGTCAGACTGCCGACAAACCATGGTTGTATGACTTCACAGAATTTACTGTCAAGACTGGTAGACTAGTTTTGTATCCTAGTCACCTCAGTCATTCAGTTGATGGTATAATTCCTATGCAAACAACCAGACAATCTCTTGCATTTAATGTATGGTTCGACGGTCCCTTTGGGAATGCCGAAAAACTATTTGAATTGAAATGAGACCTATGTTTATTGCTGCTGCTATTGTAAGTATCCTTACACCAGAACCTACTAGTCGGTTCGTTCCTGCACCCCCACCAGTAGTTTTCGCAAAGAAAGTACCTTACTACAGGTGTAATGGTTGCAGTCACAATGAAAGAGTTACTCTTGAATTTTTGCAAAAAGAAGTAAAGATCAATGACAAGTATGCTCTTGCAACGATTATGGGTAACATTAAACAAGAGTCTCGTTTCCACACCAACATCTGCGAGGGGGGTGCTAGAGTTCCTTATGATCGTTGCCATCGGGGTGGCTTTGGGTTGATCCAATGGACCACCGCAAAACGGTATAATGGTCTTGGGAACTTCTGTACCAAGTACAACTGCAACCCCAATACTATTATCGGACAACTTCGATATATGGTTAACGAAGAAGAGTTTCAAAGTGTGTTACCATCCTTTAAAACTTCTGGTAAAACTATTGAATCTTATATGGATTCATCGTATAATTGGTTAGGTTGGGGGATTCATGGTTCTCGCACCACATACTCCTACCAATACCTAAGTCAACTCAAACCCACGGTTTGATTTTTGGGTCAGTAGCTCAGGGGATAGAGCAACTGCCTTCTAAGCAGTCGGTCGTAGGTTCGAATCCTACCTGACCCGTTGCCACTTTAGCTCAGCTGGATAGAGCAACGGTTTTGTAAACCGTAGGTCGTCGGTTCAAGTCCGACATGTGGCTTCTAAATAAATCGTATGATCTTACATCATGAACTACAAACCTTATTCACTGGAATGGAATCGTAAAAGATACTTGAAAGAAGCACTTGATATGTATCTGAATGATTACGTAGAAAACTCAGTCATCTATGCTGACATCCTTGACATTCTCTCTGAAAGAGCAGATGCAGCATACCAAGAGTTCTCCAAACTAAATGACTTAGAATCTAAGTTACAATCTAAATAACTCTACATGTAGTGTTACATATGCTGTCAACACAATATAGACTCCGTTTGCAAGAAATCTGTAGAAAGATTGCAAAAGGTCAGAAGGTAACGTTGGAGGATATGATATGGGCTGAGAAACTATCTAAGGCAAATACAACTGCCAGAGAATGGTTGAGACAAGCCCGTCGTCAGTCCAAGGGTATCGAAGAGGGAACTCTAGATGATTTTATGAATAGGATGGGGTTAGGGGACCCGGACCCATCCAATCACCGTACGGGTTTCGATAGTGCTGATGATATAAGAGACTGGTTCCAAAGGGACAAACCTGATGATTGGAGACAACGTGACTGAAAAGATTACTCCTGAAACATATATCAAAATGAATGAGGAGTTTGAGAGGGAAGGAACTCCTATTAAACTTATTATTCCCACGCAAGAAGAGATTGATAATCCTACTGGTGTCAAACTCCCCACAACATTTAAACCACAACCACCAATGGATTTCAGTAATCCTTGGCCTCATGGACAGAAGGATAGTTAGCATATATAATACGAGCAGAGATGATTTATCATGAAAATATTTCTTGATACGGCAGACGTATATGCTATCAAAGATTACTTTGAGACAGGTTTGATTGATGGTGTAACAACAAACCCCACCCTTATTATGAAGAGTCACCGTGATCCAGATACGGTGTATCAGCAAATCAAAGATATTGGTGTACAAGACATCAGTATGGAAGTCATTGGTTCTAAGGAAGCAATGATCTCTGAAGGTCTAAGACTTCGTGATAAATTTGGTGAGTGTGTCACCATTAAAGTCCCTTGCACTAGAGATGGACTTGCCGTTTGTAAAGACCTTGCCGATACTGGAATTCATGTCAATGTCACGCTCATCTTCTCTGCTGCTCAGGCAATTCTGGCTGCTAAAGCAGGGGCTACGTATGTATCTCCATTTGTCGGCAGACTAGATGATCAATCAATAGCAGGACTAGAGGTTGTTAGATCTATCTCTGAACTGTATAGGATCCATGGTATTAGGACACAGGTTCTGTCTGCTTCCATTCGTAGTGTGCAACGTGCTGTAAGATCTTGGTACAACGGTGCTGAGGTTGTAACGATGCCACCATCAATCTTTGAAAAGATGTATGATCATATCCTTACTGATAAGGGTTTAGAAATCTTTGATAAGGATTGGAAAGAAGTTTTGCACACACAGGCAAAACCACGTTGGAATCCAGAGACTATGTGGACTGGTGCTTGATGCTTCATAATTTGTTTATGAGTCCATTCTATGGACGTTACAAAGTTGAAAACCATAAAGAGTTGACTTCGGCTCTTGCTAAAACAGCAGAAGATGTTGAAGACTATTATGGTTGGAATCAACATTGTAATGTCCAAGTTAAAATGATACAGGACTTTGAATTTGCTCTCCCGTATTTAAAACCTTATCTCTTTCAATTCAGTGATGAGTTAGGTGTAAAACTTGATTATGCATTTGTTGACTCTGCTTGGGTTTCCTGTTATAATAAAGGAGGATTTCAAGAAGTCCATCAACATGCCAACAGTGATATCTCCGTAGTATATTGCATGAACTCTGGCATTGATTTTGCCAAGTTCTATTTTATTGATAGGCATAGCAATGATTTTTCTGATGCTTGGATCAGAAAAGTTTTTCCAACAGAATTAAGAGACACTTATTTTCCAGAAGTAGAAGAGGGTGATTTACTTATCTTCCCATCTCATCTATTACATGGTGTTAGTGTACATAAGTCTGATACTGTTAGAAAAACATTTGCTTTTAACATGAACATTCATTCTGTTCATTAATTTTTGCGGGGTTAGTTCAGCGGTAGAACGCTATCCTTCCAAGTTAGATGTCGTCGGTTCGATTCCGATACCCCGCTCCGGGAGATTAGCTCAGTGGTAGAGCATCTCGTTTACACCGAGGGTGTCACAGGTTCGAATCCTGTATCTCCCATACAAGTAGAAAAATGATTTCAGCAAGATGTAAAGAGTGCAACAAAGAGTTGCACAGTACTAGTAAAGTGCAGTGCTGTGGGTGTCCAAACATGATGAAAGTTGTGGATGACACTGTAGGCGCTGTTGACTTAAGTAAAGTTATAGTTACCAAAACAGAAAAAAGTATAAAATATAATAGCATCCTTTCGGATGCTGATTTAGAATACCAAGAGAGCCGACGTAAAAGGAAGGTTCGCAAACTACACTTTGAGGAGAAATGATCAATCTACACCGTCTCTACAACCACTATCTAAACACAGATAAGAAGCATGACCTGGTTGATGAACGAATCATCAGCTATGGTTGGAGGGATGACGGTGAGAAGTTGATTGGTCATTATGTTATTACCGAAAGTTGGGTGCTTAAATATGATATGGCAGGTGATTACATCGGAAAAGACAGTCGTGCAACTGTCTTTGCTGAAGAAAAAGTTGCCTGATTCATGCTATAATTAGTAGGTAAACAAACAAAGGAAATGACTCTCACAACTAGATTCAAGAAAGACGTTCCGACTCTTGTTTCTTCTGCTCAAGGAGAAATCTTTCTCGATGTGAAGAACCCCAAACTCTTCAAGAAAGTTCTCAGGTACTATCAGAATGAAGGTGTTGAATTCTCTGGTGATCCCACCGATGATTATGACATCTTGATCGATTGCCTGTATAATGATCTTGACAAAGAAAACTTCCTCAAGAAAGATGTCTAAGAAAGTTTTACTAGAACGTGAAGGGTATCGGTTTGTAGATGCCGGCACCCTTGAGATCAATGGTCTACCAGACTATCGTATGCAGAAACAAAACTACTATACGAAACGATGGAACGACATCTATTTGTTTGACAACGGCATGCAATGCTCCACTGCTATGGAAGACATTGATTATGCCAAGTGGCTGGATCCTGAAGGGGTTGCATGCTACATCACAGACACGGATGGTCTTTAACAGCACTGGTCGGGATACCCCCTTTTTATCATGGAACCAGATCCGTATATTCAATTTTTAGAAAACTGGATACCAGGTATTGGTGAATGCACTGAACTCCACGATGATTTGCATTTGCATTTCAATCTTGGGTTCAGTGTAAATGATGAAGCAAAGTTGCTTGGATTTCAGTTAGGACATCATCCTGCTAGTAATGTTTTCCATGTAATGATCTTTATTGTGATGAGTCTTACAATCTATCCGAAAGATTATAGGAACTCATTCAAAGACATTAGAGATTTCTACCGTGCGTACTTACTTGGAAAAGACTTTCAGATGGTGTCTTACTGGTTCGTACCAAGGGACATAATGGTTTCTTGTTTCCAACCAAAGAACAAGTGGCGAGCCTGAATACATAGTGGGAGGTTGACTTTGACCTCCTTTTTTTGTATACTTATAACTAACAATTGATTTGATATGTCACAGAAAGCTTGGAAGAAAGCTAATGTGGATGAGTCTGCTTATTGGGAGATCTTTACTTGTGAGGTAGAGACACTCAAGCATCAAGACATCTACATGCAGGCTTTGGGTATTACTCAAGATTACTATCACGAACCTGATCGTTCCCTTAATATGTCTGGGTTGAATGTACTGGACGTTGGTGGTGGTCCTGCATCTATTCTGCTTAGAACTAATAACAATCTACCCAATCGACCACATGATGGTTTGAAGAAGGGTGTGGTGATTGATCCTGTAATGATTACAGATCACCAGAGAATGCGATATGAATTTCATGATATTGAATTCATTGAGGATCAAGCAGAGAACATCGATAAGTATTACGATGAGAAGGGATTCTTTGATGAGTGCTTCATCTACAACTGCCTACAGCATGTGGTAGATCCTCTCAAGATTCTGGATAAGATTACTGCTGTAAGTAAGAGGATCAGGATTGCAGAACCACTGAACGTTCCTACTGATCACATGCACCTGCACATGTTTAATGAACAATACTTTGACGAATACTTCTCGCAAGATAGGTTTACTTGTCACGATAAAACACTTACTGCAATTGGTAGTTGCACTCACTTCGTTGGTTTATATCATATTGATTGATGAAAGCTCTAATTACTGGAATTACTGGACAAGATGGTTCGTATCTTGCAGAACTTCTTTTAGAAAAAGAGTATGAAGTTCACGGTGTTGTTCGACGTGCATCACTGATCAATACTGATAGGGTTGATCACATCTATGATAACCCTAACTTTCACCTACACTATGGTGATCTGACAGACTCTGCTAATATCATTGGTTTGATTCAAAAGATTCAACCAGATGAGATTTATAATCTGGGTGCCATGAGTCACGTCAAGGTATCCTTTGAACTGCCAGAGTATACTGGTGAGGTTGATGCTCTGGGTACACTGCGTATCCTAGAGGCAGTCAGACTGTTGGGTATGGAGGATAAGGTTCGTATCTATCAGGCATCTACTAGTGAGTTGTATGGTAAAGTACAGGAGGTTCCTCAATCAGAAACCACACCGTTCTATCCACGTTCACCTTATGGGGTTGCTAAACTATATGGATACTGGATTGTCAAAAACTACCGAGAAGCATATGGATTACATGCAAGTTCTGGAATTCTTTTCAATCACGAGTCCCCCAGACGAGGAGAAACCTTTGTCACCAGAAAAATTACCCGCGGATTGTCTAGAATTTCAGTTGGGATGCAAGACACATTATATCTCGGCAATCTCAATGCTCGAAGAGATTGGGGACATGCTGCAGATTACGTAAAGGCAATGTGGTTGATGCTGCAGCAACCAGAGCCAGATGATTATGTGATTGCCACTGGTGAGATGTATTCTGTTCGATACTTTGTAGAGCATGCAGCAGACTACTTTGGTATGAATATTGTATGGGAAGGTGAAGGTCTTGATGAGGTTGGTATTGACCGTACAACTGGTCAAACGGTCATCAAAGTAGACCCTAAATACTTTCGACCAACTGAGGTGGAGCAACTTTGTGGTGATCCCACAAAGGCAAAGGAGATCTTAGGATGGGAACCAGAGATTGATTTTCAAGCACTGGTTCAAGACATGGTAATTAATGGTCAATAGAAATGACGTATCACACTATTAAGAAGTGCCGTATTTGCGGCAATGAAAATCTTGAGTTGATTCTAGATCTGGGAGAACAAACCCTGTCGGGTATCTTTCCTGACAAACCAGAACTAGAACATAAGTCACCACTCAAACTGGTGAAGTGTTCGGAGACTCACTCTGCTGGTGGATCCTCTTGTGGTCATGTGCAGATGGAATCTACATTTTCACCTGAGATCATGTATGGTGATGACTATGGGTATCGATCTGGACTGAACAAGTGGATGGTCAATCACCTGTTTAGTCGGGTGGTTTTGGTTGAGGCTATGTTCAGGGACAATGCTGGTGTCAGTCTGGACTCTGGTGATATCGTTGTTGATATTGCTGGTAACGATGGCACTACTCTTGGATTCTATCCAAAAGATCTGAAGAAATATAATGTTGATCCTACGGCAAACAAGTTTGCAAAGTATCAACCAGAAGAAGTCAATGTTATTTCTGATTTCTTTAGTGAATCTGTTCTGAAGGAAAAGTTCGATAGTCCTGATGATCGTGCCAAGATCATTACTGCATTCTCTGTCTTCTATGATCTGGAGGATCCAGTACAATTCTTGAAGGATATCAAAGCATGCTTGGATAAGGATGGATTGCTTGTCCTAGAGCAGAGTTATATGCCATTGATGTTCAAGCAGATGTCATATGATACCTGCTGCCATGAGCATCTATCTTATTTTGCTTTGAGACAGATCCTGTTCATGTTTGAAATTGTTGGATTCAAACTTGTTGATCTCTCTTTCAACTTAGCTAATGGTGGTAGTTTTGTTGTCACTGCTACACATACAGAGTCTAGGGTTTGGAAAGAGAATATTGGACAGATTGAGAAGCAAAAGATTTATGAGACTGACGGTGAGTTTGATAGTTTAGATACCTGGAAGAAGTGGGAAGAAGATATCAAGGAGACTAAGACTGATTTACTTAATAAGATCAAAGGTAAGAGAGTTGCTGCTCTTGGAGCTAGCACTAAAGGTAATGTCCTGCTACAATACTGTGGTTTAGATTCAGAAGACATTCTGGTTGTTGGTGATGTTAATCCTGACAAGCATGGATGTTTTACACCTGGAACTTGGATTCCCATCACCGATGAGGATACTGTTCTTGCTGGAGACTATGACTATCTGTTAGTCCTTCCTTGGCACTTCAAAGATTTCTTTGTTAACAACAAAAAATTCAAGGGTAAAACACTCTTGTTCCCTCTTCCTTATGTCCACACTGTGACTGTAAAATGAAAACTGATGATGTAATCTTTGTTGCGGGTGGTAGGGGACTAGTTGGATCTGCTATCATCCGCAAATTAGAATCGATTGGGTGTCAAACTATTCTTGCTCCTACTAGTAAACAGTTAGACCTGACTGATCAGACAGCAGTAAAGCATTACTTCCAATATCATAAAGTTGATTATGTATTTGATGCTGCTGCTAGAGTTGGTGGTATCTATGCCAATGATACTTACTCTGGTCAGTTTATCTATGAGAACTTGATGATTCAAACGAATCTGATTGATGCTGCATATCAAAATGGTGTCAAGAAGTTTCTGTTCCTGGGTAGTGTCTGTATCTATCCTAAGTATGCTGAGGTTCCTGTTAAGGAAGACTCTCTGTTGACTGGATTCTTAGAACCCACCAACGATGCATATGCTGTTGCCAAGATCTCTGGTATCAAGATGCTGCAAGCATACTATAAGCAGTATGGTTTCCAGTCAGTATCTCTGATGCCATGTAATTTGTATGGTCCTGGTGATAACTTCCATCCAGATAATGGACACGTTATCCCTGCGATGATGTCAAAGTTTACTACAAGATCTGAAGTAACTCTCTGGGGTGATGGCACTCCTACCCGTGAGTTCATGCATGCTGATGATTTGGCTGATGCATGTCTCTTTGCAATGTTGCACTGTAAAGATGCAGAAATTTATAACGTTGGTACGGGAATTGACATATCAATTGCTGACCTTGCTGATCTCGTTGCTAATGTTACTTCTTTTAATGGGACCATTAATTGGGATACTGATCGTCCAAATGGAACACCCAAGAGACCCCTTGACTGCTCCAGATTCTATCAACTGGGATGGTCACCTTCCATTAGTCTCGAAGAAGGGTTGAAAGAAACATATGAATGGTACAAGCAGAGTCGTCGGATTCCTTTGCAACAACCACCTCTGAGAACAAACATCGTAATCGAAGAAACCTCAGGAGATATTCAAACAAAATGATTGGAATGAATTACATTGGCAAGATGAAAGAACGTCTTGCCAACCAGATGTTTCAGTATGCAGCACTGAAAGGTATTGCTAAGAACAGAGGGTTTCAATATTGTGTTCCACCATCCAACTATAAGGATGGTAATGATCAATGGGATGAGCATCAACTCTTTCATACTTTTGAACTTGGCAATCTGAATCCACTACAGATTCAATACATTGATCCTGATAGGTGTAAGCTGGTTAGACCTCAGCACTTTCACTTTGATGAAGATCTTTTCTATGGATGTC
>Ga0213860_10000736_pt1 | contig 13137 bp, 18 predicted proteins | sample PICome_3_FD_160118 | JGI IMG/M metagenome (GOLD analysis project Ga0213860, IMG submission 160118) | Coastal seawater microbial communities near Pivers Island, North Carolina, United States - PICO550 | ecosystem: Environmental > Aquatic > Marine > Coastal | place: USA: North Carolina...
GCAAAAACTCAAAGCTGCATACCTTGCCTTGATTATGGAAAGAAACTGGAACCAGATTACTCAGTTTGCTCGTAGAACCCGTAGACAAATGAATAATTGGGCTGTTAACAAGAAGTTAGTTGCCGATGTTTACCACGATGACAACGAGGAAACTTTCACTAAAAAGTTTGAGGGTAAATATATGGATAGAAGTAAATACAATGCACTCAACTGCAACCACAGCTACACATTTGAATTGCGTTTATTCAAAGGCACACTCAATGCCAACACATATCTTGCTACAATGCAGTTCACACACAACCTAATCAATGTAGCAAAACAATGCAAGACACTCGATGAGGCACAACAAATTAAGTTTGCCGACATCATCAGCTATAAGTCTTACCCAGAGCTGACTAAATACTTGGGACAACGAGCATTAAATAATACAGAGGAGGAACGATAATATGTGCGTAATCGCAGTAAAAGAATCAGGTGTTAGTGCTTTTCCTGAGTCAAAAATGAAAGCAATGTTTCAACACAACTCAGACGGTGCAGGCTTTGCCTATGTGCTTGAGAACAAGGTGTTTGTAGAAAAAGGCCTTATGGAGTATAAAGATTTTGAGAGAGCATACGCTATGTTAGAGAAAACAATTAGACAAGCAAACAAAGACATCAAAGATATACCAATTGTCCTACACTTCCGTATCGGCACACACGGCCCGAACAGTGCAGGACTTACACACCCATTTCCAATCAGCCACGACTTCAAACACTTGACCGCATTAGACTACAACGCAGATATTGTTATGGCACACAACGGTATTATCAACAATGTCTCAGTACGCTCAGGTTGGAGTGATACACAGCAATACATCAAAGACATCTTACTACCTATGGCTAAAGCCAACAGACACTTCTATACAAACCCTTTTATGAAAGAGATAATGGAAAACACTATCGGTGGTTCCAAGTTTGTTTTCTTAGACAAGGACGGTAAAGTATCTTATGTCGGTGAGTGGAAAGAACAAGACGGTATCAAATACTCAAACCTCAACCACGAATACTCTTACTTTACAGGTGGGTATAGTCCGTATGGCTTTGGTAAATGGTGGCAAGACGCTTACGAAACCGGTAAGAAGTGCAAGAAACTACCACTTGGTTCCAGACTGTTTAAGAACGAACACCTTAACAGCGATTGGACACCTGTCAAAGGCGCGGTGCCTGTCACGGTCAGTGAGAGTATGAAAACAACTTTCTATGCCGATGAGTATGGTGCAGTCTACTCTGACAGAGGTGGCACAGTAGAAATTCTTGAGCCAATGCACACTTACAGCACAGCCCTTGACCCAGACGGTGATGTCATAATCTGTGAGCCTGGCGAAGGTGAGTGGGAGTCAGTTAAAAATGGATAACGGAGAGGTAATCACAATGGATATAAACTACATTTTAGATAAATATGAACCACTAATATACTACCACATACACAAGATGAACTTGTGGAAGCAGTTTCCTGCCTATCGTGATGATATGTTGCAGGAAGGCCGTATGGCTATATGGAAAGCATTTGAAACCTACAAAGATAAAGACAATGTAGGTGCATATATCAACACGACGATACGAAATGCGTTGTATGACTATGTATTTAAGGAAATGAAGCTACACCTATACGACAAGAACATTGAGTATGTAGAGGGTATGTTCAAGGTAGACTTTGCACTTGACCCTCGTGGCGAGTATATCAAAGACGAGTTAAATGCAGACAAGAACAGCGAGTTACTAAAAGATTATTTTATTGAGGGTTTGAGTCAGAAGCAAGTGGCTGAGAAGCATAAAATCTCACAACAATGGGTCTCAACACTAGTAAAAAGGTTTAGAAAAAGAGTTATAAATAATGTATGAAAGAAATAAATAAGCAGAGAATTAGCGAGATAGCCTTTTACGAAATATATACACATCTTAAGCGTAGCGTGCCAAACGAAAAGCTGTTCCTTTTCATCGAGTCCTTGTCCCGTATTTTTTCGGTCGACTACACCTCGTTGACTATCGCTATCACTCAATTTGTCAACAAAATCAAACCCACCAAGAAAGAGAAAGTCATACTTGCAATGGTATCAGGTGTGCAACTTAACACTCTTGGCGTTGACTACCGCACCATACGAAGCTATCGTAAGCAACTCGAGGACGGTTCTTTCAGTCTGCAACCCCGTATCATTAACAGATTTCTTGTCGATGAACTAAGAAAGTTCGTTGTAGCCTACTTGAATTTGTTTGTCAAGGACGCAGAATACTTACATCAATATAAAAAATTAGGAGGTTTTAATGAAATTAGCTGAAGTAGTAGGGTTGTTAAAAGTAAACGACCAACTCAAACTTAAATATACAAAAATGGCTATTGTGTTTGAGGACAACTTAGATGACAACATCACCAAAACACACACCGAGCTAGCCAAAGACACAGGCATACCCTATGATGACTGGGCAAAGTTCCTCAACATCACAGAGATTGCAGGTTGGCTCAACGAAACAATGCGACTGCTATCAAAAGCAGGTGAGCGTAAGTTAATTAAAGATTTATCAAGTGGAAACACGAACACAGCAGATGTCAACGCATACAAAGCACTCAAAGAATACAATGCACAGAACTCAGATGTTGACAATAGTAATGTTGTGATAATGTATCTACCACCGGAGGAAGAAAATGTTTAAGTTATACAAACTTATATTAAGTTGGCACGACTGGCACGAGCCAGAACCAGATGACCCCATAGCCGACTTTAGTGGCTGGAATACAGCATTTTGGTTCATAGTTATATTTTGCTTCGTGCTATTTGCACTTGGCGAAAGACAAAAATAGGAGGAAATAATGATAAAATACATATTTAATGGCGACACATACTACAGTGAGAACGATGTGAACAAAGCAATCGTTGACTATATCTACAAAACAGAGTCCGTAGGCGACATAGATGTTGAGGAAACAATGTTGTTTGCTGAATTATGGGAAACTGTGGTAGAAATGAAAGGAGCGGTGGCATAATGTTGACATACAAGTATGCGATGAAAATTATTAAGGCACAATTAGCCAAAACACCACAAAATGTAGAGATTTTTGCAAAAATGGACGGACTTATCGACAGATTTGGCGCCATTGACGAGGAATACAGAGAAAGATTTGGCACACAGGCCGCACATTTGCTCAATCATATGCAAAAAATCTACAAAAAAGACCGAAAAGAGTTAGAAAAACTTAAGGAGGGCAAGTAATGATTAGATTGTACAAGTGGGTTTTTAAGAAAATGGAAGACAAAGACATATACATTGGCTTTGCAAGGAGGGAATATTATGGAAGTAATACAACATTTTATAGGAGAAAATAGGTTAGGTGTTAAAGAATACATCACACACCAATACTTGAGAGATATTTATGAGTATCCAAGAAACTACAAGGACAAATTTACCAACCAACAGTGGGCTAAGATACGAAAATTGATAAAAAAGGAGTTCATTAGTGCCATTAAATGACCACAAAATACTTTGGTATGATAAAAATTACATATATTATAGAACAGACAAGTCAACAGCCAAAGAACTTGATGGAACATATATTTATGCACGCAAAGCATACCGTGTTTACATATCTTTGGAGGCTATACAAGAGCTTGAGGACTATGATTTTGACATTGAGAAGCTCATACCACTAAGAGACAAACTACTTGAGGAAAGAAAAGTCGGCCAAAGTGTAAAATACACAGACAAAGTCAAAGAAATTGACAAAAGACTACGCCCATATCAGCAAGTCGATGTAGATTTTATATCAAGACGCACAAATGCAGGCGTTTTCAACGAGCAAAGGACAGGAAAAACACCAACAACACTCATTTCTGTGCGTAATGATGCGAGTATTATCATTGTTTGCCCCGCAGGTTTGAAGCTAAATTGGAAAAATGAGATAAAAACTTGGCTCAATCGTGACGATGTCTATATTATTAAAGGCACACCGACCTCAAGACGCCGTTTGTACCGCACTTGGAAGAAAGAAAGCACAGGAATTGTCATCGTTAGTTACGAAACACTGCGTGCAGACATCGAGTGGCTCGAAAGTACGATGAAATTTGGTAGAAAAGTGTTTACTTTAGTTGCCGATGAGGTGCATAGACTACGAAACTACCGAACAAAACAGTCAAGAGCCTTGTATAAGACAAGAAAATACGCTAAAAAAGTGTACGCACTGACAGGGACGCCTGCAGTGAACCACCCAGCAGATGTATTTGGTATCTTAAAACTACTCAGACCTGACAAATTTACAAGTTATTGGCAGTTTGCAGAGCGTTTCTTCACTGTTAGAGACGGATACTTTGCTAAAGAAGTTGCAGGTATAAAAGAAGAAAGGCGAGAAGAATTAGCTAATCTTCTTGCAGACATATCAGTCAACAGAAAGCGTAAAGAAGTTATGCAGTGGATTCCAAAAGTAATGCAAAAATCAATTGTTCTTGAGTTTGACAACAAGCAACAAAAACACTACACAAAAGCCACGAGAGAGTTTTTATTTGGTGATAACATTGAGATTCCTAACCCATTGGCACTACTCACACGGCTTCGACAAATCTGTGCCGACCCAGCGTTGTTAGGTTTAGAGGGCGAAAGTCCTAAAACAAAATTTATAAAGGAGTTTTTAAATGACAACACAGAAAGTATTATTATATTCAGCAGCTTTACCTCTTACTTACTCACCTTACATAGTTCAATCGAAGGTTCAGTCTTACTTACTGGACAACAAACACAAGCAGAGAAAGATAGGAATATAAAAGCATTTCAATCAGGCAAGGCCCGCGTGTTACTTGCCAACATCAAGGCAGGCGGTGTAGGGTTTACACTTGACAAAGCAGACACCATCATATTTACAGACAGGTCTTACAACCCTGTAGACAACGACCAGGCTGCCGACCGCTTCATACCTACAAGAAAAGACAAAGTGTATGGAGCAAAACAAATCATCGACCTAGTTATGCAGAACTCTGTCGAATCAGGTATAAACAAACTACTTGAGAAGAAACAAAACATAATTTCATATGTTAATGATTATAGTGAAAAAGGACTCGTAAAACTCGTCCAAAATGAGTTATAATATTTGTCAAAGGAGGATAAAATGAACATTTACGAGAAGATACAAAAAGCCCGTATAGCATTACAGCATACGGCACTCAAGAAAAGTGGCTTGAATAAGTTTGCAGGCTTTAGATATTTCGAGCTTAGTGACTTGCTGCCACACATCAACAATATCTTTGATGACTTAGGCCTATTCAGTGCCTTCAACATCAAGGACAACTTGGCGTCGCTCACAATTGTAGATACAGACGAACCAGACAAACTGATTTCGTTTACATCACCAATTGCAGACGCAAGTGTAAAAGGGACTACACCAGTCCAGAGTTTAGGTGCGGTACACACATACCTAAAAAGATATTTATACCTCAATGCACTTGAGATTATCGAGAACGATACACTTGATGCAAATGTAGGTACAGGGCGTTTGGCTACAGAAGACCCAGCAAAGAAAGAAGCAATACTTAAAAAGATAGACGAGCTTCTTGCAAAAGGCGAGCCAGAATGGTTTGAAGAAATGAAGACACAAGCAAACGACAAGTATGGCTTGACCGACTGGAGAGAGCTACCGCTTGCGTCGTTGATGAAAGTGTTAGGTAAATTAGGAGCAGAAAATGTTTAGAAAACTAAAAATGAATTGGCTTTACAAAGCAAGACACTTTTACACAGACAAAGAAAAACGATTTGAGTTTTACTATCGTAAGAATTGGATGGACCAGTTTGATGTAACTGTGTATGATATAAAAAACAAAACAAACCGTTGGTTTATGGTAACACCACCTATATTCTATGCAATGATAGCATTAGCAAGAGTAAATGAAAAGAAGATTCTAGTGTTTGCAAACAACATTAGAAAGGGTGCAAAATCAAAACTTGTCAATGAGTTTATTCACAACCACCACTACACATTGATAGCACACAATGTAGGAAAATATGCAGGTGAGTCTATTGTAGGTAAATTAGGTGAGTTTGGAAAAGAAGAAAACAGAGAAGGTGTATTACTTCTCAAGCGTGTGGCAACAGTACCTGCCAAAGATAACATTGTCTTAGGTATGGATACGATTGAGTTGCCGATACCAGCAATCAAAATATTAGTAGAAGAGATTGCAAGCAGATACTTTAAAGGTGTAGATTTAGAATTAGAAATTAGCGAGGAGGAAAAAGATGCCGTTAATAAGAATTAAAGATGTCGAAACAAAAAAAGCAACAACAAAACCAGACATCCTGCCAGAAGGTAGTTACGAGGTTTATGTTGCAGAGTATAGTATGGACCACGCAGAGAAAGGTTCATTTACCCTGATTGTCAGAGATGACTTGGGACAAGCACACGCAAGAAGAAGAATGTGGGTTAACCTCACAACCAACCCGAACATTGCTTGGAAGTTATCAACAATCGCAAGAGCAGCAGGCATTCCTGCAGGCACAGACTTCGACAAGTTCGAAGACTATATGAAAGCAGTGACTGGAAACTCTATGAAAGTTACAGTCGCACACAGAGAGTACAATGGTAAGACTTATGTAGATGTTAGAGGCTTCTACCCTACAAGAGAAAAACCATACGCAACACAGTCAATAGACGAAGATATGATTATATAAGGAGGAAGGGTTAGTGATTTTTTATGAAAATTACTTCCCTGATGTCGATTTTGACAACGCTAATGACAGCGGAGAGGTAGCGGTAAATTGTCCGTTCCCTCACCACGCAGGTGGCGTTGAATACTTCGAGACTATCCCCTCCGCACACATAAATGTAGAGAAAAATGTATTTCATTGTAAAGTTTGTGGACAGCAACATAGTGAACCTAGTTTTGCAAAAGAACTATTAGGTATATCATATGCTGCAGCAATCAAACTTGTAAAACACTTAGAATCAGATGTTATACCAGACAGGTGGAGTCTAGCACGAAACGCTTTACAAGAAAGCGTACCAATGAAAAATCTTATAAAGAGATTACACATCTCCGAACGCGCAACCGCACAGTTGCAACTTGGTTTACACAACGAAGGCATAGGCTTTCCTGTGTATGTGTTCGGACAATTGATGGACATTCGTGTTTATAAACCAGGACAAACACCTAAGGTGAAGAGCAGGTTCGGTACAAGAGTAGGGTACTTTGTTCCCGATGTCGCAAAGATGAGAGACGCAAGAACAGTCTTGATTTGCGCGGGTGAGAAAGATATGGCTATTGCACGAACGCTGGGCTTTGAAGCATATAGTATCACAGGTGGCGAGCCAATGTTACCTAGAGATTTCGGCTTTGCTTTCCGTAACAAGAAAGTATATATTATATATGATAATGACGATGCCGGTATTGATAGCGCAAAAAAATTAGGCTCCTTCGTACACGAAAACGGTGGTGTTCCACACTTAGTATTTGGACATCACAAAGTCGCAACAGGTAAAGGCGAAGACTTATGGGACTACCTTGTGAAGTACAAGAAAACTAAAGAAGACTTACAAATGCTAATCGCAGAGACAGAACCAATGTCTGCTGAGGAAGTTGCAGAAGAAAAGAAAAAAGAAACACCAGAGATTAACTTGGCGTTTGCTGCACTACCTCAATACAGAAACAAGTTTGTTACATCGATGGTTCAGGTTACTGCGACCTATGGACACACATTTGGTATACCTGACATAATTGAAGCTAAAAAGATGGGTAAAGGGGAAAACCCTAAACTAAATCTTTTAGGTAATGACTGGAGTGTTTTATACACAATTGACGAAACAAACAGTCAAGACATTTTATACTTAATGGACAGCGGACTAAAGGAAGTTCAAGTACAAAAGAACATCAGGAGTTTAATAGGAATACCACCTAAAGAAGAAAGAGTAAGTATTAAAAACTTATCGTATGCGACGATTTATAAAGCGTCTGTGTACAACCACAACCAAGCTGATGATGATGCGCACCCAGCCGAAATGGATGTATATTCGTTTGTACCGTTGGAAAACGGACATAAGTATCGAATTACATACAAAGTCGTACCACACCCACTGAGACAGCAAGAGCTCGTGCTTATTGCAAAATCAGTGTCGTCTGTTGATAGCGACTTAGAAGATTTTCGTGTTACTGAGGATGTCAAACGAAGACTACGCGTATTCAAACAAAAAGACGAGGAGACTGTGACACAGGCTATGGACAGGTTGTTCGAGTACGACAAAGGCTACATTGGAGCAGAAGCAAACAAAAACATTTGTCAATCTGTAGACCTCGTTTACAATACACCACTAGATATAAAGGTAGGTAAATTAAAAATACGAGGTGCACTTGATGTATTTATGGTAGGTGCAACCCGTACAGGTAAATCAAAAACAGCAAAAATAAAATCTGAACTATACAATTTAGGTCAAGTTGTTAACCTAGCCATTTCAACTAGGGCAGGACTTATTGGTGGTACAGACAAAGCTAGAAACAAAACAAGAATAGGTCTTCTACCACGAGAGCACAAGAACTTAGTTGTTCTCGAAGAGTTTTCTAGTATGAAAGATGACGAGTTCCTCAAAGGTATGACTGAAATTCGTTCATCAAACATCGCTCGTGTTGTGCGTGTTGATAGTGACTTAAAAGTCCCTTGTAAGCTACGAATGCTTACTATATCAAACCCTAAGACACAGTCCGGCGGTGGAACAAAGTCAATGGAAGCATACGCAAACGGGATTCAAATTATTACAGAACTTGTTCCCAGTCCAGAAAACATAGCAAGGTATGACTTCTTCACACTTGTTCCCGAACCAAAAACATATGCGTCATTCTTAGATGTAAACTACAAGAAAATACCAGAAGCAAATTATCAAGACCGTGTCCGTTGGGTGTGGACACGAAAACCCGATGACATAAGTATTGCCCCTGATGTACAAAGTTACTTATGGGATGTGTCACAGGAGTTGAACAAAAAGTATAACACTCACATTAAAATATTTGGTACAGAGGCGTGGCATAAAGTAGTTAGAGTTGCTATAGCTGCAGCGGGTATGCTTATCTCTACCGATGATTTTGAAAAGATTATAGTAACAAAAGAGCATATCAATTGGGCAAGAGACTTTCTAATCCGTTTATATGACAACGACATCTTTAAATTAAAAGAGTTTGTTGACGAGCAAAGAAAGTATGGTGTCATCGACGACACACTTGTCAAAGGTTTACAAGACCTATACAACGCACACTCTGTATTGTTTAACTTCCTAGAAGGCACAAGTGGTATTACTCGTGCATCTCTCAGAGACTTCTCAGGTTTAGACAACGGCGCATTTAGTGCATTGTTAAATGAGATGGCTCAGTTACGACTGTTCCAATTTTCAAGCGGAACTATCATCCCATCAGAGCGTTTCCGTAAAGGACTACGACTGATAAATAGAAATGTAAAAGTAAAGAGGGGTGATATCATTGTATAAGCGAACGATAATAAATACAAACCAAGCACTAGAGAACTTAGTTCGTGAGGTGGCAAAAAGTGAAGGTTGGTTGGCATTCGACACAGAGACAACTGGACTACACTTGAAAAAAGACACACCGTTCTTGGTTACATTAACATTTGACAACAAGAGTTATGCACTAGAACTCAGTACACTGAGACAGTCAACACTACAAAAACTCTTTGACAAAATGTCTGTGTTCGACTATGTTTTTGGACACAACATCAAGTACGATTTGCATATGCTTGCAAACATTGGAATACAATATAAAGGCACAAACTTGGCCGACACAATGACTGTGGCACGGTTAGCCTTAGATACAGACGAAGTTATGACCCTTGCACTAAAATCGCTTGCTAAGCGTTATTTATACGCCGAAGCAGGAGAAGATGAGAAACTAATAAAAACAGCTATGACAGCGATTAAGAGGTCAAATACAGCACATTTAAAGAACTTATTAAAAGAAGCAGGGAAAACTAAGAAATGGTTTGATACTACCATAGGTGATACGATATTTGAGGCAAAAGATTTAGGTGATTTCTTACCAACTTATATAAAATTTGTGGCAGAACACCCTGACCCGACATACAAAGATGTCTTTGAAGACCCGTTATACAGAGATGCAATGTTGTCATACGCAATGAACGATACAGAGATTACATTAGAGATTGCAAAGAAGATGTATCCGTCACTTATTGCAAAAAATCAAAGCGAGGTTTTTAAAACCGAAAGCAGTTTGATACTGCCACTATTTAGAATGGAGCGTGTAGGAATCAATGTCGACAGAAAATACATCGAAACTAGTAGAGTTCGTACTCGTAAATATATTAGAAGCAGACGAGCCGAGCTTGAGAATCTTGCTGGCGAACATATCAAAATTGGACAGCACAAAAGAATTAAAGATTTGTTTAGAGATAGATGGGGAGTATCTTTATCATCCTCAGATGACAGAGCTCTTGCGGGAGTTCCACAAGGTAGCGCGAGAGATGCCGCAGAAATTATTAGAGAGCTTAGAACCCTTGAGAAATGGTACAGCGCATACATTCTCCGCTTGCTTGACAAGTCCGAATACGACGGAAGAGCGTACACACAAATTAACCAAAGCAGTGCCGTCACCGGACGCGTAAGTTCTGACTTCCAACAGTTTCCAAAGTATGGAATGAAATCAGACACAGGTGAAGAGTTGTTTCACCCAAGACGCGCCATCGTTGTATCTGGAAACGGATACGATAATATATACTACTTAGATTACTCACAGATAGAACTACGAGTACAGGCAAACTACACACTTGACATCAGCGGCGGCGATATGAATATGTGTAGAGCGTATATGCCATTTAAGTGTCATAATGCCTCAGGAAAGAAGTTTGACCCTGTAGAGGACAAAGACTTAATATTTAAAGAAAAATGGTTCCTAGACGAAAATAACGAGGTCTGGAAGCCTGTTGACTTACACAGTGCAACAGCAATGGAAGCATTCCCTGAAGTTGACCCAAAATCACCAGAGTTTAAGCACTTACGCTTCTTAGGTAAGTCTACAAACTTTGCAAAAAACTACGGTGCAACAACCAATGCACTCATAAGTCAGTTTCATTTTGACCGACAAACGGCAGAAAAACTGAACCAAGGGTACTACGATGCCTTTCCAAAGGTGTTAGACTACCAAAAATTAGTAAAAAGAACATTTAATCGTAGAGGTTTTGTAAGAAATCGTTACGGTCGTAGGTATTATTTAATCAACACACGCTTTGTTTACCGTTTATATAACTATATTATACAAGGAACTTGTGCAGATATGCTCAAAAACAAGATACTTGAGGTAGATAAACTGCTATTACCTTACAAATCACGCTTCCAAATGAACATACACGACGAATTATCGTTTGAAATATACAATGGTGAGGAGTTTTTAGTGCCAGTCATCAAGAAAATTATGGAAGATGTGGACTGGATGACCATACCGGTCGTAGCAGATGTGGAAAAAACAAAAACAAACTGGGCAGATAAGGAGAATGTAAAATGAGTTTAGCAACATATTATGAGCTAATGGATGCGTTAGAAAAAGTAAATGTAAGAAACGCTGATATTAGAGTAACTATTATTGATGGGGAGGTGCACATTGAAGAATACAAAAACGAAACTTGTATTATCGCTTGACCCATCGGGAAATTTTAAGGATGGAAAGGGTAAGACAGGGTTAGTCGTAGCTCGCACAAGTGATACTGGCTATGCTATATTATATAAAGACACTATTGATGCGAAAGACTTCGACACACGATTACAGTTTTGGGCAGCACACTTAGACGCAATGGACCAAGAGTTAGATGTAATAGTCATTGAAGACTTTATGCTTTACCCACATATCAAACAGGGGTTCTCCTATATGGAGACTCCTCGCCTGCTCGGCGTAATGGAAATGCACGCACATATGCTTGACATACCTGTTGTATTCCAAAGAGCAGTAGATGTATCAGGATTGAAAGAGGAGGTCTTAGTTGAACGAGGCATACTCGAAAAAAGGAAGGGAAGATACTGGCACAACAAAAAAATATACAAAGACCACGAAAGAAGTGCCTTGAAACATTTTCTAAGGTGGTACGAGAAGGAGTATAAAAATGGATTTATTTACAAGACGATTAAATTTGAAGCCTTATCAATACCCGGAAGTTCTTGAGTATGTAAATGCAATAAGACATTCATACTGGGTACATACAGAGTTTAATTACTCAGCAGATATACAAGACTTAAAAGTCAACTTGTCTGCAGATGAAGCTGCAATTATTAGAAAAGCAATGCTTGCAATTGCACAAATAGAAGTATCAGTTAAAACATTCTGGTCAAAGTTATATGATTACTTTCCAAAGCCTGAGTTCCAGGCAGTGGGTGTGACCTTTGCTGAATCAGAAGTCAGACACATCGACGCATACTCAAACTTACTGGAGCTTGTAGGCTTGAACAATGAGTTTGAAAAGTTGTTAGACGAACCAGCCATTGCGAGACGAATCAAATACTTCGATAAAATGGACAAACTGTTAAAAAGACCAGGGTCAACGAACCAGGACTTGTTCCACACCGTTGCATTGTTCTCAATGTTTATTGAGGGTGTATCGCTCTTTTCACAGTTCCTTATTATGATGTCCTTCAACAAATATAAAAACGCGTTAAAAGGCATTTCTAACGCCGTAGAAGCAACATCTAAAGAGGAAGACATCCACGCTCGTTTTGGTTATGAGATAGTTAATATTATGAAGAAAGAACACCCTGAGTGGTGGACAAAAGAATTACAAAGTTCTTTATACGAAGCAACACAAGAAGCTTATGAAGCTGAGATGGGTATTGTAGATTGGATTTACAATGACTCCGAGCTTGACTTCTTGCCAAAGCGTATCGTTAAAGAGTTTGTGAAAGACCGTTTTAACAAGGCACTAAAAGCAATAGGCCTTGAACCAATGTTTGACACAAATCAAACACTGTTAGATAAGACAGCGTGGTTTGTAGAAGAAACATTAAGCACAAAAAACATAGACTTCTTTGTTAAACGCAGTGTCGCATATTCTAAAAAGACCAAGTCGTTTACTGAAGATGATTTATTTTAGAGAGGTGAGAAATGGCATTTGAATGGCTAAATGAAGAGTCGC